>Ga0302325_10023954_pt1 | contig 12710 bp, 6 predicted proteins | sample Palsa_T0_2_FD_201948 | JGI IMG/M metagenome (GOLD analysis project Ga0302325, IMG submission 201948) | Peat permafrost microbial communities from Stordalen Mire near Abisko, Sweden - Palsa_T0_2 | ecosystem: Environmental > Terrestrial > Soil > Palsa > Peat permafrost | place: Sweden: Abisko... | reverse complement strand
GAAATCGAATCCCTGCGCTCAAACAACATTCCTTTCGAGATCGTTCCCGGTGTTACATCCGCGATGGGCGCGGCCGCCGCCGCCCAGATTCCACTGACGCACCGTCAAGCGTCGTCGGCGCTAATGTTCATCACCGCACATCATTCTTCCGAGCGACGCGAGTCCGAAAACGACGGCGGCGACTGGAGCAAGTTTGTGGCGAGTGGAGCCACTCTCGTGATCTATATGCCGGGACAGAATTACTCGGATCTCGCGAAAAGGCTGAGTGCATCCGGGCTCGCTGGGGACACACCATGCGCCATTATCTCGCGCGCCACGACCAGGTATCAGCGAACCCATCGCACGACCGTTCTGAATCTGCATCGTACGTCGCAACTCGCCTCCCCGACGTTACTGGTCGTTGGCGAGGTCGTGCGTCTGGCCGATCCCGCCGCCGTCGCGGCGGAATTTGTGACGCCAGAGCCGTCGCAACGCGAGGGGAACTTGCTGCCCGTGACGCTTTACAAAACGTTCCTTTCGCAGGCGCCGCCGCCAGCCAATGAGGGGCCGATCGCGTGAAAGACCAAATTGCGGAAGTGCAGTTGTCCGCCGAGAGTTGGAGCCCGCAGCGAGTTTTGTCTTGGGCGTTTGAGACGTTTGGCACCGAGGTGGCTATCTCGTCGGCGTTTGGCGCCGAGGGCATGGTGCTCATCGACATGGCTTCGCGTGTCGGCAAGGATTTTCGCGTCTTTACAGTGGATACCGAGTTCCTGTTCCCCGAGACTTACGCCCTCATCGACAGAATCCAGCAGCGCTATGAAATTACAATTGAAAAGGTCTTTTCATTGCTCTCCCCCGAGAAGCAGGAGGAACTTCACGGTCCAGCACTTTGGGAGCGCGGTCCCGACCAATGCTGCAACCTGCGGAAGGTTGAGCCGCTCCGCCGCAAGTTGAGTGAATTGGGTGCCTGGATTACGAGCATTCGCCGCGACCAGACCGCGTTTCGGATGGATGCTCGCAAAGTCGAGTGGGACGCGAAATTCGGATTGGTAAAGGTGAATCCGATTGCCGACTGGACTTCGAAGCAAGTGTGGCGTTATCTCCTCGAACATAACGTGCCTTATAACCCGCTCCATGATCAGAATTATCCCAGCATCGGCTGCACTCATTGCACGCGAGCCGTCCTGCCGGGTGAAAATCCCAGGGCGGGGCGCTGGCCCGGCACTGCCAAAACTGAGTGCGGTTTGCACATCATCGAACCGCTGCGGCAATCGCCTGAAGTGGACGCGTAGAGACCAACACACTTCCTTTACCTTTAGCGCCTATCTTGATTTCTCCGGTGATCGGTATTCATCTCTGATAAGATTCACCTCTTCATTACTATTGCGAGCGCTCGTCATTTGACTTCTTATGTGCCTGCATGCGGCGACTTGCGCGCGAGAATGATCGGATGAAATGATTCTGGCCGGGGATGTCGGCGGCACGAAGTGCAATCTCGGTTTTTTCCAGCAGGAAGGGTTGCGCCTCCGTTCAGTCTTTAAGCGCCGTCTCGCGACCCAGGATTATGCAGGATTTGAAGATCTGGTTGAAGATTTTCTGGAACAAGCTACAGCTGCCGATGCCAACCTGAATCGGCAGGCAATTGATGCCGCTGGATTCGGGGTAGCAGGAGTGGTCTTGGATGGTCGGCATTACGCAGAAAATCTCCCTTGGACCGTAGATGCCTCGGCGCTCTCCCGGAAGCTGAACCTGAAAAGCATAAGATTGCTAAATGACCTCGCAGCTGCTGCCTGCAGTCTGGAGAGGCTGTCGGCGAATGACTTGGTAGCCCTGAATCCGGGAACACCGGTACCGAACGCGACGAGAGCCGTGATTGCGGCCGGAACCGGTTTGGGAGAAGCCATTCTTTTCTGGGATGGCGAAAAGTATCAGGTGGCGCTAGCCGAAGGAGGACAAACAGATTTTGCGCCGCGAACTGAGCGTGAAATTCAATTGCTCATTCATTTGAGAATGCAGTTGCCACAAGTATCCTGCGAGCAGATTGCTTCCGGACGCGGTTTCCGCCGGATTCACGAATTTCTGAACCCTGCGGTCCGCCACGAATCGTTTGAATCTCAGGAGGCCGCTGCGTCACACGAAATTTCGCAACGCGGGTTGACGAAGTCTTGCAGCGTTTGCATGGAAACGCTGCGCTTCTGGACGGAGATATTTGGTGCGATGACGGGGAATTTTGCGTTACAGACGATGGCTCTTGGAGGAATCTACGTGGCTGGAGGCATCGCGGTTAAAATCTTGCCCGCGCTTCAGGATGGCGTCTTCTTCAAGTCCTTTTGTGGCACCAGCAAACTTGCGCCGGTGCTGGCTGGCATTCCAATATCGGTCGTGGTGAATGAAGATGCGCCAATGCTTGGCGCTGCTTATGAGGCTCTTCTGAGCCGGCAGGATTGTAGTGCTATTTAGAAATAGATAAATGTCAGGCCTCCTGCGAGAGGAGAAAGGGCTGCCACTGTGGCGAGCACCGAAAAAGCCGGCTACAACCGCTTTCTGCTGCTGGTAGCAGGACTTGGCGGATTGCTCTACGGCGTGGATGTCGGCATCATTGCCGGGGCTTTGCCCTATCTGGAAGCGACTTCCGGGTTGAATGCAGGCCAGCTTTCCATCATTGTCGCTGCCGTGCTCCTCGGCAGTGTGATATCAACCCTGTTCGCAGGTGTGTTAGCCGACTGGCTGGGGCGCAGGCCTCTCATGGTGCTCAGCGGATTGCTGTTTGTCTGCAGCATTCCCGTAATCGCGCTCTCCCATGGTTATGAGTCGTTGGTTGTTGGCCGCCTTTTGCAGGGCGTCAGCGCTGGTCTGATCGGTGTCGTTGTTCCGCTGTATCTGGCAGAGTGCCTGGCGGCAACCGACCGTGGCAAGGGGACAGGTATCTTTCAATGGCTGTTGACACTCGGTATCGTGACCGCGGCCGTCGTTGGCATGTATTTCAGTTTTCGTGTCGAAGAGGTGGCCAAGCTGGGAAATGCTGCGACCATCTTCGCCTTTAAAGACAAAGCTTGGCGCAGCATTTTTTGGGTCTCGCTGCCGCCCGGCATCCTGTTCGTGATCGGCAGCCTGATGGTGTCGGAGTCTCCGCGCTGGCTGTTTCGCCGCGGGCATCGGGATGCCGCTTATGCCGCGCTTCTCCGCTCTCGCACCAAGGAACAAGCGGACGTCGAGCTGGCGGAAATGGAGCAGGCAGCAGTCGCCGAGAAAGCCAGGACTTCAACCGGGACCCAATTCAAGGAATCGCTCTTACGCCGCAAGTACGTGATCCCGTTTGTCCTTGCCTGTGTGATTCTCGCATGCAACCAGGCAACCGGCGTCAATTCCATCATCGGCTATAACACCAACATTCTTTTGCAGAGCGGTCTCTCCGACGTGCAGGCTCATTGGGGTTACGTTCTTTTCACAATCGTGAATTTCCTGATGACCATCGGCGGCGTCTTGCTGGTGGACCGCAAGGGACGCAAGTTTCTCTTGTCGGTCGGCACCGCAGGCATCATCGTGTCGCTCCTTTGTACCGGCGCATTATTCCACCTGACGGAAAAACTGCGTGTGGATTCTCGCGAGGCTCTTCAGTCCATGGTCGGTGCGGGCCAGAAGGTCGCATTGCTCTACGACGAAAAAACTGCAGGCACTCTTCTCGATGCGAGCGGAGACGCCGGCAAAGCCATTCGCAACCGGCCCACATCTCTGGTTGTGATCTATTCTTATGGAGATTTTCGTGCCGCGACCAAGGTTGCTCGTTCCGATGACAAGTCCGCCACGCCCATCGAGATCACGCGCGAAAGCTGCGTGCCCGCCAATAAAGTAGTGGCATTTTTCTCCAACCCCTTCAGCAATCTCAACGCGGCACGAAGCGCGCCGCTGCAGATTGACAATGCACTGATTACTCCCGTGCCGACTACGCATAATGGTTGGCTCGTGGCCATCAGCCTTTTCGTCTTTATGGCGTTTTACGCGATCGGACCCGGTGTATGCGTGTGGCTGGCGTTGTCAGAGTTAATGCCAACCCGGATTCGATCGAACGGCATGAGCATCGCCTTGTTGCTGAATCAGGCCGTTTCAACCACGATTGCCGCCATTTTCCTGCCGACCGTCGGGAAGCATGGTTACTCGACGATGTTTTTTGCTTTCGCTGCCTGCACCGTACTCTACTTCATCACTGCCGCAGTCTTCCTGCCGGAAACGAAAGGGAAGACGCTGGAAGAGATCGAAGCGCATTTTGAAGGAGCAACTGGAAGGCATTCCTGACAATTCACGAACCTGGTGAATATTGTTGATGCCTTGCCCTAACCCCGCCGACCTGCGTATTGTTACGGAAGTGAAATTTCCTCGATGTAGTGGAATTCTGCTGCACGTAACGTCTCTGCCGGGGCACTTTGGCATCGGTGATCTCGGCCCCAGCGCCTACGAATTCGCGGACTTTCTCTTGGCTGCCGGGCAAAAGTTGTGGCAAGTGCTGCCGTTGAACCCCACCGGATACGGCGATTCCCCGTATCAATGCTTCTCCGCTTTTGCCGGCAACCCGATGTTGATCAGTCTTGAACGCTTGCGCGATCAGGGCCTGCTCCAGGCCTCGGACTTGGCCCAAGCGCCCCAGTTTCCCGAAGGCGTCGTCGACTTTGGGCCGGTAATCGAATTCCGCATGGCCACCTTGCGGCGCGCGGCGCAAGCTTTCTTTGCCGACGGATCCGGCGTCGATCGCGCCGCCTTCGATCGCTTTTGCGAGAGCGCTGGTCCATGGCTCGACGACTACGCGCTCTTCATGGCCTGCAAAGGTGCGCACCACGGAACGATGTGGACCGAGTGGGGCGCGCAGATTCGCAAGCGCGACCCTCACGGCCTGAGCGATTGGTCCAGGAAACTGGCGCCCGAAGTGGAGGCCTTCAAGTATTGGCAATTCGAATTCTTTCAGCAGTGGGAACAGCTCAGGACGTATTGTCAGCAGCGCGGCATCCGTCTCATGGGGGACGTCCCGATCTATGTTGCGCATGACAGCGCCGACGTCTGGGCGCATCCCGAGCTGTTTTATCTCGACGATCAGGGCCGCCCAACCGTTGTCTCCGGCGTGCCGCCGGATTATTTCAGCGCGACCGGTCAGCTGTGGGGGAATCCCATTTATCGCTGGGGCCTGTTCGCCGACACTGGGTACAAATGGTGGATCGAGCGCTTCCGCGCTTCGCTCGCGCTTTTCGATCTGGTGAGACTCGACCATTTCCGCGGCTTTGAATCTTACTGGGAGGTTCCCGCCAGCGAGACCACCGCTGCCAACGGACGCTGGGTCCAAGGACCGGGTGAAGGTTTGTTGTCGTCGCTGCAGAACGCGCTCGGTGAACTGCCGATCGTGGCGGAGAATCTCGGCGTGATTACTCCGCCGGTTGAGAAACTGCGACAGCAGTTCGGTCTGCCGGGCATGAGCTTGTTGCAATTCGCATTCGGCAACGATCCCCAGGGTCCATCGTTCCGTCCGCACAATTACAGTCGCGACCTCGCCGCTTACACCGGCGGCCACGACAATGACACGACGGTAGGCTGGTGGTCCAGTTCCGGCGGCGGCGACAGCACACGCACACCAGAGGACGTCAGCAAAGAGCACGACTTCGCCCGCCTGTATCTCAATTTCCACGACGATTCCGCGATCAACTGGGTCATGATCCGTGCGGTCCTGGCGTCGGTCGCTGACCTCGCGATTGTCCCGTTGCAGGATGTGCTGGGCCTCGGCAGCGACGCGCGCATGAATCTTCCCGGAAAGGTCAGCGGCAACTGGAGATGGCGTTATCGCCCGGGAGCCTTGACCGACGATTTGAGCGCAAGGCTTCGATCCCTGGTCGCGCTTTACGATCGATAGCTGATGCACGCTTCGATCTTCATCCTGATCGAACGACGGTTGCATTCGGAGAATAAGGGTCCCGCATGTGAACGGCCTGAACCCGGCCGGGGGTACCCCCCTCCCCCCTAATTCCGGCTAAAATATAGGGATTAAAAGAGTTAGCTCTAAGATATCCCTTCTGAAGGACTTAGTGGCTTTTTCCCTTATCTTGATTTCAAAGAGCCGGAAACGATTCGCTGGCCGTCTCTGGAGACGGGCACGGCTTTCCTATTCTAATCACGGGACATTGTCGCACTGTTCGGGGGCGGTGTCTGTGATGACGCATACAGATGGATGTGATGAATAGAGATGCGGAATATCGACAAGGGCCCATGCGGGTGAGGACTGTGGAAGCCCATCCTAACGTCGCACAGGGCACGACGTCAGGATGGGGCAGCGGCTTTCTAACCAGCGCCGGTCACGGGGCTGGGGGCGCGTTCTTCACGTATTTGTCAAACCAGCGAAGCATCTCGTAAACAAGCTGTTCGTTCGACTCCATTGCTGTATACCAGTGCGGCTCGTGCGGGAGCAGCACCAGGCGAGCGGTACCGCCGTTGCCTCGAATTGCTTCGTAGAGCTTGTTGGATTGCAGGGGCGTAGTCCCAGGATTCGCATCTTCCGCGCCGTGGACGATGAGGAGAGGCGTCTTCAATTTGTCGGCGAAGAAAAATGGGGAAACCTTCAGATAGACGTCCGATGCCTCCCAAACCGATCGGCGTTCGCTCTGAAAACCGAAAGGCGTGAGCGTCTTATTGTAGGAGCCGCTCGTAGCCACACCGGCCCGGAACAAGTCAGAATGGGCCACGAGATTTGCGGTCATTAAAGCGCCATGGCTGTGTCCCGTGACTCCTATGCGATTGGGGTCGGCCACACCCAGCCGCACCGCCTCATCGACTGCGGCCTTGGCGTCGGCGACGAGCTGTTCCAGATAGGTGTCGTACGCTTTCTTCGGATCACCGACGATGGGGAACGAAGTGTTGTCGATGATCGCGTAGCCCGCGAGGAGCAACAGTCTGTATTGCCGGAGCTGCGTGAAGGTTTCCTGCGAGCCCACCACCTGGCCGGCTTTCGAAGCGTCCGCATAGTCGAGAGGATAGGCATAAAGAATGGCGGGGACACGCGTGCCCTCCTTATAGTCCGGCGGCGTATAGAGCGTGAACGACAAGTCAACCCCGTCGGCGCGTTTGTACTTCACCAACCGCTTCTTGATCGCTCGCACCGCCGGCGTCGGATCGGGAACGTGGGTGATCGCGACGCTGGTTGAAGCAAAGACCGCTTCTCCGGCCGTCTCGCTCGCGGGTTTTCCGAGCGTTCGGGTGAACGCATTCGGTGGGTCGGTCGGCGATTGATGCCACGTGAGAAACGTCTTTGCATCCGGCCCTATAAAAGAAAGAAATTGCTCGTAAGAAGTCTTATCGCTGCGAAACAGACGTTCAGACTTTAGCGTATTCAGATCCAGACGATCGAGGAACGGCCGATCCCCGTCGGGTGAAGATCCCACTCCCGCAAGGTAGATCGAATCACCATCCTGGCGAATCACCGACGACCCATTCGCGAGCTGGCGTTTCACCGGATTGCCCGGGTTCGCATACTCCTCATCGGTAGAGAGATCCCAAAGCAAGCGGGGCTTTCGCTGCGGATCATCGACGTTGACGATAAAGCTGCGCCTCCAGTGGCGGTTGACATCGTCCTCGTTTAAAAGCGCGACGCTCGGCCGTTCGCTCCAGGAGAAGCCGTCATAACGCTGCTCGGTCCGCGTGATTTCGACGGCGGGTGAGTTGAACGGCGCCTTCAGAAGCAGGATCTTGTCGCGGGCCGGAACCGTAACATTCCAGTCGCCGCCATCCAGCGCTTCTGCCCAGACGAGCGTCGCCGGTTCGGTGGCGCGCCAGGAAAAATCCCGCGGACCTACCGGAACGCCTCGAATGGGAACACGATCGGCCAGTGGGAGCGACGCGATCGTATGAGCAGCAACCTGCGCAGGCTCTGCTACGTCCCACACTTCAACCTCCTTCGGGAAGCGATCGTAAGTCGTAACGTAAGAGTAGGGCTTGTGGATCGCAGTGATGAGTACGTGCTTCCCATCCGGCGCCGCGCTTACCGATTCGTAATTCGCCGGCTTACCCACCGGCGTAATCGTTGCGGAGGCCGCGTCAACCAATGCGAGTTGCGAGGCTGCGAAGTAATCGAAGAGATCCTCGTCGTGCTTGCTGCCGAGCGTGTCGCGGTTTTCATAGGTGCTGCTCTTTCCTTTTGCGCCTTCGGTCTCCTGAATGCTCGGACCATTTGGCACTGTCGGTTCGGGCGGAGGCGAGCCCATCCCTTCGGGCACCAGCTTGACCAGAAGCGTTTTCTGGTCCGGCATCCACTGCATCTCGTCGTTGAACATCGGGTTGAGACGCGCTCCCGGCACTTGATGGATCTGGCCGGTCTTGGCATCGCCGATCCAGAGTTCGACCGCCTCGGAAGCGATTGCCACAAACGCGAATCGCTTTCCGTCCGCAGCCCACACCGGCGCCCCCGGACATCTGCCCTCAGGAAGCGTGACATGAATCTGCGCGCCATCGGCAACGTGGACCAGTTCGAAGTTCGTGACGCACGGGGTTATGCCATAACCACCCGGGGTGTCGTGCTTGCTGTGATTCTTTGGTTCCACGCGCGCGCCCGCAAGGCGCAGGAAAGGTGTCGCAACCCGTGAAATCGGCGGATAATCCTGCCATGACACCAGGAGAATCGTGTCCTGCGTCGGACTAACCTTGGGCTTTGGCGGTGAGGGCGCGCGCATCACATCCAGAATGTTTTTCGGGGGTTGGCTGTAGCCGGATGCACCTTCGATCGGCGTCGCCTGTGCTGGGGTCGCGTTCAACAGAGAGGAGGATGATTGCGCCGCAATCGGCGTCGACGCCGCAGATGCAACCAGCGCTCCTGCCAAGAGACAGTTTAAGGCGTTATGTTTCGACATAAGCTCCCTATGCTTCAATTCATCGGCAAAAACTGATAGACAAGACGATACTCCGTGATTCTGTGGATAAGTTTGTCATTAGAGTAGCGCGCATCGTTGCCCGCTGATTGTATCGGGTAGCCTTTTGCTTTGTCTCTATTCCTGCCGGTTGCAGATCATCTATTGTTCTTCAGTCCATATCTGCTACTCTGCTGTGGAACTTTTTCCCGAGGGAGACCGAGTACATGCGATTCCATCACCTTTTCAAATTCGGATTTGCTTTGTTTTTCTGCTTTGTCCTGCCGTTGTCCATCTCCTCCGCCGAGAAGGACAAAAACAAAGAAAACGCAGCGGCAGCCGAAACCGAGAAGCCATCCTACGAACTGCCGCAGCCCGCAAAAGAGAACCTCGACTACACCATGTACGTGCGCATTCGCGACGAAGGTATAACCCATTCGCATGTGATGGACTTCGCATCCGCCCTGGCGGATGGAATTGGCCCCCGCCTTACCGGTTCGCCCAACCTGCACAGGGCCAACGAGTGGACGCGCGATCAGTTGACGGCGATGGGTTGCAGCAACGCCCATCTCGAAGACTGGGGCGAGTTTGGCATGGGCTGGCAGCAGCTCAACACCTGGGTACGGATGTCGTCGCCGGACACGGCTGTGTTCATTGCCCAGGCGGCGCCCTGGTCGCCTTCTACCAACGGTGCAGTCAGTGGCCCAGCCATCTGGGTTGATATCAAGGAGGAAAAAGATTTCGACAAGTACAAAGGCAAGCTGGCCGGGAAAATCGTTCTGCTCGGGGACATGCGCGATGTGAAGCCGGTGGATAAGCCGCTTTTCACACGTACGGACGACAAGGACCTCGCCAAGACTGCCGATTTCCCCCTGGAAAAGCCGGAGTCTGCGGACAGGTATCGGGACATCCTAAAACGGCGGGCCATGCTCGAGAAGTTCGGCAAGTTTCTCGTCGCGGAGCATGCTGTGGCGGTGATTCTTCCCAGCCGCGATGGGCGCGACAATGGCGGCTCAGGCGGCACCATCTTTGACGACAATGGCGCGGCCCTGAGCCGGTTGACTTATCAGCGCGAACACGTCAACCCTCTTCCCGTCGTCGTAACGGCGATAGAGAACTACGGGCGCGTCTATCGTCTGCTCAAAGCGAACGTGCCGGTCAGCATTGAAATGAATGTTGACGTGAAGTTCTTCGGCGATCATGAGCATGGCTTCGATACCATCGCCGAAATTCCTGGCACTGATCCCAAGCTGAAAGATGAGGTAGTGATGGTGGGGGGCCATCTCGATTCGTGGGCGTCCGCCACAGGCGCGACTGACAATGGCGCCGGCACCGTGGTTGCGATGGAAGTCATGCGCATTCTTACCGCGCTCCAAGTCAAGCCGCGGCGCACCATCCGCATTGGTCTTTGGACTGGAGAAGAACAGGGACTTTTTGGTTCCATCGGGTACGTGAAGCTGCATTTCGGATCTGTGCCGCTCTCGACCGCTCCCGAGGAATTGGAGAAACCCGAGTGGCTGCGCAAACCGGCCGGTCCCGTCGAGCTCAAGCCTGAGCAGCCGAAGATTTCCGGGTACTTTAACGTGGACAATGGTACTGGAAAAATCCTGGGGATTTATCTGCAGGAGAACGGGGCGGTGGGCCCAATCTTTGCGCAGTGGATGGCGCCGCTGAAAGATCTCGGCGTTACCACCATCTCTGATCGCAATACCGGAGGCACCGACCACGAATCGTTCGACGCCGTCGGAGTCCCTGGTTTCCAGTTCATTCAGGACGGCCTCGACTACGGTTCCCGCACCCATCATTCCAACATGGACACCTACGAACGCTTGCAGCCCGCCGACCTGGCGCAGGCGGCAACCGTGGAGGCGATCTTCGTTTACAACACCGCCATGCGCGACCAGATGCTGCCACGCAAGCCGCTGCCGCATCCCGAGCTTGAAGAGCAACGCTCAGCTCCGCTCAAGGTGATGCCTGGAGCAGTACCGCCCGCGGAAGACACCACTAATAAGGATAAGGAAACCAAGTAGCGGCAGACTCACTAGCGGCGGACTCACGTAGGGGCGGACGCATTCGTCCGCCCAGCTTTATATAACCAGCTCCATACAAAATGTCATCTTGAGCGAAGTGGCTGCTCCGCGAAGCGAAGCAGCCGCGCAGTCGAAAGACCCCTATAACTCCGACGCGATCATTACTTGTAGAGCAGGACGGAGCCGGGCCTATGGCTGAACGTTGGTTACGCCTTCCGCGCCGGGCTTTGGGAAATGCTTCTCGTACCATGCGATGGATCGGTCGGTAGCGTCGATTTGATGCTTGACCTCCGATAGGCCGTGGCCTTCGCGGGGATAGCGGGCGAAGACGGTTTCGACGCCCACGTCTTTAAGCGCAATGAAAAATTGCTCCGCTTCCGCGATCGGAACATCGTTGTCGTTCTCGCCGTGAATGATCAGCGTCGGTGTATGGGCGCCGGCGATATGCTTTAGCGCAGAGCGTTCCCAGGCGACGTCCATCAGATTTCCCTGATGCAGGAATTGACCAAACTCCATCTCTTCGTATTGGTTGTAGTAAGTCATGTAGTTATAGCTGACGAGATTCGCGATCCCGGCTGTGGGAATCGCTGCCTTGAACTCATTGGTCTGCGTGATGAGCCAGTCAGTGAGCTGCCCGCCGTAACTCACTCCCTCGATCCCCAGGCGCTCTCGATCGATCCACAAGTAGCGATGCACGGCAGCACTGACGCCGTAGAGAACGTCCTGGCCCTCATTGCCGTCCTGGTCGCCGAAAACGGCATCGGCAAACTTCTGGCCGTAACCCGTGGATCCACGATAATTCACATTGAGCACCGCGTAGCCGTGGGCCGCGTAGACCTGATTCTTGAAGTAAAAACCGGGACCATTTTGTCCATGCGGTCCGCCATGAATTACCACGATGAGGGGATGCTTCGAAGTCGCAGTCATGCCGATGGGCCTGGTGAGAAACGCCTCCACATCGAATCGATTATCGTTGCTGACAAAGGTGAAGGATTCAACGTCGGCGATGGATTTGCCGGCGAGGATTTCATGGTTGAGATCCGTGAGCTTGCGTGACGTGCCAGCGCCGGATTTGTAGTAGAGCTCGGCGGCGTCACGCGGCGTGACGAGAGAGTAGGCGATCGCGCCGTTCTTATCGATCGAAAAGCCCCCAACGCCGCCAGCCTCCTTGACGATGTATTCGGGCTGGCCGCCGGAAATCTGCAGGCGCATGAGATTGTTGTTGCCGTGTTCCTGGACGCTGAAATAGACGGCGCTGCCATCGGGCGCCCATTGCGGCGTGCCCTGGCGATTGTCAATGACGCTGCCGATTTCGTGGCGATTGCCGCCGTCGGCGCTCATGAGCCAGACGTGGGTGTCTTCCATGGTAGTTTCGCGATCCGTGAGGCCGCGGCGCGTGCCGCGATAGACGATGGATTTGCCATCCGGCGACCAGAGCGGATCATATTCGCAATATTCGGTAGCGGTTAAGCGGTGGATGCTGTTGTCGGAAAGTTGCAGGGTGAAGAGATCGTAGTTAAAGAACTCATCCTGATTGGGATCGCGGTTGGAAGCGAAGACGAGTTGCTTGCCGTCGGGCGACCAGTCAATGGAATGCTCATCGTAATTGCCCTGAGTAAGCTGGCGCACTTGTTTGGATGCGACGTCCACCACAAAAATGTGGAGGCGCTGGTTGTCGTTGAAGCGTGTGAGCCCTTCGCCCGCATCGGGCTTGTAGAGATAACGCGTGATGACCATGGGGTCGCCGCTGGCTTCGGCGGCGCCTTCGCCGGCTGTGGAAGAGATGAAGGCGATCTGCTTTCCGTCGGGCGACCACGCAACGTCCTTCCCC
>Ga0302325_10023948_pt1 | contig 12712 bp, 15 predicted proteins | sample Palsa_T0_2_FD_201948 | JGI IMG/M metagenome (GOLD analysis project Ga0302325, IMG submission 201948) | Peat permafrost microbial communities from Stordalen Mire near Abisko, Sweden - Palsa_T0_2 | ecosystem: Environmental > Terrestrial > Soil > Palsa > Peat permafrost | place: Sweden: Abisko... | reverse complement strand
TGGGTGCATATGAATTTGAATTTCTCTTGCCCCTTTTGAGAGGTCTGAGGCTCTGACTCGGCAGGGAACTTGAAGTTTGAGGGGAGTTCGACCTTTGCATGAGTACGTGAGAGAGAGATACGGTTCAGACAAATTCCCTCCTCGGCGGTCGTACCTTGGGGTCCGAAGTTTGAAGGAGGTGGTGGTGGTGGTCTCCTTACTACCTGGAGTTGGCTTGGATTGATGGACTGATCTATTTCGTTCGAAACAGCAGGTTTGAGATCTTCCATGTACACATCGGAGAAGGAGACCAAGGTTGATGCTGTATCCCAAGTTCGTAATGACGATGCGTTGGAAGATCGATCTCCATCGTAGTTTCCGTCTGTAATACATCTTCGGTGACCCATAGGTTGAGAGAGCAAAGGCTCGGATTCAGAGAATGATGACTGGGGCCTTTCAGCATCCATTGTATTTGACCATAGGTTACCTTGGGGAACTTCGAGCATTGAGGGAAGTGAGTTGGAGAAATGGTCATGTGTCACACCAATTGGAGACCAAGTCTGAGATCCTTGCGCTGATGGTAGAAAGAAGGGGAAGTCCTGAGTTGATAGTTCAAACTGTAGTCCATTTGTTTGTGGAGCATCTTGGCCGGTTTCAATTGCTGTAGGTTGCTGGTGTTCGAGAATGTCCTGACACTCTGGTGTTTGATGCTGTTGCATGACAGGTACAGCATCTGCAAATGTATCAGCGCAAAGTTCGGACGGGAATCAATGTTTGACTGGTGGTACCTTGCTGTCTGGTAGAATCAATGTTCTTCCACCATGAGTCAATCTGCTCCTCACTGAGTCCCTTCTCCGCCTTGAGAAAGGCTTTGTCACGTTTTCGAGGTCGCTTGCCCACGGTTGATGCCCAACGCCGCAATGTATATTCCTGCTCGACCGTAATTGGCTGCATCGTTGCCATTGAAGTAGAGCCGTTTGTCACTTCTTGCACTTCTTGATATTACACTTATTTGGTATATGGAGCGTAGGACAGTTTGTTGGAATTTTGTCGAAATGATTGAGTAACTTTGAACGAGCGTGAGATCAAATGGGTTCCCAGAACACATCACAAATCGCTGTGCGACTCCATAATTGGCTCCTTATCTATTCTCAGCTGCACCTCGTAGGGCAAACTGAGAGGGCGCGACTGTTTGGTTTCAGCACAATTTCGCCCTCTCATGGAGTGATCTGACGTACAGGGATGGCTCGTTGCCCTCCACTAACAGGCCCCCTCCAGGCCCCCTCCAGGCCCTAGCTGTCCAAAAACAATCCGAGGGTGCAGAACATTCGTGCCTCCCGCATGTTTCTTTTGCAGATGGCGAAGGTGGCGGTTTCAGGATCGGATGTCAGCCTCTCACAAACTGCCTGCTTGCGTCTGATTCGCTCCCCATTGAAACAAGACGAATGCGACAAGGTGGCACAACCTGTGAACAAGAAGAGCTTGCTGCTGCTTGAATTCCCCGCCCATGTCAAGACGAAACTTCACCCTGGCTTCACCGCTGAACCTCGTTGAAGATCCATCGATCACTTTGGAGGAAAGAAGCGGCTCTCGGGAACGGCGTACCCTTTCAGACAACCTCAAGTGACTGAAGCAATTGTTTGAAAGCAGATATCAAGCAGAGCGAATGAATGCCGAGAATGCGGAAAGGGGGGTCCAGGGGACTCGATGACAAGAAGAGTGGAAATTCGGGAGAGCCGGTGGCTGGATTGCGCCTTGACTTTCCATCAAGCTGTCTGCGAATACGGGGAATGGTCATATCCCTTGCCAGCTACTGATTCTCCTTCTCAACCTCACCGACTAGTGTCTAGAGGGAAAAGAGAGAATCAAAATCTACCTGGCGGCACACATCACGTGGCAGGAGTCTGCACCGCGCGATGATATCTGAGTTTCAACTCATCCCAGTATTGCACTGCACTGCACCGTTCAAGCTGTTGAGTATCCCCGTCGCTCCTTCTCAAACCTCTCCAAGATAGTTACCTAATGCAATCCCTCGGCTGGCCCCCACGAAGCCCATCCACTTCCAGCAGTAGCAGCCGACCATCAACCCACGCGCTCGACTCTTCGCTTCCTCCTTCCCGCTTGGACCTTTGGCTTCATTCCAATTATATCGAGGATCTCGGACCTTTCGCTTATCGTAAGCTTCTCGGCAGTTCGCACCCCGGATGTTGGCTCGAACACGGGCCTGGCCTGGTCTGTCATTGATGAGCCTGGCTTCCCTCTGATTCCTGACCGTTCAGTCTCACAAGCACTTGCTGTTTTCTGGTTCAAAGATGAGAGCCTAGACTTGATCCTACTATCAATTCTTAGCTCTCCTTATTATGTTTATTTTGTTCAGGCGCCAAGCCAGCTCCAGAATACCTCGATATCTCAAAGCACTAGGAGTGCGAGAAAATGTCTCGTCGCTGGCCTGTTTACAATGTCCTGAACGTTCAAGTCAGCTAGGACAAAAATCATTGTCCAGATTGATAGCTCTGTCCATGAAAGCAGAATCTTTACTCGGGACGTAGACGGTAGGAAATGAAAAGTATCAGAATCCGCGAACGCGTTCTCTTTTCTCGCACAAATACAGCCTGGCTAAATGACAGAGAGAAGCTGCCGCAAATAATTAAGAGAAGATAAGTCGAAATCTGGACGTGGACTTTCTATCAGGTTATCAGACTGAGAGAATGACGGCTTCAATCTAAGCTCAAGCTTGCAAGAATTTCAGAGCTCGGGTCATTTTAGAAACACTTAAGGTTGCATTCCATGTTAGTCCATGGCAGATTGAACGATTCCAAGCTATAACGCTTCGTAGTCCTTGGAATCGATTGTGCAATAGCCTTCTTAACAGCAAATATCCATGCTGTGGTCTTCTAGCATAAAATTAGATTGACGGTATAGAGTTCGCACTATACCAGATGGAATTACACTGTCAACCATTACATTTCTGACAAGTTTCTCATTCAGCTGTCTAAACTTGATCATTGCCACCACACACCCCTTTCTCCGAAGCAAAATAAATCAAGTCACGGACATTAGCAAATGTTAAGACAAATTGTGACCAACATGACACGGATCATAGGGCCATTCAACCTGATCGGCTCTTGCGGTGCCATCGTTCTTGATGAACAGAGAACGTGAGATAGTGGGTTGGTTTATATATTATTCTTCGCTAACTCTTCCTTTTCTCTGCTGAACTCTTGCAGCTTTGCTCTTTACACTGCCACCAATGTGCCTCGGTGCGGGCCATTTGTCTCCATCCACTACCTTCAGAAGTCGTCAGACGTCAGCAGACGTCTCAGTTGCTTTCTTGTATGCGGAATTTGAGGTAGCGATTGACAATAGATAACAGGGGAAAAAGCAGGAACACGTAAAGGAACTGAGAATACGTCTAGCTAGTTGCAACAAACTGGTTGACAATAAGGGGGTTCTTCTGATATACCGTGATTGATACGTTAGAGACCAAATTTGAACCAGGCTTTACAATTTATCATATGTAGACTGTATGCATAACAGGTAATTGCTTACCGATTTCTCATAATTGATCGCATGCAGGTGCACTTTACAGCACAATATCGGTACGGCAGTCTTTCGAAATCCGGATGAGGGCTCCCGGGGTCTATCCAACGGAGTGTACGTCAGCACCAAGCACTCCCATTCCTCAGATCTCTATATAGAGGGCGAAGCCCTTGCACACGACGGCGAACTTTTTGTCGGCTTCGTTGCCGTTCATTTCCTGGTTCCAGTGATAAAGGAAGGTGGAAAAGTTGACAAATGCACCTCCAAGTAAGAACAATAGACCCTCGAGAGAGTGGCCTTCGTTGAAAGGTCGTCCGTATTTGATCGAAACGACGAGATTCACAACAGTCAACACCGTTACCACCACACCCTCCGATCCGAGCGCCCATTTCTTTTCTTTCTCCAGCTTCATTGAAAGGCTGAACAAAGATTAATACTATTCGCTAGTATTATCTTATCCGAAGTCATTTGTTTATCAGTTGAATTTCAACTCGTCAAAGCCTCCTATTGTCTCAACCTCCTATTTACTCGGCTATTTCGACCATTGTTTGTCACCCATCCACGGAAGGATTGTCCTTGGACGGGGCCGTCTATTGTATGAGTATTGTCCAAACAATGTTGTAGAATTTTTACAATTGCAAGCGAGTCATATTATCCCAACTTCAACATTGTAATCTCAATACTATTATCCCCAAGGCGGAGAGGTGCATAAACCTCTTCTACCCTCCAGAAACTCCTTCTTTCCTTTCCTCTTCTTCGTCAGCTAAGAGATACAACTCAACCTCGTCGTTTCCACCAACACACATCAAATCCAACAACAACAACAACACCAGCAGACGAAATGGCACCAAAAAACGGTGTCATCTCATTCTCGGGGTTTTCGGCCCCAGTAGCACCACCAGCCCCGACTTTCGACGATCCTCCTCCTCCCGCGCCAGTCACTCCACCACCTCCTCCTCCTCCTCCATCTCAACCTTCCGCTATCGTCCGACCCTCCCGCCTCTCCCGACCTCCACCTCCTCCTCGACCTTCCGCTCGACCCCCGGCCCACCTCTTCTCCCATCTTCCGCCTCCCCCTCCGCCTCCGCCTGCGCCCACCCCAGCCGAAATCGAAGACCCAATGGAATGGGAGGAGACGGCAACAATGATGGATTGGATTTATTTCCGAACAGAATGGTACTATGTACCGATGAACGAGTGGCCGATGGTACGATACTTTTCAGACCACTGGACCACGTGGTATTAGGTGAACGCCCCTTCTGCAATGAAATATAGCAAACTAACCTCGAGACTTCCAGACTGAAGAGCAAGAACGATGCGGAACAAATTTGGAGGAAGAATTTTCAAGGAAAGAACCTGGGATTTCAATGGCTGTATTGGATCGAATACGAAGCTTGCATTACAACTTCGATCTCGCCTCAGTAGCTTTATGCACGCCCCCTTTCTTCTTGAAATACTCCGCGATCTTTTCCCTCGCCACCTCCACAACAGCAGCATCCTCCACCGTAGCCGGCACTTGAACCTCTTTATCGAACTCGCCATGCACTGCGTTTTCCACCAGCTCTCTCAACACCCTTCTCAACGTCTTACCAGATCGAGTTTTGGGAATCATGCCTTTGCCTTGGATCATACCGCCCAAAGATGCGATGGCGCCAATCTGGGTGCGGACGAGCTTTTGTACTTCGGCGAAAAGTTGGTCAGACGGTATGGCAGAGGTTGGATGGTCTGCTGTGGAGAGTGTGACGAAGGCAAATGGGAGGTGACCTTTGAGTGCGTCTGGGATACCGACGACGCAGCATTCGGCGATGGTTGGGTGTGAGGAGATGGCTTGCTCGATGGAACCTGGACATGTCAATATAGGAAATGGTTGAGTGAAGTTGACTTACCAGTACTAAAGCGATGAGCAGCTACGTTAATGATATCGTCTGACCTGGACATGACATGTATATAACCATCTTGATCAATCATCCCCGCATCACCAGTGTCAATCCACTTCCCCTCAAATCTCTTCAAATATCCTTTATAAAATCTTTCTTCATCTTGCCAGAGAGTTCTGAATCCTGTGGGGGCGAGAGGCATTCCAAGGACAATGTTGCCCATTTTCCCTTTCTCGACTTCCTTCCCTGAATCATCGACGATTCGAACATCGAAGCCGGGCATGGCTTTTCCTGCGCTGCCAGGCTTGATCCCCAATGGTTCAACGTCTCGGACTGTGGTTTTCCGATCTTTGCCAGCATGCGGAACAAGTGCTACGCCTGAAATTGGCGAGCCGGACTCGGAAGACCACCAGTTGTCAATGACATGCCCGGGGGCGCCGTATTTCTTCAATAAGTCTTGGTACATGGTAATGATACTTGGTTCTGATCTTTCACCAGCCAAGAAAAGTGCTTTGAGGCTCTTCATTCCACCTCTCTCGCCAACCTTCTTGAGCATCTTGTTTTCTGGATCATCTCTTCGGATGGCCCGCAGTGCTGTTGGAGCTGTAAATAATGTGTTGACTTTATACTCTTCGACAATGCGCCAGAAAGTGCCTGAGTCTGGAGTCCCGATTGGCTTTCCTTCAAAGAGCACTGTTGATGCTCCGGTAAGGAGAGGTGCGTAGAGAATATATGAATGGCCAACTACCCAGCCGATATCTGAGGCGCAGAACATGACATCTCCAGGTCCGTGAATACCAAAGAGGTAACTGATCGACAAGTGAAGTCCCACTGCATGGCCTCCGGCTTCCCGTAAAACTCCTTTGGGAAGACCAGTAGTACCTGAAGTGTAGATGATGTAAATGCCATCAGTAGACTTGACGGGAACGCATTCCGCTTTAACGCCTCTTTTTGTAGCACTGTTCACCAACCGTTGCCAATTTCTCTCTCCATTCGGCTTGTCGACATTGTCCCAACGAAGCTGATCTCGTTGCCAAATGATGGTCTTTTCTGGCTTGTGAGAAGAGAGAGAAATAGCTTCAGTGATAAAAGGTTTATATGACGTGGGTGGTTTAGCGCCATCGATGCCACAGGAAGCTGTAAGGATGGCGACTGGCTTGGAAGCATCAATTCGCTGTGCCAATGACGCCGAAGCAAATCCACCAAATACCACAGCGTGTATAGCACCAAGTCGTGATATGGCAAGAGTTCCAATCAGAGCAGCTGGAATCATGGGCACTAATGCAGTATCAGTGCGTTCTAAATGGGCAATTATGGAGATCGAGCTCCCACGCTTCACCACTCACTGTAAATCAAAACAACATCCCCCTTCTTAACGCCCTCCTCTCTAAGAACCCCCGCAAATGTTTCCACCTCTTTCTGCAACTGCTTATACGTGAACTTCTGCTTCGTCTTTGTCACCGGACTATCCCAAATAATCGCCGTGTTGTCCCCATGCCCCGCATCTACGTGTCTATCCACACAATTATAGCACGTCGAAATCTCGCCATCTGGGAACCATTCCCAGTGGTCGTGATCTATTCCTGACTTGAGCGATTTCGAGGTTATCTTGAGTGTTGAGCTGGGCTTCTTATGCCAGTGGAGGTGTGAAGCTTGTTCTGCCCAGAAGGATTCGGGATCGGTGAGGGAATGGTGTTGGACTTCGTCCTGTGGATGAGAAGACATCTTGAACTGAAGTTGGTTAGCTTTGTGTAGCTGAGAGAGAAGTGAAACCGGTTGCGTACCCTTTTAGCAGAGAAGCTGGCAGGTCTAGATGTTGCTCAATTGATTTATAATTAGGAGAACGGTACAGATTGCAATTGAGATAGAAGTGTGTACCTTAGTGACACCCTTCTCACACTTGTAAGGAAACTCGAACGCATTTGTAGATCATGACAAGTGAGGCTTATGGAATTACCCCGGTTATAGCCTCGGGCTGGAGGAAGCTTGCGGCGACGCCAGTGGAGAGCTTTCCCCGCATTTCTCGGCTGCTGATGATTGGTTGCACCCTACCTAGTGGGATATCAACATCACCCCTTTCTTTCTCATCATTGAAAAAGCATGCAACAAATACAACAGCAAGCATCGAAGGAATGATATCCATACTTTCAATCGCCTATAAATTTTTCTTATGCAGTAGTCAATGTTGGTTTGAAAGCATCAAAGCAAATACGACGCTCCTCCTTTCCCCGTGCTGAACTCCTGCAGTGACCATCGTACTGTACAGAGTCGACAAGCCACGGATATTCAATGTCCTCGATCTAGCTCAAAAGAATCCTCATAGTGACGTCTCGCAGTTCCATTCGGTGGTGGGGCTGGTAACAAAAGCTGTCTTCCGGGTTCTGCAACCTCGATGGCTGGGAGGTCAGCAACCTCCGTTAACCCCAAGAATCTCTGTTGAGCCTTCGCATTCCACTTCTCTACCTCATCATCCAAGTCTCTATCCTCGGTCTTCAACCACTCCTCGTAGGACATAAGCTCCTCGTGGTACAAGGGATGCTCTCTCTTATACCCAATAACCTGTCCCGGATAACCTGGCCATTGAACACCCCTTGTAACCTCGTCGTTTGAGAAGGCTTCCTCCTTGCGAAGAGCCCATGTTTGGTGCGCTACAAGCATTGCATGCTCAAATGCTCTCAGAAAAGGAGCACGGGCTAGAAACTTGACTTGAGTACCATGCGGCGTGTTGAGTATGTGCATCGTTGCAGCCCAAAACTCTTGCTCCTCTGCAGCGGTGTTGATATCCCACTTCCGTTGCTTGAGGAAGTACTGGAACGCGCAATACAGCTGGCCGATTGTACGTGCTTCGAGAACTTTCATGTCATGCTTAAGCTGTGATTTATGTTAGCCCAGTTAAGTACTCGATCCCAACACATATACGTTCTCAGGGAAGTTGGTTCGTGAGTGTAATCATGCATTCTAAGGACTCGTCCCAGTCCTTGCAGTAACTTCATATTGAAGATAAATGGCTTGCAAGTGCAAGAAAGGCCTGTACTAACCTTCGGATCGGAGAGGATCCTCCTGAACTTTACAGGTCCTAAGGTAGACAGGCTCTCCGCGATTTCGCTGGCGCTCAAGTCCTTGGCCAGCTCGAGGAACTCATCTAACTTGCGCTTGCCCATGTTATTCGGTTGAAGTCAGTCCGAAGGCTGGCGTGACGAAGGAAAATAGACGGGGATGATGGTGTCTGCCGGTGGACAGATGTGGAACGCGATAAGATAATAAGGAGAAACATCGCGACTTCCACGTTGGCATTGCTTTAAGGTTCAGCAACCGAAATCAATGCTGGCATCAGGTGGCGGATTTCCCCGGAAATACCAAGCGTTTATCGAAAGAGTACTTGGTTCAACCCCGTCATAAACTCTCTTGCTCGCTGAGTTTCCTCAAGCTCTCCCCGTTGGACCAGCACCTTCGACACTCGATCGAACAGTTCCACGTAACCTCTGGACGTGAGTCTGCCAGACTGCGCCTTAGTAATAGTTCTGTCCAAAAACTCTTGACTAAATCGGAGCGTCTCTCAGTCACTGTCTCTATCAGAGTGCCCGCACCGATAACGGATGATAGAGGTAACCCAGAATTATGCTGGAAGCCAAATCCTCTCTAAAAACTCGCGGAGAAGTTCTGTCTTCCGCAATTACAAGACCAAGTCGTTGATATGCTTAAAGAGGCTGATCGCCAAACTGATTCCTTCTCGTCAACAAGCGCAATACTCAACGCATACTTTGAGACTAGGATTTGATTTCAATCAAAACAGGATCAACTAATGTCGTATATTAAAATGAGATTCGAATTAAAAAAAAATCGGAGGTTCTGAATAGCAAAAGGTTCCGCGCCGAATCTCTAATGCCCGTCGAATTGGGAGAGTAGAGGCGTACTTCCTTTCTAGCGTCGATTGGGTTTCGATTTACGGGTGTCTATTTCCTGTTTTACCATAAGCCTTGCTAGTTGGGCGTTGGCGTAAATGATCGATTAGGTGTGGTATGTGCTATGCAACCGCTACCTTGAACCTGATTCGGTTTGATGTTAGTTTTGTCGTTGCTGTTGTGCGTGTCGACTTACGCAGTGTCGCTTCCCCGAAGGGCGGAGGGAATTTTCTTATTTTGCATTATATAGGTAAGGCTGGAGAGGATTCGAAAAGCATGTCGTCATTGGTTGAACCTATCATAAGAAGTCTAAAAGATGAATCATTTTGTTGATTCTGCTGTCGGCTAAGCGAATAAGCTCACCTTCAGGAACGAGGACAACCGAAACAACTATCAAGTAAAGGAGATTCGCTGTCCTTACTCTTTTTCCTTGGTCGTTAGGCAACTGCTCCATATCCGAAGAAAATAAACTCCCAAGTGAAGGAAGGAGGCTGTTTGATGTACAATGTGGAAGCCGAACAAGAGGTTGAGCATGCGCCTGGATATATTTTGCCAGACCTCCCACTTCAATACGATAGCACGAGCTTATCGTCTTCAATTATCCCGGAATCAACCTCTCATATCTACATTCCAACTCATCGCATTTTGTCCGCGTCAAACAAGGACGTAGGAGATGGTACTTGGTAAGTGGCTCGTTCCAGGCAGGAGCAAATCCAACGGAATACCTCGGAAGGAGCAACAATGGCAAGGTCAACTATCCTCCCGAGTATGCCAAGTCAATTTTTGCAGAGCTTGCGCACTGCCTTGGGCCGAAGAAAGCCAGGAGTACACAAGGAATTTTTGGAGGTTCCAGATTCGATTCAATATAAGATGGGTTATATCCCGAATCATGGACCGCAACGACGGCGGGGAAGTATTTCGCAGTGCCTTCATTGGTTCTGGTATTAACAACATCTAATTTTCCAATCGTCTTGTGATACGGTGTTCTGCCCTATATCTCGTACAGTGATGGCTGGTCAGCTCCTTGTACTTACAATTGACCAGATCTCCCCAAGATCTGGGTGCATGCAATATTGTGCTGTAAATCAGGTAATACTAGCGCCAATCCATTACACAAGGGGCAGCTCATAGGATCCAAGCCGTATTGGTAGCCGTATTGGTACATCAAGAAGCCTTCCCTCGTTTTCTGGAGTTCAGTTGCTGAAGTCTTAGACCACGATGACATGCTCTAAAATTGGAGGCAAAGCTTCCTCCAGCCGCCAGATAACTCGCTTCATGGCAAAGATTCAACTCTACAAACCATCATCTCGGATGTGAAACTCTGAATGACCATGTCTGCCACATTCTCGAACATAGAAAACAACCCTTTGCATTTCACCGAGATGATGTAGTTGGCTCATTGTCCCAGGCTCTACCCAGCTCTCTTATAGACTTCTGGGAACTCGTACCTATGCCACTGATATTAAGTAGATTGCGATTGGAAGCGCAAATACATTTAGAAAAACAATGCTTTCGGCTGGAGTTGGAACCCAGGTGCTTGGATAAAAGACTTCAGACTTGAGATAAAACATGGCGGAATCGTCCTTGAATTTCCTTTCACCGTTAGATCTTAGCCTAGCAATCGTCTCTTGTCTGAAATTGATATCCGATAGCGAATGGATACCGGTGAGATTCAAAGTTTTGACCCTCCGGGTAAGCCGTCCTGTGAAGATGATCAAGACATTCTCTGAAGTTACCACCGTTGGTCACGATAAAATGGCATCGGATGTGGACCGTCATCGTCATTCTCCTCCGGATCCCACACAGCACCTCACAATACTCCGTCAACATCGTACTCGTCGGGCTCCTCATCCTCACCCCTCCCCTCGCTCTCCTCCTCTCTTCTCTCGCCCACCTCAATCTCCTCTTTCTACACGCCCAAATTACCACCAGAGAATGTTTCGGAGGTTATATCCAAGGTTCTCTTCATTTCTAATTTAAATTTTTGCTCCGCAAGGAGCCGGTCGATGCTGGGTCTTCTCCTGCCGCGTGATCTTCTTCTTCTTCGGTGCACCCTTTTCGGCCGCACGGCGGGCAGAAAGCTCTCTCATCGCCTGTAGAGAGGCCTCGAGGGGGTCGGTAGGAGGGGGAGAGGCCAATCTATGAGAAGTTTTTAAAGGGAGAGAAGGGACTGCATGCACAAATGCAAACTACGTACGCCATCCAGATTACGTGCATCTCTCTCGGAATATATCCGGAAGACACGCTACAAATCGCTGAGCAGTACGGTATTCGTAACGATCTCCTTCACGCCAATCTGTTGCCTATAATCAAGAAAGGATTGTTTCCGACCCTGGCAAAAAGGCTTTGCCTCGATCGCATGGATATTCCATTGTTAACTCCCGCCGCAGATAAAACCGAAGGCAAGATTCTAGAAGTCCTTCTGGATTCCATAATAGATATGTGGTTCCAGAGAGATGGGTCTGACCCGGCCAACCACGAGATGTGGACCGCTACACGAGTTAAAGAGCAAACGCAAAGAACTCAACGGCGGGTCCCCTGGCAAAAGCGAGGCCATAATTAATCAGGATATCTCAAAAGAGATCACTAAAGCGTTCAAGCAGAATCTGCGAAAACTCTCAAGGAGGATGAGCTGATTGAAATGTTTCAAAAGCTCACTGGCTTCATCGATAAGGATCCGACGAAGAACCTTCTGATGTTGTTTGGATCGGAGAAAATATTTGATAGTATCTGTGACAACGTGCTAAATTGACACGAGAAGAAGTGGTATCGTGCTCTCGTAGCCTGGTTTATAGTCGACCGCGTGAAGACCAGATGTAAGTGCCTTGGCATAGGTTTCTTCCTTGATGGCGGGGGAACAATGGCAACGGCTATAGACGAGGCAGGGTCACAGAGACACGGGACAATATATGCTAGCGACTTTCCACCTGCGGTTGGGAGAACAAAGACAGCACCGGGCATTTTGTTCTCGTAGATGACCTGAATCATCTTTTTCTGAGCCGAAGAACGTGATGTGCCTAGGGACGGGTAGAGTTCTCTGTAGAGTTCTCTCATGACGCTGTTGGCGGACCTGGGTCGATGAGGTGTAAAGGCCGATGCCATACTGGCGCCGGCGACCGCTGGAACAAGTGAATCTGTCCGATTTGCTTCACGCTTTGCAATCTACGAAACTTGCGAACCGCGGAGTCATCTTCATGATGCCTCCCAAACAAGGCCCAGCCTCGAAGGCAAAGAAGACAACACCCCCTACGGCACCAAAAGCAAAGGGGAAGAAATCAGCAATACCGACGGTACAGCTATCCAAGGTCACAAAGAATAGAGCGAGCCAGAAAGTTATATCGAAACAATAAACTGCAAATAGTATACGAACTCAGATACCGTTAGGTTTAAATCCATATAGGTTTAGAACCACCT
>Ga0302325_10023947_pt1 | contig 12712 bp, 10 predicted proteins | sample Palsa_T0_2_FD_201948 | JGI IMG/M metagenome (GOLD analysis project Ga0302325, IMG submission 201948) | Peat permafrost microbial communities from Stordalen Mire near Abisko, Sweden - Palsa_T0_2 | ecosystem: Environmental > Terrestrial > Soil > Palsa > Peat permafrost | place: Sweden: Abisko... | reverse complement strand
GCGGACCACGTGCACGCCGGCTCCATCGTTCTCATCGTGCCCAATGGCCAGCGCCTGGAGGGCAAAGACATTGATACCTCCGGATACCTGCGGCGGCACACGATCCGTGTCTTTGACACCGCGCTTACGATGGGGCCACTTAAGTTGACGGGCGAGACCGAGCTGGGCGCGGGGAACCCCATGCGGCTCGCCGGCGGCGTGCGCGCGGACCTGCGGACCCCGAGCCAGCCGCCGTGGATCTTTTCCGTCGCCGCACACGGTAACCTCGAACTGCTGCCGCTCACCGTGGGTCTGACGGCGCCGTTTCGCGCCGACTTCAGGGGCGACGTGCGCAGGTTGACCTCGCATTGGAACTGGTCGGGCACCGCCACCGTCGCCGAGTTCGATCTGCGCGCGTGGGGAGGCGGCGGCGCACTCGGTCTCATGAGCGGCGAGCTTGCCGCCTCGGGCGATGCGGCCGGTTTCAAGGCGCACGGCAGCATCACGCCCCCGGGGCTGGGCGTCGGCGCGTTTGATGCCATATTTGAGGGCGCCTATGCCAACAATGTGCTCACCGCCACGCGCATCGACCTGACGCATCACGCCTCCGGCGCCCACCTGACAGGTGCCGGCACGGTCGGCATCGTCGATAAAGGACCGCGGCTTGACCTGAAGGGCGGCTGGAATGCGTTTCGCTGGCCGTTGAGCGGTGCCGATGTGGCCGTCAGAAGCGCCACGGGCGACTACGCGCTCTCAGGAATGTGGCCCTACGCTCTGCGCAGCACCGCGCTGATCGCGGTACGCGGCCTTGCGCCGATGCCGGTAAAAATGGATGCGCAGCTGGCGAAAGACCGGCTCATCGTCCGCAGCGCAAGCGTAGGCGCGCTTGACGGACAAGCGAATGTCGCAGGCGAAGTCATCTGGGGGGCGCCCGGGCAGAGCTGGTCGGTCGGCGGCAACGCCACCGGCATCAATCCGGGCAGGATTCGCAGCGACCTTCCGGGCACGCTCAACTTTGGATTCAATGCCGACGGCACCGGCTTTGCGAGCGGCGCCGATTTCAGCGTCGCGCTCAGCGGAATCACGGGTCGTCTGCGCGGGCTCGCCGCGCATGGCGGCGGCAGGCTCGCACGCCGCGGCAAAGCCTGGCAGTTCGATGCGGTGCGACTCGCGCTCGGCCAGACCAATCTTGCGCTCGACGGCGAAGTGGCGCAGAAATTTGCGCTGAAGTTCGCGCTCGATGCGACCGATATGAGTCTCCTGGCGCCCGACAGCCGCGGACAGCTGCATGCCTACGGCAGCTTGGGCGGAACGCGGCTGGAGCCTGCGCTCACGCTGAACGCGCACGGCCGGGGCATTCACCATAACGGCATGTCGCTCGACAGCATCGATGCGGAGGTGTCCTTTGACATGAGCGCAGCGCGCGTCTCGAAGGTCGATCTGCACGCGCGAAATTTCACAGTCCGCAAGCGCACACTTTCCGCACTCAATTTGAGTGTCGATGGCACGACGGCAAATCACGTCTTGCGCCTGGACGCCAAGGCCGTGGGACTCGCGGTGCAGCTGCAGGCCACCGGCGGCTTCATGCGTGATACATGGCAGGGGCAGCTGACGGCCTTCAACGTTGATGGCAGTGAGTCGCTGCACCTGACGCTCGAGGCGCCCATTGCGCTGCTCGCCTCGGCCGATCACCTGCATGCGGACAAGCTCTGCGTTCACGGCCAGCCCGGACGCATGTGCATGGATGCCGATTGGACTGCGCGGAACTGGTCCGGCGATCTTGAGGCGCAGGACCTGCCGATGAGCACCCTGACGGCAGGTTTGACGCCGGCCATTGAATACCGCGGCCGATTGAGCGTCGCGGCGCATGCAGCCGGCGCGGGCGGGGAGCCCATGGAGGGCAGCCTGCGCGCGGATCTCGCGGACGCAAAGCTTTCACACCATACGCCGACCGGCAAAATCGAACTCATTCAGCTGGGCACGGGTGTCGTCACCATCAACGCCACACGCAACGCCGTCGCAACCGACGTAAGCTTCGATGCAGGCGCGGTCGGCACGATCAAAGGGCGCGCCGAGATCGCCCGCACGACCCCTGACTGGCAGGACATGCCGCTCACGGGCGAGCTGCACGCCCACACAGCGGAGCTTGGCTACGTCACGCTCTACTTCCCGGAAATCGACCGGGCGGCGGGCGAGCTCGAGGCAAATCTCGCCTTCAGCGGCACGCTCGGCACGCCGCTCATCGAAGGCTCGGTCAAGCTCTCAAATACCGAGCTTGATTTCTATCAGGTGAACCTGTCGCTGCGCGAGACTCAACTGGAGGCGAAACTGCACGACAACGCGCTCGACTTCACAGGCTCCGCGCACATCGGCCAGGGCAGCTTAAGCGCGCACGGCAGGCTTGCCTGGCGCGACTCGCTGCCATACGGGCAGTTTCACCTCGAGGGCACGGACCTGCGGGTCGCCGACATTCCCGAGGCGCAGATCGACGCGTCGCCCAATCTCGATTTCGACATCAAGGGGCGCCGGATCACGGTCGCAGGCTCGGTCAAAGTGCCGTACGCGAAGATCGTGCCGGCCGACCTCACGGGCGCCGTGCGCGCATCGCCAGATGAAGTGCTGGTCGGCAAGGAGCCCGAGGACCCGAACACGCGCTTCGAGGTGATGAGCGACGTCACTCTGGTGCTCGGCGACAAGGTGAACATCGACACGCTCGGCCTGCGCGCCCGGCTCACGGGCAGCATCGCCGTGCGCAGCGGCTACGACAATGTGACGAGCGGCACCGGCGAGCTTTCGATCCTCGACGGCAAGTACACCGCCTACGGCCGTCAGCTCGACATCCAGCGCGGCAGACTCATCTTCAATGGCGGTGTCGTCGAGAATCCGGGAATCGACATCCGCGCCATCAAGGCGTTTCCCGACGTGACGGCGGGCGTCAATGTGCGCGGCAGCCTGCGCGAGCCGCGCATATCGTTCTTCTCCGATCCGTCTTTGACACAATCGCAGATCCTCTCGCTGCTGCTCGCGGGAGGCTCGCTCGAGAGCGTGCAGAACCGTCAGAACGGCGCCGCGGCGCAGCTGCTTGCGCAGGGCGGCGCAATGCTCGTGCAGCAGTACGGCTCCAAGGTCGGCATTCAGGACGTTGGCCTCGAGTCGGATCTGTCGAACGAGACTTCGCTAGTCCTCGGCCGCTATCTCTCACCGCGCCTTTACGTGAGCTACGGCGTCAGTCTTACGCAGAGTCTCAACACCGTGAAGCTGCGCTACTTCCTGAGCGACCGCTGGACCATCAAGACCGAAGCGGGTCAGGCACGCGGCGCCGACCTCGTCTACACCATTCAAAAGTAGCAGTGCGTCACGCTCGCCGCGCGCCGCCCGCGGTTGACCGCTCCTGCATTAATATGCACAATGTGTGCAATATTATGCAGATGCCAGCATGCCACTGACCGACCATCACCAGTCCGAGCGCAGAAATGCCATCGTGCGCCTGCTCTCCGGCGGCAACGTCCACAAGCAGCAGGACCTCGTGCGCCTGTTGCGCAAGCAGGGGTATGCCGCGACACAGTCCTCGATCAGCCGCGATCTGCGCGAAATCCGCGTATCGAAAGCGGGCGGACGCTACCTGCTGCCGGCGCCGGATGTAGTGCGCGCCAACGGCAAGTTCAACTCACTCGCGCAGTTTGTCCAGGCGGTGCGGCGCGCGGGCCCCTGCATGACGGTGGTCAAGACCTCAACCGGTGCTGCGCAAAGCGTCGCCGTCGCGATCGACAAGGCGCAGTGGCCGGAGGTTGTCGGCACCCTCTCGGGCGACGACACCATCTTCATCGCAACCGGCAACGCGCGTGCGCAGCAGGGCATCGTCAGCCGCCTGCGCGAAATGTTCCGGGTCTGACGCCATGTCCCAGGGCGCACCTGCCGCGGGCGGCGAACCGATCCTCGTTGCCTACTCCGGCGGCCTCGATACGTCTTTTCTCGTGCCGTGGATCCGCGAGCATTACCAGCGCCCGGTGATCACCGTGACGGTGGACACCGGCGGCATCGATGCCGAGGCGGCGCGCACGCTGGCCGCGCGCGCGCGTGCGCTCGGCGCCGTCGAGCATCATCAGATCGATGCGCGCGCCGAGTACTTCGAACAGGTGCTGCGCTTCCTCATCATGGGCAACGTGCGCCGCGGCCAGCTGTATCCGCTGTGCGTCGGCGCGGAGCGCGTGATGCAGGCGCAGACGATCGCGCGCATGGCTCAAAAGCTCGGCACACGCACGATCGCGCACGGCTGCACGGCGGCGGGCAACGATCAGGTGCGTTTCGAGGTCGCGCTGCGCACACTCGCGCCGGACCTTACGGTGCTCGCACCGGTGCGCGACCAGGCCTTCAAACGCCAGGATGAGCTTCTGTTTCTGCAGGAGCGCAACCTGCCGGTGCCGCCGTTCGGCGCGGCGTATTCGATCAACCGCGGCCTGTGGGGCGTGACGATCGGCGGTCAGGAGACTCTCAGCTCCGCGGGCAGCATTCCCGATCACGCCTGGGTGCTCACGCGCGATGCCTTCGAGCGCCCGCGTGCGCCTGCGCAGCATGTGATTTCGTTTGTGCGCGGCCGGCCCACGGCGCTTGATGGCCGCACGCTTCCTCCGGTGGAACTGATTGAAGCGCTCGAGACGCTCGCCGGATCATTCGGCATTGGCCGCGCCATCCATCTGGGCGACACCATCATCGGCACGAAAGGCCGGGTCGCGTTCGAGGCGCCGGCCGCGGAGGCACTGCTGATCGCCCATCGGGAGCTTGAGAAGCTCGTACTCACGGCGCGGCAGCAGCGCATCAAAGAGCTCGTTGCCCAGCCGTACGGGGACCTCGTGCACGAGGGGCAGCTCCTGGATCCGGTGTGCCGCGACATCGAGGCGCTGTTTTTGTCATCGCAGCAGCGGGTGACGGGCGATGTGCGCGTGCTCCTGCGCACGGGCGCGGTGTTCGTCGAAGGCGTCGAGTCACCCTATTCGCTTATGCGCGCATCGCGCGGCGTGTATGGAGAGTCCGCCGGCGAGTGGACGGCGGCCGATGCACTCGGTTTCTCGAAGATTGCGGCCCTGACGGGCATGTTTCATCGCCGCGCGGGCGAAAACGCCGACGCCCCGGGCGGCTGACGGCCTCATTCCCGCAACGGTGAACGACATGCTCCGCGTCGTAGTCGACAAAGTAGCCTCTGTGACTCAGGCCTGCGGCCTGTCGCGTGAGCTGCGGGTTTCCGCCGACATCCCGCCCGAGGAAGGCGTCGTGGTGGTGGTCGAGATCCTCAACAACAAGACGACCTACAACACACTCGAACTTGCGAGCGGCCGCATGGCGAAGGTCGGCAAGGGCGATATCGTCGTCGGCGCGCTGGGCCACAGAAAGGCGCTGTTCGGCTATTCCGGGCACATCCCCGAACGCGTGCAACCGGGCGACATCATTCAGATGCTCAATATCGGCGGCGTGCTCGGCATCTGCGATTCGGTCAATCTGGAAAAGGGCAAGCCCTTTGACTGCCGGGTCATCGGTGTGGTCCTGCACTTCCCGTATCTCGGCGAGCGCATCGGCGTGCCGGCGCGCGTCGGCCAGCGGCGGCTCGATTTCAACGCGCCGCTTGATACCGGCGGCGTGCCGGTGGTCGCCATTGCCGGCACCTGCATGGAGGCCGGCAAGACCGCCGCGGCCTGCGCGATCGTCAGCCGCATGCGCCACCGCGGACTCACCATCGATGTCTTCAAGGCGACCGGCGTGTCCCTGCGGCGCGACATTCTGGCGATGGAAGACGCCGGTGCGCGCCGCGCACTCATCTTTACCGATCTGGGAATCGTCACGACGACCCGCGCGAATGGTCCCGCACTCACCCGCACGATGCTGACGGAGCTCGCCGTCGGCAAACCGGACGTCATCGTGTTTGAGTTGGGCGACGGCATTCTTGGCGCCTATGGCGTCGATGCGATCCTGGAAAGCGCCGATATCCGCCCGGCGCTCACCGCCGTGCTGCTCTCGGCCAATGATCCTGTGGCCGCCTGGGGCGGCGTCAAACTCTTGCGCGAGCGCTTCAACATCGAACCCTGCGGCGTGACCGGACCCTCGACCGACAATCAGGTCGGTGTCGAGATCATCACGAGCCAGATGCAGGTGCCCGCGTTCAACGCGATCAGCGATGGTGCCGCGCTCGGGGACTGCGTGATCGAGGCGGTCGGGCTTGCGGGGGCGAGGTGAAAGATCCGATTCCGACCATCGTGCTCGGCGGCTCGGGCTATGTCGCAGGCGAGCTCCTGCGCCTCATTGCGGGCCATCCGGAGTTCGCCCTCGCCGGCGTCATGTCGGACAGCCGTCCGGGGGAGCCGGTCGCCGCGGCGTTTCCACACCTGGCGAGCGCCTATTCGGCTACCCGCTTCAGCTCGCAGACGGACATTGAGAGCCTGGTAGCCCGCGGGCCGCGGTGCGCCGTGTTCTCGGCGGCACCGCACGGTGCGGCGGCGGCGCTCATCGATGCACTCCTCAATAAGGCCGCAGCCGCCGGCACGGAGGTGCGGGTGGTCGATATCTCCGCCGATTTTCGCGCCCGTACGGCCGAAGCCTACGAGGCGACTTACCGCCATGCGCACCCGGCGCCTGCGCGCCTCGCTGAATTCACCTGTGCTCTGCCTGAGCACCTGGCGGCGTTGAAGACGGCCCATGTCGCCCATCCGGGGTGCTTTGCGACCGCGACTTTGCTCGCGGCAGTACCGCTCGTCGCGCTCGGCGTGGCGATGCCGCGGCTGTTCGTTGCCGGCATCACCGGCAGTACCGGATCGGGACGCAAGCCCGTCGAGGGCACGCATCATCCGCTGCGTCACAGCGATCTGTATGTCTATAACCCGCTCGCGCATCGCCACGTGCCCGAGATCGAGGCCTGCATCCGCGCGGCCTGTGGCGTTGACGCCGACGTTGCCTTCGTGCCGCACTCGGGACCCTTCGCGCGCGGCATCCATGTGACCGTGCAGGCCGAGCTCGCCCAGCCACAGGAGAGCGCACAAGTACTCGCGGCGCTGCGCAGCTTTTACGCGCACGCGCCCTTCGTGCGCGTTCTTGACCAGCCGCCGCGCATGAAGGACGTCGTCGCGAGCAACTACGCGCACCTCTTTGCCGTCGCCAACGGCCGCACCGTGGCGGTCTTCTGCGTCATCGACAACCTCAACAAGGGAGCGGCGGGCGGTGCCGTGCAATGGATGAACCGTATATTCGCGCTGCCGGAGATCACGGGACTTGCGGCGCCCGCGCCGGGATGGACATGAGCGCCGCCGACTATCTCGCGCCCGTGTTCGCCCAGTACCCAATCGAGGTCACGGGCGCCGCGGGTGTATGGCTCACGACACGCGACGGCCGGCGCATTCTCGATCTGTACGGCGGACACGCGGTCGCAGCCTTGGGCTACGCGCATCCGGGCTGGACGCAGGCGTTGACGTCCCAGGCCCAGGCCTGCAACTTTCAGAGCAATGCCGTCCCGATGGCGGTGCGCAGCCGCGCGGCGGAGCGCTTGGTGCGCTTCTCGAAGCTGCCCTTCACGAGCGTTTTCTTCGTCAACAGCGGCGCGGAGGCGATCGAGAATGCATTGAAGCTCGCCTTTCGCATCAGCCAGCGCCGCGAGATCACGGCCATTGAAGGCAGCTTTCACGGTCGCACCGCGGCCGCAGGCGCGATCACCTGGGGCGCGAGGCACAAGTGGTACGGTTTTCCGCGCGCGCCCTTTGAGGTGAAGTTCATTCCGCGGCGCGACAGCGCCGCCATTGCCGCGCACGTCAACGAGGACACCGCCGCCGTCGTCGTCGAGCCGGTGCAGGGCGTCGGCGGCGCATTCGACCTGGGACGCGAGTTCCTTGTGGCGCTGCGCGAGCGCTGCGATCAGTCGGGCGCGCTTCTCATATTTGACGAAGTGCAATGCGGCGTCGGCCGCACCGGGCACCCATTTGCCGCCAATCTCTATGGCGTAACACCGGACATGATTACGACCGCGAAGGCGCTCGGCAACGGCTTTCCGTGCGCGGCGCTGCTGATGTCGGCGCGCGTCGCCGCGGCGCTGACGCTCGATAGCCTGGGTACTACTTTTGGCGGCGGCCCCATGGCGAGCGCCGCCATCGAGGCTGTGATCGAGGCGATCGAATCGGAAAACCTCCTCGAGCGCGTGCGCCGCGTCGGCGCCTACATTCGCAACACCTGCATGGTGGGTCCGGTGCGCGCCCACCAGGGCGCGGGATTTCTGACCGGCCTGCGCACGAGCCGTCCGGCGAAGGAGGTGCACGCGGCGCTCCTGGCGCGCGGCATTCTCGCCGGCACGAGCGCTGATCCAGAGATTCTGCGGCTCCTGCCACCCTATATTCTTGAAGAAGAGCACGTCGATCTGCTGCGCGACGCGCTCGCGGGGATCGCCGCCTGAGCGCGCGCCGGGCACGAATCATTCATGAAACGCTTCGTCGACCTTGCAGATTTTCGCCGCGACGAGATTCAGGCGCTCCTTGGCCTTGCGCGGCGCCTGCAATCGCATCCGGAGCCGCAGGCGCTTTGCGGCAAGATCCTGGGGATGGTGTTCTTCAATCCCTCGCTCAGAACCGTCGCTTCTTTCCAGGCGGGGATGGCGCGCCTGGGCGGCAGTTCATTTGTGATCTCCTCGGGCCAGGGCAGCTGGCAGCTCGAGACCCGCCCGGGCGCTGTGATGAACGGCGCGGCCGCCGAACATGTGCGCGAAGGGATCCCAGTACTCGCCTCGTACTGCGATGCGCTCGGTATCCGCGTCTTCGCCGACGGCAAGGATCTGCGCGCGGATCTTGCCGAAGCCACCTTCAACGCGATGGCGAGCCTCGTTACGAAGCCTCTCATCAATCTTGAATCCGCGGCCAATCATCCCTGCCAGGCGCTTGCCGACTGGAAGACGCTCGATGACTTCGCGGTGCCGCAGCACGGAAAATTTGTCCTCTCCTGGGTCTATCATCCGCGCGCGCTGCCGCTCGCGGTCCCCGCGGCCGCCTTGCACATGGCGGCGCTGCGCGGCATGCAGGTGGTCGTGCTGCGGCCGGACGGCTATGCACTGCCGCGCGCACTCATGGACAAGGCGCGCGCGGCGGCGTCCCTCTCGGGCGGCTCCGTTCGCGAGAGCAGCGACCGCGCGGATGCGCTCGCCGGTGCACAGATCCTCTACGCCAAGGAATGGGGCGCAACCGACTGCTACGGCGATGCCGAGGGCGATGCGCGCCTGAGGAAGACGCTCACCGACTGGTGCGTCCGCGACAGCTGGTTCGCGCGCACGGAACGAGAATGCCGGCTCATGCATTGCCTGCCGGTGCGGCGCAACACCGCGGTTGCCGATGAAGTATTGGATGGCGCGCGCAGCATTGTGCTGCAACAAGCCGCCAATCGCCTTCCGGCACAGATGGCGGTCCTCTATCAAATGCTTCGGGGAGTATAAGAGTCCCATGATCATGAACCGCAGCGATCACGCCCTCGCCATCCGTGCGCTGCGTAGCGCCGCCCCCTACATCAGGATGTACAAAGGCAAAACCTTTGTCGTTAAGGCGGGCGGCGGCGTGTTTGCCGACGGCGCTTCCACGCGGCTCCTGATCGAGCAGCTGGCGATCCTGCATTATTTCGGCGTGCGCGTCGTCATGGTGCACGGCGGTGGACCGCAGCTGACGCAGCTGTCTGAATCCCTGGGCCTGCCGACGCACATCGTGCACGGCCGGCGCGTGACGGACGAGAAGTCGATCGAAGTGACCACGATGGTGCTGAACGGACTGATCAATACGCGCATCCTCGCGATCTGCCGGGATCTTGATATCGACGCCGTCGGCATCAGCGGCGTGGATGCAGGCCTCGTGCGCGCGCACCGGCGCGCACCCGTGAAGCTCGACGATGGCAGCGACCGCACGATCGATTATGGTTTTGTGGGCGACGTCGATGCGGTCAACACCGCGGTGCTGCGCAAGCTGCTGGATAACGGTCTCATGCCGGTCGTAAGCCCGCTGTCGGCGGATGACAATGGCGTGCTTCTCAACATCAATGCCGATACGGTGGCCGCCGCGATCGGCGCCGCGGTCGCCGCCGAAAAACTCATCCTCTGCACCGGCGCGCCGGGAATTCTCGAGAACGCCTCGGATCCCGCATCGCTCATCTCCTACACGGATCTGCGCGGCCTGCAGCGCCTGCGCGAGGCCGGAGCGCTTCTGGATGGCATGTTGCCCAAGGCCCAGGCGATCGAAACTGCGATTCGCGGCGGCGTGCGCCGGGTGCACGTGGTCTCCTACAAGTCTCCCGAGGGAATACTGGGTGAGGTGTTCACGAATGAAGGCACAGGAACCCTCGTCGTTGCCGACGTCAACGCACTTACGCCGGCAGAGATCACGGCGAGCGAGTAGCGAGGTCGTATGAGCTTTCTGTGGAACAAGGACGCAACGCTCGATGAGCGCGTGCTGCGCTATACGGCCGGTGAGGATTACGCGCTCGATGCGCGGCTCGTACGCTATGACGTCGCCGCCTCGATCGCACACGCAGAAATGCTGCACGCCGCGAAACTCCTGACCTCAGCGGATCTGCAAGCGCTCAGCGCCGCGCTCACCGCTCTCGCGGATGAGCATGCGCGCGGGCAATGGCGCATCGAGATCGCCGATGAAGACGGCCAGACGGCGCTTGAGAAACGGCTGACGGCGCGCATCGGCGCCGTCGGCGGCCGCATCCACCTCGGCCGTTCGAGGAACGACCAGGTGCTGGCCGCGCTGCGACTTTATCTGCGCGATGTCATCGAGGAGCTGCACGCGCACGCTGCACGGGTCGCAGAGAGTCTGGAAGAGCTTGCCCTGCGCGAGCAGGGCACTCCTCTGCCCGGCTACACCCACATGCAGCAGGCGATGCCAAGCTCCGTGGCCCTCTGGGCGCAGGGCTTCGCGGCGCTCGTGCGCGACGACGCGGAAGGCTTGAATCTTGCGCAGAGACGCCTCTCCCAGAATCCGCTCGGCTCCGCGGCCGGCTACGGCACGCCGGGATTGCCGGTCGATCGCGAGGCTACGCGCAAGAGCCTCGGCTTTGCGACGACGCAGGAGCCGGTGACGGCGGTGCAGCTCTCGCGCGGCAAGGGCGAGGCACATCTGCTCTTTGAAATCACGCTCCTCATGCAGGGCCTCGGGCGCTTGGCAACCGACGTACTCCTCTTCTATACGCAGGAGTTCGGATTTCTCGCGATCGCCGATGCATTCACGACCGGTTCCTCGATCATGCCGCAGAAGAGGAATCCCGATGTCTTCGAGCTCATCCGGGGTCGCTCCGCGAGCGCGCAGGCCTGTCTTCACGAAGCGCTCGGGCTGTGCGCAAAACTTCCGTCGGGCTATCAGCGCGACCTGCAGCTGCTGAAGGGGCCGCTGTTTCGCGGCATCGATATGGCACTCGCGACGCTTGCGATCCTTCCGCCCGCGATCGGCGCTCTGACGTTTCGGCCGGAGCGCATCAGGCTCGATGCGACGATTCATGCGGCCGAGGAAGCCAACCGGCTCGTGGTGGCCGAAGGCATTCCGTTCCGCGAGGCCTATCAGCGCGTGCGCGACACCCTCAAACGCTGATCGGGTTCAAACCGCGTCCGGCTGCGCAGACGGCGCGGCGCGCGCAAAGGCCGGCAGGGATTCAAGATGCGCGCTGATGCGGCGCAGGTGCGGATACGGCTCAAGATCGCAGTCCATGCGGCGCGCGTTATACATCTGCGGCACGAGGCACACATCCGCAAGCGTCACCGTGGTGCCCACGAGGTGGCGGCTTTCGGCGCCGTTGCGCGCGACCTGAGCTTCAAGCCCGCGAAATCCCGCCGCGATCCAGTGACGGTACCATTCATCGACGGCGGCGCTGCCGAGGCCGAGCGGTCCACGCAGATACTCGAGCACGCGCAGATTGTTGAGCGGATGGATGTCGCAGGCGATCGCAAACGCAAGCGAGCGCACTAGGGCGCGCTTGATGGGAGTGGGCGGCAGCAGCGGCGGATCCGGATATGTCTCCTCGAGATACTCGATGATGGCGAGTGACTGTGCGATCCGCGCTTCGCCATCCTCGAGGAATGGAATGAGTCCTTGAGGATTGACAGCAAGATACTCCGCCTGGCGGTGCTCGCCGCCGCCGCGGGTCAGGTGTCGCGGCAGCGATTCACACTCGAGCCCTTTTAGATTAAGAGCGATGCGCACCCGATAGGCGGCGGAGCTGCGATAATAGGTATAGAGCTTCATCGGCAGTAGACTACCGAGCCATGAGTATCTGGCGCAACGCCGCGACGCTTGAGCAGCTCCAGGGGCGTACGGGCGACACGCTCGTCGAATGGCTCGGCATACGCTTTTCTGACATCGGCGCGGACTACCTGCGCGCCACCATGCCGGTCGATAAGCGCACCCACCAGCCCATGGGCATACTGCACGGCGGCGCATCGGTCGCGCTTGCTGAAACGGTTGCAAGTACCGCAGCCAATCTGTGCGTCGACTCAGAACGCTGGGTGTGTCTCGGGCAGGAAATCAATGCCAATCATCTGCGTCCGGTCGCCTCCGGCACTGTCACCGCGACTGCGCGTTCCCTGCATCGGGGCAGCCGCAGTCAGGTCTGGCAGATCGAGATCCGCGACGAGCGCGAGCGGCTGGTATGCGTTTCACGCATCACGATGGCGGTGGTCGCCGCCAAGGCCCAATGAAAAGCTTCGCAGGCAGGACAGCGCCATGCACGCCTCCAACGA
>Ga0302325_10023946_pt1 | contig 12712 bp, 14 predicted proteins | sample Palsa_T0_2_FD_201948 | JGI IMG/M metagenome (GOLD analysis project Ga0302325, IMG submission 201948) | Peat permafrost microbial communities from Stordalen Mire near Abisko, Sweden - Palsa_T0_2 | ecosystem: Environmental > Terrestrial > Soil > Palsa > Peat permafrost | place: Sweden: Abisko... | reverse complement strand
GTATTTCCGCTTATCGCAAATCATTTTTAACTCGATAAGATTGCCCGCTAAGTTTCCAACATGAACGACCGTTATGAAGGCTGAGGTTCTGAAGTGACTATCCTTATCGCATCGACGAATTGGTGGCCGAACGCGGCCCGACTTGCCATTGCGCTCAAGAAGGCGGGGGCACGCATTGCCGTCGTCTGCCCCGCGGGCAACCCGGTGCTGAAGACCAGGGCGGTATCGTCGAGATTTCGCTACGGCGCGTTCAACCCGCAGGCGTCGCTCGAGCACGCCATCGCGGAATCAAATCCAGATTACATCATCCCGACGGACGAATATGCCGTGCAGCACATTCACGGACTCTACGCCAAGGCAATCTGGGAGGGGGTTCGTGGATCGCGGACTCAAAGTCTAATCGAGACATCCATGGGGACACCGGAAGGATATTCCAGCGTCCATTCACGGGGCCGGATCATGGAAATCGCCAGGGAGGAAGATATTCTCATTCCCGATTGGATGGCGATCACCTCTCCCGCGGACCTGGAAGTCTGGGGCGCCCGTCAAGGCTTCCCTTGGGTCATAAAGAGCGACGGAACATGTGCCGGGACCGGGGTGAGGATTGTGTCCTCGATCACCGAGGCCAGGAAGGCGTGCCGCGCCCTGGTCGGGCAACCCTCATTGGCCACTGCGGCAAAGCGCCTTTTTGCGAATCGTGACCCGTTTCCCATGAGGACCTGGCTCGATCGCACGCGCCCCTCTTTGACCGTGCAGTCCTTCGTCCCGGGGTCGCCGGCGAATTGCGCCGTGGTGTGCTGGAAGGGCGAGGTGCTCGCGGGTTTTTCGGTCGCCGTCGATATCGCCCAACATCCCACCGGAGCCGCGAGCGTCGTTCGGATTGTCGACAATCCCGGCATGCTGCGCGCCGCGGAGCGCATCGCCCGTCGGCTTGGCATTTCCGGCTTCTGCGGCCTCGACTTCATGTTGGACAGCCAGACGGGAGATGCCCATTTCGTTGAGCTGAATCCGAGGGCCACGCAGCTTTGCCATTTGCCCCTGGGTCCGGGTCGAGACCTGACAGCCGCGTTTTACGCCCGCCTTTCGAGTGCCGCTGTGACTGAACCTGCGTGCGCCGCTGACGGCGACAGGGTCGCCATCTTTCCGAATGCCTGGCGTCAAGGCGTGGGGCGCGAGGTGATGGATTCAAGTTATCAGGATGTGCCATGGGGGGAGCCTGGGCTCATAAGCGAGCTCGTGAAGCCCCATTGGCCCGATCGTCGCGTGCTCAATCTGACTTTCGAACTTGTCCGCAACCTCCTGACCCAACGGTCAAATATGTCCAAATATTTCACCTATCGAGGGACGGCTAAAGGCGATGCGGATCCCTCATGCCAGAGCCAACGGGGTCCGGCAATCGTTCGGTGAGCTCGCGATAGTAGGACAGCATCTCCCGCGGCAACCCGGTTGTTCTTTTCGCGGCCCTGTCGGGAACCGGGCGGGAGACTTCGCTTCATTTCCGCCTTTCGCCCATGGCGCGAGGGGCGGGGCAGAAGGGAAATCTAGGCGAGCGGCTTAGGCGGGTTGTCCGCCTGGTCCTGCTGCAGTTCGCTCGACTCGACCTCCTTGGCGTGGTCCAGGAGCTTTCCGTCGGACTGCATCCTGGACAGCTCCTCGATGGCGGGGCTGGTGAAGTCGTAGCGCGCCTTCAGCCTATGGTAGGTCTCAATCGTGAAGAGCCAGCCCGAGTAAGTGTCGTCCTCGGCCTTTTCTCTCTTAAGCTGCGACTTCACGTCGCCGGCCACGAAGGCCGCCATGAGGAGTGACTGGCAGGTCTGCTCCTGGTCCTTGCCGAGGTTCCATTTCTCGGAGAGCCAGGGAAGCTCCTCCTCTCCGATGTCGACCATCACGTCGTCGCTCAGCTGCGCGAAGACGACGATGGTCTTGGCGGCGCCCGGGGCCTCGGGGCCGGAGATGTTCTTCTCCATCACCGTGATCGCGTCGAGGACCTCCTGCTTCGAGGGGACGGCGGCGAGGCCGCAGGACGTGCTTGCAGCAAAGGCGACGGCGGCGAGTAGAAACCTCTTCATCGGTTGGCCCCTTCAGGGTCGCTTTCATCCTCGCGCGCGCGTCTTGTTCGCGCAACAACATTGGTTCGCTTCGGCCGAGGAAATAACGGCAACACCCCAAGGAACCCCATGTCTCAGGACCCGAACTCCCAGTTTGACCACGCCATGCTCGACATGATCGAGCGCGCGCCGGGAGGCGTCGTCCCGCTGACGCCGTCATACCAGGACTCGCTGAAGCGCCTCTATTTGTCCCACCAGATTTACGCGAACGCCGACCACAAGGGCGGGCATGTGACGGCAAGGTCGCTGTCCGAGGCCCCGCGTTTCCACGCGGTGAACCTCGATGCGTTCCTGGCCGGCGCCATCGACCCCGAGGCGCTGGAGCCCAACGATGCCATCTTCGCGCGCTACGTGGCGGCGCGGCCCCCGGCCCTGCGCGCAAGGGCCGAGGCCTTCAGGCTCAAGGTAGCGGGCCGGCCCGTCCATCACCGCTCGAGGCACGCCGGCGGCGAGAAGCTTCCCGTCGTTCACGACCTGCTGCATTCCCTCTTTCTCCTGCCAGGCGCCGGGCCGCATCCCGGCCTGCCGGGAAACTACCTCCACGGCTCCGTGGTGGAGGCGGAGTCCGGCGCCGCACACGGCCCCTGGTCACTCCACATCCACGACAGTGACGACGGCGATGCGGTTGTGGACGCGGGCTCCATCCAGGAGGCCTTCGGCAAGCTGCGCGAGGTGCTGGACAGCGCGCCCTTCAACATGGACGAGCTCGAGGCGCTGGGATTCCGGATCCTTTAGGAAACCGGAATCCCCGGCCGCCTCAGTGCTGGTGCGGAGGCGTCGGTGTCGCGGACGTCTGGTCGAAAGCGGCGTCCTTCGTCACGACGTGGCCGTTCGGCAGGCTCGTGGTGACGACCCTCGTTCCCTGGCCTCCGTTGACCGTCGTCTGAACATTGCGGTCGGTCACCTTGCCGTTGGCGCCGGTGACCACCTCGTTACGGTCCCACGCGCCGGGGGCGACGCGGGTGTTCGTGCCGGAGTAGGTGGCCGTGTTGCCGTTGGCGCGGGTGAGGGTGCCCTGGTTGGAAAAGGATCCGGGTCCGTTGCGGGTCACGTTGCCCTGCCAGGTCGTCGTCGCGCCGCTCGGGCGGGTCACCGAGCCGGTCGTTGTCCCGGTTTGCGTCCCTTTGTTCCACTGCGTCTGCGACTGCCAGTTGCCGGTGCCCCCGGCGGCATTCGTCCAGGTGCCGGACCGCGTGACGCTGCCTTGCGATCTGATAGTGAAGGAGGAGGCGGTACCGCTGCCGCCCTTGCTCGTTGTATAGCTGCCGGAGCGGTCGATCTGCTTCGTCTCCTCGGCTCGGGCCGCGCTCGTGAAGGCGATGACCAGGCTGAAGATCACGGCGATCGCGATAAATTTGAAGAGGGGGTCGTTTTTCATGGGATTCAATTTCGGGTTATGATTCGCGTAACTGTAACCCGAGACGCCTGGGCCACCGGGGTCGGTTGCAGCTCTCGCGTACTTTCAGGGGCCTAAATAGCGCGCCCCCGTGTAACCGGCAGGCCGCGCCACCGTCCCTGCCGCCCCCTATTTCTGGGGAAATGTCTCCAGCTGAAGGATATACCAATCTCCCGACGGGTCCTTCTCCCATTCGACCTCTATCCTTCCCGACACCTCAAAGAGGTGCCCCTGGGGGGAGCGCACGCTCTGATGGTAGGTTCCCAGCTGCTCCGCGGTGTTGCCGTCGATGAGCGTGCTTGCGGCCGTGTCGGCATTGGACAGGACGTGGAAATCCGAGAATCCCTCCATGAACTTGCGGATGGCGTCCCGCCCGTGGACGGGCGGCTGGCTCGGGTTGGCCAGCTCGCCGTCCGGGGCGAACAGGGCCGCGACGCCCGCGTAGTCCATGTTTGAGACGAGTTGGGAATACCGCTGCAGGGCCGCCTCGACCTTCGCCTTGTCGATCCTCGTGTCCCCATGATGCTCGCACCCGCCCAGCGCGAGGCCGAGCACAAGGAACGTCGTGAGGCGCCTCATGGTCCCTGCGGGCCCCTTGCTAGTCGGCGATCGGGCCCGAGATGCCGTCCAGTTCGCGCATCACCTGCGGGGTCAGCTTCTCAACCAGCTCCAGCGCGCCGAGGTTCTCGGTGAGCTGCTCGACCTTGGAGGCCCCGAGGATGACCGTGCTGACGTTGGGATTCTTGAGGCACCAGGCGACGCCGAGGCGGGGAAGGCTGGTGCCCAGATTCTTGGCCACGGCGGCGAGCTTGGGAACCGAGGCCAGCTTGCGCTCGGATCCGGGGCTCTTGAGCGCGGAGTCCTGGAGCCACCCCATGCCGGACACGCCCAGCCTAGATCCCTTGGGGACGCCCTTGCTGTACTTGCCCGTCAGCAATCCGGAGGCGAGCGGCGACCAGATCGTCGTTCCCAGGCCCGGGCTCCGGTAGAGGGGGGCGTACTCCTTCTCGACGCGCGAGCGGTGGAAGAGGTTGTATTCGGGCTGCTCCACGACGGGGTGGTGCAGCATCAGGCGGTCGCACACGGCGTGAGCGGCCTCGATCTGCGCCGCGCTCCATTCGCTGGTGCCCCAGTAGAGCACCTTGCCCTGGACGATGAGGTCGTGCATCGCGCGGCACGTTTCCTCGATCGGGACGCTCGGGTCGGGACGATGGCAGTAGTAGAGGTCGAGGTAATCCACCTGGAGCCGTGCCAGGGCCTCATGGCAGGCCTCGACGACGTGCTTCCTGGAAAGGCCGTCCTCATTGGGCCGGTCGCCGACGTTCCCGAAGAACACCTTGCTCGATACGAGGAAGCTGGTGCGGCGCCAGCCGGACCGCTTCAGGATTGCGCCCATGACGACCTCCGCCTGCCCGTCGGCGTAGGACTCGGCGTTGTCGAAGAAGTTGATCCCGGCGTCGTAGGCCGTGTGGAGCAGCTTGCGGGCGATGGGGTCGCCGACCTGCTTGCCGAAGGTCACCCAGGCGCCGAACGAGAGGGCGCTCACCTTGAGTCCTGTTTTTCCGAGTTGGCGGTACTGCATGGTCATATAGGTTGGGGGTCGGGAACTTTGATGCGGGTCGGCTCGTTCCGCAAGGGCCAGGAAGAAACGCTCGCGAGGCTGGACGGGCTCCGGTTTTTGGCGACTATTCTGGGCAGCGTCCGCCTGAACCCCTCACCCCATGACCCACCTCGACCGCCGTGACTTCCTGAAAACGTCCCTCGCAGCTTCCGCCACAGTGGCCCTCGCCAGCATGCCCGCCAAGGCGATCGCCGCCGGGGAGGGGAGCGCCTCGGGTGAATACATCGAGCTGCGCGCCTACCGCCTTCGGGCGGGAGCCTCCCATGCGCTTCTCGACTCCTATCTTGAGAAGGCGCTGATTCCGGCCCTGAACGCGGGTGGGGTGGAGGCGGTGGGCTCCTTCACGGAGCCTGACGCGAAGGACGGCGCCGTCGTGTGGGTCCTGATTCCCCATCCCACGCTCGAATCGGTGGCCAAGGTGGCCGCCTCGATCAACGAGGATCCCGCCGTGTTTGCGGCCGGGGCCGACTACCTGGAGTCCCCGACGAAGGAGGACCCGGCGTTCGACCGGATCGACAGCTGGATTTTTCTCCCGTTCTCAGGCCTGCCGCGCCTCGCGGTGCCGCAGCTGGCGCGCGACCACAAGCCGCGGATCTTCGAGCTTCGCACCTACGAAAGCTTCAGCGAGCTCAAGGCCCTGAAGAAGGTGGCGATGTTCAACGCCGGGGAGATCGGCGTCATGCAGGAGCTCAACCTCTCACCGGTGTTCTACGGCCAGGCCCTCGTAGGCCGGGACCTGCCCCACCTGACCTACATGCTCTGCAGCCCGGACATGGAGACGCACAAGAAGAACTGGCAGGGATTCCTGGCTCATCCGACCTGGATCAGGCTGAAGACCGACCCCCAATACGCCGACACGGTCCAGAAAATCACGAGCCGCTTCCTAGTTCCGGCGGCTTATTCGCAGATTTAAATTTATTCCCCGGCGACGAGGGCGTGTCATCTCCTGAAGGCGAAGCCAACGGTAAGGATGAAGACGGCCATGGCCGCGAGGAGGAAAACGGCCGCGATCCAGAAGAACAGGCTATGCTTGCGCTTCCAATAGGGGCGGTCGTGCTCGCTGCCGGCAACGTGGGGTCCCCCGTGGTGTTTGATGATGCGTTCCGTGTCGTCCATAGTGCGGGGAATTTGGCGGAACGGATTCCGCCTGCGTTGTTGGACAGCTGAAACGAGCCGAGGTACTTGACGAAAACGCAGGCCAAGAACCGCGCCAGGGCAATGCGGTCTATTGTGCCATGCCTCTCATCAATGTAGTCCTCACCCTGATCGTCGTCGGCGTTCTGCTGTGGCTGATCAACACGTTCATTCCCATGCAGGGCGTCATCAAGGCGATCCTGAACCTGATCGTCGTCGTCGCCGTGGTGGCGTGGCTCCTCAACGCCTACGGTTTCATCAACGGAGCAGGTCCCGTAACCGTACCGGTGGTCCACTAGGAATTGAACGGCGACGCTCCGAAGGCCTCGGCGGATTGACTCCCCTTTGGGTTGGGAGACTTCGCCAACTGGCTTTGGGAGGCGGCCGTTGGATTTTGGCATATAGCCCCAAATGAGATCCAGAGCGGGTCGAGTGAAATGGGCAGGCGGTTGCAACTATCTGAGGGGTAGTGGCTAACGACTCTCACTGTCGGTTGGCATATTCGGAGCTTAGAATGGGAAAGTGCCTTTCGCCTTCCCCATGTCCGACCGCCTCAGAGTTTCGATTTCCTCCAAGATCTTGGCGGGAGCCTTGATCTTTTTTCCAGCCATTTTGAGGGCTGAGAATAGTGCGGAGGGCCTGAACGGGATCGAAGCGGTGTCCTCGAAGGTCGCGCCGGATTATGTCCGCGCCAAGATGCCCGACGGTTCGTTCCAGCCGGAACTCTATGCGTTCGGCCCCGGGGGAAATTGGGGTGGCGAGATCAAGGACCTCACGATCGAAAAGCTCACATTCCTGGACGTCGCCCACGTCATCGCGTTGCCCCTCGCCAACCGGAAATATCTCCCGGGAAATGATCCCGCGAAGACGAGACTCCTCATCATGGTGTATTGGGGGACAACGGCCGTGCCGCCACCTTACGAGATGGATACCCTGTACCTAAATTATAAGAATTCTCTCGAGGAATACAGGCGCATCATCGAGCAAACAGGGGGTCATCTTGTGGATGGCAACGCCGTGGGTGGAATGGTCGATGAGGCCAACGATGTGCTGAGCGCGGGGATGCACCAGCTCGACATGGAAAATCGCATCCGTGACCGTATCGATTTCAAGAATGCGTCGATGCTGGGCTACGATGCCTCGGGCTTGGTGGGAACGGATAATGGAAAATATCTTTCGCACACTGCTCTCAGGGAAGAGGGCGATGACGAGCGGGCTGAGATTGAGGAAAACCGCTATTTTATCGTGCTGATGGCGTACGATTTTCAGCTGCTGTGGAAGCAAAAGAAGCACAAGCTTCTCTGGGAAACCCGGTTCAGCATCAATGAGAGGCACAATGAATTCGACAAGGCGCTTCCCGCGATGGCCCAGTACGCCTCAAGGTACTTTGGCGAGCCAACGAACGGGCTTGTAAGGCAGCGTCTCCTGAACGCGGACGTCGAGGTCGGCGAACCTACGCTCATCCAATTCTTGTCCGACCCTAAGAAATGATGCGCCTTGCGAAAGCCTCCCTGTTGGCGCCCTCGTTTATCGCACTGGGAATCTGCACCCGTGTGCTTGCCGAGGACAGCGCCCCAGGGCTCAACGGCATAGAAGCGGTGTCTTCGAAAGTCGCGCCGGATTATGTCCGCGCCAAGACGCCAGACGGCTCGTTTCAGCCGGAACTCTATGCCTTCGGCCCCGGGGGAAATTGGGGTGGCGAGATCAAGGACCTCACGATCGAGAAACTCACATTCCTGGACGTCGCCCACGTCATCGCCAGGCCCCTCGCGATCCAGAAATATCTCCCCGGAAATGATCCCGCGAAGACGAGGCTCCTCATTTTGGTGTATTGGGGGACGACGGCGGTTCCGCCGCCTTATGAGATGGACACCCTGTACCGGAACTACAGCCAATCAGTCAGCGAATCCAACAACCTGATTGCGCAGTCCCAGGGAATGCCACCGGGACAAAAGGAGATCATCTTGGAGGAGGCGAATGACGTGCTCAGCGCCGGTTTGCACCAACTCGACGTCGAAAACCACATCCGTGATCAGCTTGATTTCAAGAATGCCATGATGCTCGGTTATGATTCCTCTGGCCTGGTGGAAACGGAACGTGGCAAATACCTGTCTCACACCGCTCTCCGGGAGGAGGGCGATGACGAGCGGGCTGAGATTGAGGAGAACCGGTACTTTGTCGTCCTCATGGCCTATGACTTTCAGCTGCTGTGGAAACAGAAGAAGCACAAGCTTCTCTGGGAAACCCGGTTCAGCATCAACGAGAGGCACAATGAATTCGACAAGGCGCTTCCTGCGATGGCCCAATACGCGTCCCAATATTTCGGTGAGCCGTCCAACGGCCTGGTGAGGCAGCGTCTCCTCAACGCGGACGTCCAGATCGGCGAGCCCACGCTCATCCAATTCATGTCTGACCAGAAGAAATGAACCACCCTATGAAAACCTATTTGCTGGCGTGTTTGACTGCGATTCTGGCCGTTGGCACCAACGCGCGCGCTGAGGACAGTACCCCGGGCCTTACGGGCGTTGAGGCCGTCGCGTCGCGTATCGCCCCCGACTACAAGCGCCTGAAGTTGCAGGACGGATCCTTTCAACAGGAGCTTTATGCCTTTGGCCCGGGCGGACAGTGGGGAGGCGAGATCTCCGACCCGACGATCGACCAGCTAACATTTCTCAAGGTGGCGCACATGATCGCCCCGTCGCTTGCCTCCCGGAATTACATGCCTGGGGCGGATCCGGCCCAAACGAAGCTCCTCATCATGGTCTATTGGGGAACCACAGCAGTCCCGACGCCTCTCTCGTCGTCTATCGGAATTCAGCAGTTTCAGGCGGCGATGAATGATCCGGATATGAACAGCGGCCTCTACTGGATCAAGAACGCGGCCCTTTCCGAGATGTCGATGGCGCTCACCATGCTCGACATCACGAACCGGATTCGCGACCAGACGGACTTCAAGAATGCCGCGATGCTGGGCTACGACATGGAGGGAACGATCGGGACGGAATATGGCACGTACATTTCCCACACCGCGCTCGGCTGGAGGGCCAAGGATGATGTCGAGGAGATCGAGCAGAACCGGTACTTTGTCGTGCTCATGGCTTACGACTTCCAGCTCCTGTGGAAGCAGAAGAAGCACAAGCTGGTCTGGGAGACGCGCTTCAGCATCAACGAGCAGCACAACCAGTTCGACCGGGCCTTGCCGCTCCTTGCGAATTTTGCCTCCAAATATTACGGTCAGCCGACCAACGGGCTCGTGAGGGAACGGCTCCTGAATACCGACGTGGAGATTGGCGCGCCAACACTCATCCAATTCTTGGGCAACCCAAAGAATTGAAGCGCTCCGTGAAATCCCGCCTTGTCGCCTCCGTCGCCGCATTGCTTGCTTTCTGCCCGCGCGCCGGGGCCGAGGACAGCGCCCCGGGCCTGAATGGGATCGAGGCGGTCGCCTCAAAGGTCGCCCCGGACTATATCCGCGAGAAGCAGCCCGACGGGACGTTCAAGACCGAGTTCTATGCCTTCGGCAAGGGCGGGGACTGGGGCGGCCCGATCAAGGACGACTCGATTGACAAGGTGGACTTCATGGACGTCGCGCGAACCATCGCGCCCGCGCTTGCGGGGCAGCAGTACGCGCCCGCGCGGGACCCGAAGACGACGAAACTGCTGGTCATGGTGTATTGGGGCACGACCACCGTGCCCCAGCCCTACGAGAACGACCCGCTTTACCAGGCCTACTACCAGGCGCTTGAGGAGTACCATCTCCTGCTGAGCGGGATCCCGCCCCAGGTCGACGAGGCCAATGCCGTGCTGACCGCAGGCCTGCATCAGCTCGAGATCGAGAACCACATCCGGGACCGGCTGGACTTCAAGAATGCGGGGATGCTGGGCTATGACATGTCGGGGCTCATCGGCACTGAGCGGGGTAATTATCTCTCGCACACGGCGCTCCGGACCGAACGCAACGACGAGGTCGATGAGATCGAGGCGAACCGCTATTTTGTGGTCCTGATGGCCTACGACTTTCAGCTCCTCATGAAATCAAAGAAGCACAAACTCCTGTGGGCGGCGCGATTCAGCATCAACGAGCTGCACAACCAGTTCGACAAGGCGCTCCCGGCGATGGCGCAGTACGCCTCGAAATACTTCGGCCAGCCCAGCAACGGGCTCATCCGGGAGCGCCTCCTGAACCCGGACGTGAAGATTGGTGAACCGACGCTGATCCAGTTCCTCGGCGACGAGAAAAAGTAGGGCGCCGGGCGGCGCCTATGCCGCGGGAAGGTAGACGCGCACGCGCGAGCCGGACCCGGGCACCGTGTCGATGAGGAGGCCCCCGCCATAGCTGGCGACAATGCCATGCACGATCGAGAGCCCGAGTCCGCGTCCCTCGGGCCGGGGGCTCTTCGTGAAGAACGGCTCCACTACGTGCGGCAGGTCGCTCTCCGGGATGCCGCGGCCCGTGTCGGCGACCTCCAGCATGGAGTAGGTGCCCTCGGGCGGGCACGGGGACATGCCTGTGGGCAGCGTCGACAATGTCTCCTCGCGGACGCGGATTGTGATCTTGCCGCCGTGGAACGTGGCCTCGCCGGCATTTGAGACGAGCTCCCGCATGATGGTCTCCATGTCCGACGGGGCGACGAGGGCGTTGCCGCCGGCCCCCGTGAGGTCCCAGATCACATCCCGCCTCTGGCCGACCATGCGGTTGACCGAATCCCTCTGGAGCAGGACCGCCTCGACGAGCCGCGTGCGGCCCTCGTCCATGTCCCTCTGGCCGCTCGCGAGCTCGAGGCGGCTGGCCAGGGTCGAGACCCGGTAGGCGGCGGAGGTGATGGCATCAAGGCTTCCCCGCGCGAGCGAGTCCGGGGGCGCCTCCACCCGCAGCAGCTCGGCGTGGCCGAGCACGACGGTCATCATGTTGTTGATGACATGGGCTATCCCGCCCGACAGGTGCCGCGTCAGGTCAAGCTTCTCGGCCTGGACCTGCGTTTCTCTTTCGGCCTTCTCCCGGACGACCCGCATGCTCTCGAGGGTCGACAGCATCACGCGCGCCAGGAGGAGCACCGACATGGCGACGATGCCGATCGCGAGGGCGAGGATGCCCGCGTCCGCGTGGTGGACGGCGGACAGGATGAGGAGCGCCCCGATGCCGAGGACGGCACAGACAGGCAGTGGATTGAGGGCCCAGATCCCCGGAACCTTCGAGGCAGCCTCGCCCACGGGGGCGCCATCCCTGAGGAAATGGAACGCAGCGTACGTGTAGGCGAGGTAGTCGATGAAAAACAGGCTGTTGGTGAGGCGATGGTCCGGCGACTGCTTGCCGATGCCGTACTGGAGGGAGACGAGGTAGACGGTCTCGATGACGACGGTTGCGGCGAGCCACCACACGGCCCGGCGCAGCGAGCGATGGGTCCCGCGCACCAGGACGAGGTTGAGGACGATGATGTTCCCGAGCTCCATGCCATTGTACATCATGATCTCCCAGCGCATGGTCCCGGGCGCGCCCCGGAACCCCGGCAGGGACCAGACGAAGAAGATGGCGAGCGTGATCCCGATGCCGGCAATGGCGACGTCGGTGCACATCCGCCATCGGGTGCCGGGGGCGACGGGCTTGAGCGGAATCCGCAGGAGCGCGGCGAGGCCGACCGCCCAGATGAGCAGGTTGGAGCCCGTGCTGACGATGGGGATCGTCGGCAGCGGCGCCCCGAGGGCGCGGGCAAGGCGCAGCAGGTTGCCGACTGAAACCGCCAGCATCGAGAACCCGAGGAGGAGCAGCGCCTGGCGAAGGCGCGGCGCCATTTCCGTGTTGCGCGAGGCGACAAGGAGCAGCCAAGCGGGAATGAAGGTCACCGCGACGGCGGCCACGAGGCCGCCCTTCTCGCCCGTGACGGGCCCGAACGAGATGAACCAGGGCAGCGCCGCCAGGCACGTCGCCACGACCGTGGCGAGAGTGAGCCAGGGCTGGCGCCGGGAATGGGTATGTTCCATGGGAAGCAGTATCAGGTGGCGAGGGCGATGCGTGTACTATCGGGGATGGAGGGCGGCCCTGTACCCAAACCGCGAGGAACCTCAGTACTGCTTGAAGGCCGGTCGACTGGGGGGATCGCGACCGTCCTGGACGCAGCCCATCAAGCAGCTAGTGTACCAATGGCAAGACATAGCGGCGTGTCTGCAGACGCGCTGTTTTTGTCACAGGGCGATAGCGGCTCCCGCCGGCAGGTTTGTCATTAAGGGCGTGAACCTGACCATGAACCCAGCAGTGAATGATGTCGCCTCGGGTGTTAGCCCGTCGCAGTTCGAGAGGGACGGGTACGTCGCCCTTCAGGGCTATTTCACCCCGAGACAGGTCGACCATGCGGCGTCGGCCGTGAGGCGCCTCCTGCGCGAGCGGCCGCGCGAGGTCGTCGTCGACAGCCTGAGGACCGGCGAGCGCACCTTCTGGGCGCACGCGTCCGAGCCGGC
>Ga0302325_10023944_pt1 | contig 12713 bp, 19 predicted proteins | sample Palsa_T0_2_FD_201948 | JGI IMG/M metagenome (GOLD analysis project Ga0302325, IMG submission 201948) | Peat permafrost microbial communities from Stordalen Mire near Abisko, Sweden - Palsa_T0_2 | ecosystem: Environmental > Terrestrial > Soil > Palsa > Peat permafrost | place: Sweden: Abisko... | reverse complement strand
GTACCGAACTCCACATGCAAAATATTATTTCTAGGTAGTCGACTCGCCATTCCTTCCTCAAGTGAAAAGGTAGTAACTCAAAGTTACATTTCCTTCCTCCACGGTACGGTCCAAAAAGGATCGCCCGGTCGGCATTCCCGAATTGGCAATCCGTGAAATAGTGGGGTCTGGCTGCAGCTGCGGGGAAGCTCAAACTTGTGGAGAGCTCTCGAAACCTTGCTCTCAAGCCACATTAAAAAATGTGTGCAACCATATCTTTTCCGAATCAAAAGAAAACAGATAACTGAGACAGGGGCTGAAAAGGCATCAATCGGATCAAAAGGAGCAATTCGTCTCCGGAGGGGGCTTTTCGATCGCGAGCTGCAGCAAGATATGCGAGACCACCTCACTAATCTACCCCGCATTGGGGGTTACGATGTGACCCCCAAGCTTGAACTTCACTTCCCTGAGGCATTGAGTCGTAATCGACCCCTCACTTTCCAAGATATCCTCGTAGATGACAAGAGTACAGCTCCACTCTTGCACTGTGAATGACAGCTCAAGAGGGAATCCTCGGGGCTTCTTTCTTCCTTATCAAGTTTAGATCTACACCTGTTCTAGCTTTCCGTCTATCTCCCGCCTTCTCCACAATATCTTGCCCGTAATTGAAAGCAGCAATCCGAAGCTGTCAGAGTTGCGTGCACTCTGCATTGCTAATCAGGAACTTATGAGGGGCAATTCCTAGTGCTAGGATCGACAGTATCATAAACTCTCCCTCCCCGTTCCATCCCAGCCTCACCTCTTTCCCAAATTCTCGAGCACCACAACAATGAATTCCCTAAGGCTCCTCCCACGCTCAACAACGAGAGCACTACGCTCATCTCGCCGTCAACTCCCTTCAATCACAAGAACTTTCTCCATCCTCCAACGATTACAGACACAAGGTTCCCCAGCTTCCTCAGATCCGGAAACCACTACTTCTCAAACGGGCAACCCTCCTACATATCTCGGTACCGCGAAACGCCTGCCAGAGTTCAACCTCGTGGATAAAGTAGTCCTCGTATCCGGAGCAGCTAGAGGACTAGGGCTCGTACAAGCAGAGGCCCTATTAGAAGCAGGAGCAACTGGTACCCTCCCATCTAACCCCTCCCACCAATTCCTTGCTAATCAACAGAAACATAGTCTACGCACTCGACCGCCTCGAAACTCCCTCCCCGGATTTCTCCCGCATCCAAAAGCGCGCAGAATCCGAACTCGGTACCTCGCTGCACTACCGCCGCATCGATGTCCGCGAAGTGGAAGAACTGAATAAGATAGTCCAGGACATAGCAGATAAACATGGACGCATGGATGGACTGATCGCAGCAGCGGGGATTCAGCAAGAGACACCGGCGTTGGAGTATAGTAGGAAGGACTGCGATACTATGATGAGTATCAATGTTACAGGTGTGTTTATGACGGCGCAGGCGGTTGCACGGCAGATGGTGAGGTTTGAACAGGGTGGAAGTGTGGTGTTGATTGCTAGTATGAGTGGGACTGTTGCCAACAGAGTACCTCTCCATTACCCTTTGTTTTAGTCTCTTACTGACTTTCTTAGGGCCTCATTTGCCCCGCATACAATGCTTCAAAGGCAGCAGTTATCCAGCTCGGTCGCAATCTAGCATCCGAATGGGGTCAATACGGCATTCGTGTAAACACGATCTCTCCAGGCTATATCGTGACTGCGATGGTGGAGGCGCTATTTGAGAAATTCCCAGAGAGGAGAGAGGAGTGGCCGAAGCAGAATATGCTAGGGAGGTTGAGCAGGCCCGAGGAGTATAGAGGGGCTGCGGCGTTCTTGATTAGTGATGCTAGCAGTTTTATGACTGGTGAGTTTGAATCTCTTCTGTTAACGAATGTAGGGGATGCGCTAATGAGATGAATCAGGGAGTGATTTGAGAATGGATGGGGGACATGCTGCTTGGTAGATTTGAGGGGAGGTTGAAGTGAATTAAAAGGGAACTCTTGGCTAAATTGAAAAGGGGCATAAGCGAAGTTGAACAAGGCGTCAAAGAGGCAGCCGAAGAGAAAAACAAACGAGGAAAAATTCTTACGCACATAATTGGGAACAGAGAGAAAGACCTGTGAAAGCTTTAGGCAAGAGGATAGATAGTAATACCAAAAGTCCTTCCGTCTCACAAAATTTCATCCAATAATTTTGTTTGACTCCTGCACCAGGAAGGCACTCCATATGTTGTCCTTGCCATTTCAAACCAAATCCTAGGATGCCACTTCCTTTCCCACAGCTCAGCTATATATACATCCATTCTCCCGTTGCATCCTCAAATATCGTACAATATTCATCGTGATTACCGACCTTGACATTCGTCTCCTCCCACCCACTCATTGAGCAACACCAACAACACCCCCTCTCCCCAATCGGCCCACGACACCTTTCCTCAACTCCAATCGGCTCTCAATCTCTCCTTCTTGTAACCCCTTCTCATCCCGCATCTCAAGCACCTTCCTTATAGTAATCACATCCAGAAATTGTCTACCTCCCGCACTCGCCTTCCCAATATTCGCGAACTCCCGCTCTGCTTCCTCTGCTAATCTATATCTTGCTGTCAGGAGGCTGACTGCTGGATTTGGCCGCTCTCCGGGTTGGGGGTGGGAGTGTGAGGGGAAGATTGACTGTTGTGGATTCGAAGCACTTGGGATGAATTGTCCCGAGAGCGAGGGATCGGAAGAAGACTGTTGGGACTGCGGAGAAGAAGTTTGTGAGCGGGAGGAAGTAGGGTTCGCTGGATTATGTAACGGAGGTCGGGTTTGAAAATTGAAGGTTGAGGAATTGGAAAATGTTGGGTTTGGTTGTACGGGGCCTAATTCTTGGAGTCGTGCACTCAGACCGGGATTGGGGGCGTCTAGCGTTGGATCTTGGGCGTCGGTTTCTATCGCTGTTATCAACTGAGCGTCAGCAGATTTCTTTTTGTGCCTATCATCGGTTGACTGATTCCCGCGCAATGTTTGGTGGCTTGAAAGGTAGAAAGAGTATGGAGGGCGGAAATAGAGAGGAACGGACCTTGAGTTCGAGATTCTGTGGCTTGTGTAGGCGGGTGTACAGTCGGTCCTGTTCGCGAAGGTGGCGGTGCATTATTTGTGCGTGGTGAAGAGAGGGGTGGTGAGCGTGTGGGGTATTTGCGGGTTGTGGTTGTCGCTGCTGTTTGCGTGGCGGATTTCACAGCTTTAGATGTTGAGGACCCCATTTTAGACCAGTTGGTGGCAAAAGACCGTAAATCTGGCAAACAGAGGACGAAGTGAGATGGGGGTTGATGTTGAGAGAGATGTGGAGGTTTGGAGATGGTGATGTCGTCGTTTGACGAGGCAAAATTTAGCGCGTGGGGATTTTGGAGCAGCCTTGTGCAGCCGGACGAGGCTGAACCCCTATTGAAAATAGGGGCCCGTTTAGCGAGCTCCACAAAAAAAACAAGCAAAACATCAATACCAAACTGAACGGAATACAAAGAATATTTGTCCCAAAATGGCAAAAAAGTTCTTCACAGAGCGGATTTATCGAACTGTGCTTACATCTTTCCTAGTCGTCTAGGCAAGAGGTAGCGAGTTTAACACTCCTCTTGTTGGCACTCACCGAACCTTTGCTAACGTACTAGGCAGATTACCGTTCAGCCACAAAGTGGGAATTAAAAGCAAAAGTTCTTATTTTGGTATATGACAAGCGAGAAAGTCTGCAACGGTGAATCGGTTTATCAGATTTCCGACCCCCCTTTTCCCACCTCGCTTAAGCTGTCTACGCACGGGACTAGTGATTACATAAGTGTTATGGATTTGTTTTACCTCGATTTCACTTTCTTGAGCACGGATCCCGCACTGCACAGCCAAACCTATCAAGTAGCTCTTGGATTGAGTGACGATTCGCATCGTGTGCCTGATTTCTTAGATACTAGATTCTCAGATCGCTGGGGCAATTCGCGCAATCGAAACTAGAAGTCATATGCACCATCTTATGGCTTTGACGACGGTATTCTCTAAATACCGTCAGCATAGCTATGAGAAGTTTTTTATCCTTCTCAAACTGCCGTCTGTTTTTCTTAAACATGGTATTCGACAGCCTTCCCGTCATTACATCTGCATACAAACCGCTTTCCGACAGCTTCTTGCGAAACATATCGTCTGAAGGCTCGGACTTCGACCCTGATCATGGGGCTCTTCTTTCCCCGCTGTTGATACCTCGAGCCCTCGGAACAGCAGGGCATGCAACTGTCCAGCACCATTTCGTTAATTTCTTCAGTGCTGAGCTGCCAAGATGGACGATGGAGTGGTACAACTCGAGCACGACAACGTCTAATGGTGTTGAACTCCCAATTGCGAACCTTGTTTTCAAGAGGGAGCCGCCTTGGACAAAGCAAGGGCAAGCAAACTGGTTGACGTTGGCGGCGCATTATGACAGCAAGAGCTTCCCAGAGGAGTCTGTGGGGGCGACGGATAGTGCTGTTCCATGTGCTATATTGATGCATGTTGCAAGAAGCGTCGATCGATATGTGACACAAATGTTTGACGAGATGGCAGCATTGGGGGAAGGGGGACCGATCGAGATGGATATGGGTGTGCAAATACTATTTCTTGACGGGAAGGATGCCTCAGATGAGAAGGGGCCAGCATTATACGGATCAAGGTATGCTTCTGTGAATATTGGAGACATGAATTTGTGCTAACAATCGCAACAGAGCTCTGAGTGAGACTTGGGAGATGAGAACCAATCCAGTGGGCTCGAAGTACCCAAATGCCTTGAGCCAAATCAGTATATTTGTTCTGCTCGACGTCCTAGGATCCATCAATCCCATGATTCCCTCCTATTTTCTCCTTACGCATTGGGCATATAAAAACATCGCAAGTCTTGAAGACAGATTGCGTAATATCGGCCTTCTTGAGACGAGCCCTTCATCTGCATTCTTTTCGGCCACGAATGAGTCGACCATGCAATCTGAAATAGCAAGTGATCATATCCCGTTCATGGAACGCGGTGTACCATTTATTCAGCTTCTGCCTTCACCTCTGCCGCCAACCGCAAATACAATAGAAGACAAAGGGGAAAATCTTCACTTGCCAACTGTTAGGGACTGGGCTAAGATTGTGACTGGATTCGCGCTCGAATGGTTAGATATGATGGAAGTATGGCCCGAGTAGGACAGGCAGTCTTCAAGATAGGTGTATGGCAATGGCATAGGCATCATTTGGTGTTTAAAACGAGTTCTTACATTTCTATGATGCCGATTCCACGAAAGCTAAACAGCATTGGAGAAAGAGCCGTAGTTATCCGTTCTTGTCATTCAAATTGAATGCTAGACATGCGTACTCGCAGGATGCGGATGGATGGGCAGTATGATGAAAGTGTTCAAACATCTATGCAATTTCCTGAAATGTTCTCGTACAATTATGGAGACTGAAAGTGCGTACCTAGACCAAGATGTGATTCTCGATTGTGTTCACCCCTACGTGGTGTTATTGGCCCGGATAGATGCACGCCATTGGTCATCAACTTCCTCTACATCCGTGAGCCCCACACCGGATGTACAATGATCTTTTTTACTCGACAACAGATCTGTTGCTGCAATAATTCTGTCCGAGATGAGCTCAGACTTAGAAATCCCAATTATAAATGATTGAGTTCCTCAATGTGTTATAGCTGACAGTCGGTGAATCAACTGCTCCGAATCTGCGCTGCTTACCCCTCCTCTCTCTTTTTATTTCAACTTGCATCTTTTCTCTCACTAGAAAGAAGTATCTAACTCAGATACAAACATCTCCTTTGCCCCTTTCTCTTTCTCATCACAATCTCTCATCAAGCTCATTACACCTATTATATCCCACCACCACTCGCATCAAAATGTCCCCACCAGCCCACCCCCTCAAAGTCCTCCTGGCCGCCCACCCCAACCTCGACACCCTCGACCTCACCGGCCCCCTCGAGATCCTCTCGCACGCAACCCACCTCTCCACCTCACCGCCCAAAAAGGCCTTCACAACCACCATAACCTCTGCTTCAGAACTCACAACCACGGGTCAAGGCCTCACTTTCCAGCGCAACATCCCAATCACCGAAGTCCATGTCACTCTTTCCGACTACGACATCCTGGTAATCCCCGGCGGTGGTTCCCCCGGTGTGCTTGAAGGCAACACTGAACCTTTGCATCTGATCAAAGCTTTTGTGTCCCTGCCAAAGAGAGAAGATGGTCGCATTAGGATTCTGTTTAGTGTTTGTACGGGTAGTCTCTTCCTAGCTGAAGCAGGGGTACTGGATGGATTGACGGCGACCACGCATCCCGGATACTACGGGAAGTTGAGGGAGATTTTACAGGTTAAGGGTATGGGGGACAGGACGACGGTTGTGGAGGAGAGGTTTGTGGTTAATAAGACGGATGGGGAGAAGGGGTTGAGGGTTATTACGGCGGGCGGAGTGAGTTCGGGGATTGATGCTGCGTTGTGGTTGGTTGGGGATCTGGTCGGGATGGAGAGTAAGGAGAAGGTGGAGAGTATTGTGCAGCATGCTCATAGAAGTGGTGTTGTGCTTTGAGGGGAGGATTCAATGATGTTGATATTGCGGAAACTCTCTACTCTGGTCCATCCCTAACTAATTACACCGCGATCACGCCTCAATTCCCTCCTACAACCCCAACTCCACGATTTCCCAAATTCCTCCCCCGATGCCTAATTTTACGGATCCATGCGCTGGATACTCCATCCATCTCATTATCCAGTCTTAGCACGAGCAAAGAAGGCCTGGTGCAAGTGGAGTGATGGACATAAGATTCCAAGTGAATCCTGCGTAGCCCGAAGTCTTTTTTTGCATACCTATCCCGCGATTCTTCCTCTCCATTTCATCTGAACCTTGAGAGAGTACTCTGCTCGTTTTGTTGCATATCGCAGTCTGTTGGCCACGCAACGGGCTCACCTTTGCGACTTGACATGCTTTCTTCCACACACAACCTCCAGAATTGCTTTCTCTTGTTCCAACCGAGGTAGATTGTTATTGCATATCGCATCAATGTTCCAGCTTGTGAAGGTAGAATGAGATATCAGATTTATATCGGTGCTTCCTTTCGTCTTCCTGAGATGAAGATCTTCGGCGCCAGTGAGTGGTGCATCACATGAGATTACAAGGTTGGATTTATTTGGTTGACCTCCCAGACCATTTCGATGCAGGGTGATTTACTGACAAGAGATTCTCCAAGTAGTTGCGACTCTGGAAATTCAATATGCATTGAGCTCCGCCTACACTTACATCCATTAAGAACTTGTTGAGAAAAGGGGCTCGCTCACATGCTCACAGATTCGTCAAGGTGTTTGCCAATGAACGAGAGAGCTGTGCAAATCCTTCACTGCTGCATGCATCTATCCAGTCCAACAGTCCAAAAGTCCAACAATTCATACCAGGTCTTTTTCGTATAGCGTCGTCACTGGGTAGCTGCATAGCAATCCTTCGTGATGGCATGCCTCCTCGCGTCAATACGGTGCATCCAATCTAAAGGAAAAGATTCTAACAAGGAAGAGCATGTAAGAATCCGAAGAACTGAGGCATTAAGTCGATCACGATTTTCTCAAGGACACCCACGCTCTTTTCCGCAAGAGTGACGTTGATGCTCGCGGCTTTGCCCAACACAGCCTCATAACTTTATGCACACGCATAAACCGTTCATCACAACTTCCATCGAAAATAGTGCATAACCGATCACCTCCAGCATCACCCCAGAGACGCAGGAACATCAAACAGCATCGATTCCATCGTGAGAAGAAAATCGTTTTCGATTAGATCCAAAGATGCGTGTGGCTTGCACAGCCCCAAAGGTCTCCCCCTTTCCAGGACACGGACCAACCAGAATGCAAAGGGGCACCAGCGTTTCATCGTCACCAGTGCACCCGCCAAGTCTTCCCCACACACGCCCAGACGGGGCAAGGAGGTGCTTTTCTTAAGCCAGCCGAGCTATCACGTTCGTTTCATGTGGTAGTATTTTCAAGGTTCGAGGTTTTCACAGGCAAAGAAGAAAAGAGGTCCAGAGCTCGAGATCAGCGCGCACGGAGGCTGAGATGCAGAAACGGCTCCCGGCTCTTGCTGGGCTAGGAAAATAGAATTCTGGTTGTTTTTAGACCATCAGGATTCGAATATCGAGTCAGCACAGGTAACTCGTCAATTCGTCATCAGGATGAATTAAAGGAATTGAAGGAGCCGTACTCGTGGTGAGACCGGACGAAGCCTGAATTGAGGCAGAGCTTTTGTTAGACATCCGGATTCCAGAAGTCCAGAAGCACTGACCTCTGTTCCTGGATCCGCCTGGCTTGCGGGTACCTTGCAGGCTGCAGCAAACCTGAATCCGTATCTGCAGGTTGTGCCGGGAATGGGGTTTTCCCACACGCAGCTATTTCTCGTTCTGACTGCATCTCCGCGTCTCCCAGTCGTTCGGGGTTTCGATGATCTGCCGCGGAATCTTGCGAACGCCGAAGAGTGTGAGTTGAGGTGGAGATCATGAACCTGGTCGTGCCCTTTTAGGGCGCCGTTTCATTTGGACATGCTGGACATGCTGGACATGCTTCCCTTTCAGGATCCCTCAGACAACTGAGCAGATGACTCGGTGCGACTCACCTGATTCCGCTTAGCAGGGTCGCACATGTGTGATGTTGGACCGTTGGACGCTTGGGTTCATGGAAGGGTGCGGTTGAACCTGCCCCGAGCTTTTGCCTTCGACAAAAGAGCTCAAGCTTCGAGTCGGTGAATCCGAGAGTGCAGACAGACCGAGCATCCCAAGTCGTTTGGACCTCTTCCCTCGATGCAACCTCTGGTGGAGAAACAACGGCTAAAACCGTCCTACTGTCACTTAAATTGCAAGTTGCCGATGGCACCCTTTTGTCCAGTCCCCTCAGAATAGCAGTTTTGTCTGACCTAGGGACAAGAACACAGCCAGTGATGCTGTAAGCGCATCCCTTTGTGCTACGTTTCGCGAGGTTGACAACGAAAATAAATGGTTGGCTTTGATTCGATGATATTTTGAAACGTCCGAGTTGACGCCATCCCCAACGTCCTCCCGTCAGCCATTCGCTTGTCACCCGCGGATGCGGGTCCCGTAAGGGGCGGCGGGCTGCTTCTAAAAACAACTTTCAAATCTATCTACCCGCCTATTTGGGCCATGAGGCTAAGACCACGAGTTTTGAGGTCAAACCTTGAACCAGTGCCGTATTGCCGATGGCTCTGCGAGATTTCAAGCTTTTGAATTTGTTATTTGCTCACAGCGAAATCGCGGAGTCTGAGCAGTGAGAACACAGTAGGTGGAAAGGAGGGTTCGTTGCTCAACGCGCAGACGAGCCCAAATCGAGGACTTCATCCGGCGCACCCAAGATCATCTAGACGCATTCGAGAGACCGCCGTCCCGAAAAAGATCTGGTGGGGAAGCTCAGACCTCGCGATGTGAGGGTGCGAGGATGCCATCGGCAGACAAATCGGACAATTGCAGCCATTGCAAGCAAAGCATTCTGCGCGTCCCCATGCCCATGTCCATATCCCGGGCGCTAAGTGGCTGGCGGCCCCCTTTTGCTTCTGTACCTGCAGTAGCGTGCAGTATCTTGGCGCATGCCTCCTGTCGTTTCAGCTTCGCAGACCTCGATGACCGTTCTTCCTCTCGTGAGATCCGCTGTGCGACTTTTGCCAACCTCCTGTGCACGCTCGCCCTCTGAAAACGCGCGCCAAAACATGGATCCCCAAGTACGGGGCCTTGAGGGCCTCGAGCCTAGTCCCAAGCGGGCATTGTCGTCCCTGGCTGCATGAAGCAGGTGCCTTGACTGGCTGACATGGGATGGTCGACAGAAGACCCACGAGGGAGGCTGTGAGGGCCGTGGCCCACGAGAGCCAACAGCTTCCAAAGATATAATGCATCCTGAGATCCTCTTGTCGTAACTTTTTTCTTCATCCTTCCCAGGTCTTTTCTTCCCTTACTTATTACTTGCTATCATCCTTTTGAGATTCAAGCTCATTCGCTTTCTTGATCTCATTCGTTTCTTGTTTTCTCATATCAGTCCACACCAAAAGACATTCGCTATCTCATAACTCGATCTACCAGCTTTATATTCTCACATAACTTTCGTTGAACGATATCTTGTTTCTCCATCATACCTTCATCATGAGATCTACTCTCTCCACTGTCGTTGCTCTGGCTTCTAGCCTTCAACTCGCATCCGCTGTATGTGAACATCAATACTTCCATGGGAGACAATACTAACGAGAACAATCTAGGGATGGTCTGATGCCCCGTCCTTCTCCTGCCCAGCCAACACAAACAACCAGTGCAACAGTCAACAATCCTCTGGTTTTGACTGGAGCGGTCTCAGCTATGGTTCCTTCTCTAGCTATGGCTCTTTTGATTTTGAGGGTTTCACCTGTGCCAGCTCTTTTGCTGGTGGCTCAAAGCGTGATCTCTTGAGTGGGCGCAGCTTCCAGGTACGTCGAACAACTTCGTTCAACTGCTCTAGCTGACATGGCCTAGAACACTTGCATTACTGGTAAGGCATCAACGGACGTCTCAAGCTGCCCCAGATTTGGGTGCGGCTCCTCGAAGGAGGTCTCTGCATTCTCGATCACCGAAGTTCAAATCAGTGTTGAATTCGACTGTGACATCGAATTCCACTACGAGATGCCGGACAGCACCACTTGCAAGCAGAGGTCCTCTTGCTCCTCGGGCGGTAGCATCGTGAAGAACTCCCAATGCGGAGGTGCCAAGAATGTGACCGTTGTCTACCCGTCTCAGTCTTCTGGAAGCGGAAAGGGGAAGAGCAGCTGCAGCATTGGCCTCCACAGCATCGGATTTGACTGCAGCTCTGCTTCAAGCACCAAGTATCACTCCACTACCACCACGCCTGTCAAGTACACAACCTCCATCCCTACTCTCACTACGAGCACAACCAAGGCAGTCGTCACTACTCCGGCTTCCTCGCCTGCGGCCAGCACCTCGTCGCCTGCTACCAGCACTTCATCATCGACTGCGGTCTACACCCCATCTTCGTCACCTGCTGTCAGCACTTCTTCGTCCCCTGCGGTCACCAGTCCGTCCTCGTCTCCTGTAGTCTACAATACGTCTTCGTCGCCTGCTGCCACCACGTCAACCTACCAAGTTGAGACAACCTCCACTCCTCAAGTTACCCCATCATCCCCTGCAGCCTCGCCCTCGACCAGCATCTATGAGGTCATCACTACTGTCGAGACCACCGTCTCCACCACTGTCTGCCCCGTCACATTGACCCACACCACTTCTGGCTCCACCAGCATTGAGGTCAAGACAACCACATCAACAATCCTCCTTACGACAACAAGGACAGTTTGCACAAAATGCGAGCAGCCAACATCCACCTCCTCTGCTCAAGGCGCCCCTACCTCAACCCCCGTCTATGTTGCCCCTACCTCGACAACATCCAGCGGCGCGCCAGTTAGCACAGCATCTTGCCCAAGTGTCCTCCCTCAATGCCTCAACACCTGGAAATTCATTGAGGGCTGCGAGTCCAACACCGACACTGACTGCTTCTGCCCCTCAACCGACATCGTCTCCAATGTCTACTCATGCTTGTCAGCCTACGGTGCCTCAGACTCCGAGATCAGCATTGCTCAGACCTACTTCCAAGGCATCTGCGCAAACTACATCCCCTCCAACCCAGCCATTGTTACCTGCGCATCCTCAGTCTCCGCCACGGTTTCTCAGACTGCCATCCCAGTGACCACCGTCCAGGTTTACACCACCGTCGCCGTGCCTTGCACAGAGAGCACCGGAGTCTCAGCCGGATTCACAATCCCCTCAAGCTACATAACAACCACGATCTCCACCCAGGTCGTCGTTCCCCAAGTCGTCTTCACGACCTACGCAACCGGAAGCTCTACCGGTGCCGCAGTCCTCGTCACAGGCGCCCCGACCATCGGGAACGCCGGCGTAGCTACCGGAACTGCTGCAGGTGCGACTGTGGCCCTGACCGGGTCATCAAACAGCAGTGCCAAGGCGACCGCTTCACCCACACAGCAAACCACCAACGCTGCTGGCAAGAACGGCATCGCTTTCGGTGCCGTCTTTGCCTCCATCTTCTTCGCTGTCATGATCTTGTAAGATCATTCATCCAGCACACTCTTCTCTCCTTGAATGGGGAAAAGAAAAATAGCATAGCATTGGGGGGCGTTTTATTTCGATACCAGCTCGCATAGCATTTGGGAAAGAAACTTTGGTCTCGGTTTGGGACTTTACGGTCAGACGGCCATACATGAAATGAGAGACATGGCTTGATGCCATGTGTAATTGGTGGGGAAGCAACAAGAGGATTGTGCTAAGAAGCACTGTAATTAGATGCGAATCTGTAAGAGCAAAGAAATAAGAAGCAATATTGAACTTCAAATACTTCTATGTCCTTGACGTGAACAGATTTGAAACGTGCTGAAGCTTGTGAAAGAGTACGCTTTGGAATAAAGTCGAAAAGGTGTCTTTCGGTCACCTGGCCACTTCATAGATATGAAGCTCAAAAATAAAAAAAGAGCAATTCGACCCGATCGCCTGACGAGCAAAGCCTTGCATTTCCCCAGCCCTCTCCCATAAACCCATAGCCATACTTCTAACCATCCATACCCCAAGCCCAAACTCCCACCTCAACCAAAACCTATCATACACCCCTCCCTCCCTCCCCAACGAACCCTACAACCACCTCGTCGCCCCCTCCCCCTT
>Ga0302325_10023942_pt1 | contig 12715 bp, 15 predicted proteins | sample Palsa_T0_2_FD_201948 | JGI IMG/M metagenome (GOLD analysis project Ga0302325, IMG submission 201948) | Peat permafrost microbial communities from Stordalen Mire near Abisko, Sweden - Palsa_T0_2 | ecosystem: Environmental > Terrestrial > Soil > Palsa > Peat permafrost | place: Sweden: Abisko... | reverse complement strand
GCTGAAGAGGCGGCGCTGGCTAGCGCTGGGCCGCAGCCGACCTTGTACCTGCACGGGAACCGCGACGGCTGCATCGATCTCGCCCTCGTCGAGGACGCCGAGCGGCACCTCGCGACCGGGTCGAGGATGCAGGTTGTCGAGGGCGCCGGCCACTTCCTGCACGTCGAGAAGCCGGCAGCGGTGAACGATCAGATTCTGGCGTGGGTCAGCGCGTGAGCGCCGGCCGTGCCGGGGGCGAGGCGACCTAATTGGACGTCGTTACTGCTCCCCGCGAATGTTCGCGGCTTGACATTTAAGCGAACCGCAAAAAAGGGCTACGTTAACCCTGTCTTGGCCTCACGTCAGGAGAGGCCAGACGTGCATATTGGATACAGCGCCGCCTGCTGGTTGCAATGCCTCTGTACCGGGCGGGGACGTGCATATTGGATACAGCGCCGCCTACTGGTTGCAATGCCTCTGTACCGGGCGGAGACCTCCGAGATCCATGCCGGGACCGAGGTGGTTTCGCTGATCGCATGCCTTGTGAATGACCTGCTGAGCGTGGTCAAATTACGATAAGAAGCAGACTGATTGAACGGCGACACCGAGCACTGCACCTTCACGTGGAAGATGTACTGGGGAGACGGTACGACGGAAATTGTCACCAATGATGGTGCTCCCGCGGATGAGCCCACCATTTTCAAGGCCGTTCACCACTACCGGGAGCCCCGGGAGACAACGATCTACAAAGTCTTCTGGGACGGCGTATCGCGCCACCGAGGCCAGTGAGCGATATTGACCTTGGCAGATACGCAGCTAAACAGCCGAGCGCCGCCCTGTTGACCGTGACCTTTGGGCACATCAGGGACGGTATTGGCACCATGCGACCGCCGGACTCACGATCCGCTGCGCTCAAGGGCCAATGGCCTGCGCCCACCAATAGTTCTCCTAGGCAAATCCGCTTGCACTGCCGAATCTGGCCGTATGTGTATCAAGGCGGCGCCGCCGCCCGCAGGCTCTGCCTCGAAAGGCCCGCCTGCCGACGGTCGCATCTCCACCATGCGGGCGGTAGACACAGGTCACAACAGGCTTTCGGTACGCCGCCCTCAGGCGGTGACGCGACGGTGACGACAGGCTGCCAGACTGTCAATCCATGGCGACCCACTTGTCCGACACATGAACAGCGGAGCGACCTTCGCGAGCGAGGCTAGAGCGATTCGGGGCCGCACAGCCTCCGGGGTTCCGCCCGGACCGATGCCTGCCCGCGCTGTCGCAAGACGATTGCGAGCGTCGCAGCTGCCGCCCAGTGCGTCCACCGGCGGTGCGGTCAGCCAGCCCGCGGCTGGAATGCGGCCTTCGCCGGTTCCCGTGCGCAGAATGCGTGCCCACGGCGCTGCGCCTTCGCTTCAGCGCAAACCGATCATCAGCTCCCCAAGCGGGCCCGACGAGCGCGAAGCTGACACCGTGGCCGACGCAGTGTTGGCGATAGCCGACCCCATGCCCGCTGGTTCGGCTCCCGGCGCGGTCCAGCGCAAGTGCGACGGGTGTGACGAGGAGAAAACGATCCGGACCAAGAGTACGCCCTCTCCAAACAGAATTACCGGACCAGATGTCGGAGCAGCCGTCTCTGCGGCGGGGCAGGGCGGCGCCACACTGCCGGGAGAGATGCTCGCCTACTTCGAGCCGCGCTTCGGACATGACTTCAGCGGAGTGCGCGTACACGCCGACGCGGATGCCGCGGATCGGGCGCGCGACGTGCACGCGCGGGCGTACACCATTGGAAAGGACATCGTATTCGGATCCGGCGAGTATGCCCCATCCACTAGCGAAGGAAGGCGACTCCTGGCTCACGAGTTGGCTCACACCCTGCAGCAGGCTCATACGACCCCGCAGCGGATGATCCAGCGTCAGCCTGACCAGTCCGGCCAATCCTCCAGCCAGCCTGACCAGCCCTCGGGCACTTCTCCACTACGTTTCAAGACATTCAAGGTGTGGGTCAATGCGTTCATCCCCGCAGACGTTCCGGGAGTGACCATTCCGCGGCCAAACCACTCCGGGGAGAGCATGGTCCCTGGCGCAGGCCCACCCGGCTGGGTCATAGGCGCCAAGACCACAGATGAGTGCTATCTAGGCGACAGCAGAGACTTCGACAATGAGATCCACGCGTCGTCGCGCATGCACTCCGAAGTCGAGGTCGGCCACCTCGACACCGCACCGGCCGTCGACTTCCAATGGCATCAGTGCGGCACGTCCCACGGCATCGATAGTTCCACCGGTAACGAGCTCGAATCGGCGACAGCCGCGACGTCAGGCATGCAGTTTTCCAATCTCCGCGGAAATGCCACGGTCGACCCGGTGGCCGGGGTGGATATAGATCCCAACCCCAACCTGGTCCAGATCGACTATGACGGAGCGGCGGCCATGCCGTTGCTGCCGTCACCCGATATCGACATGAACTTCGTCTTCAAGGCCGATCCGGTAGGCGGAACCGTTGCGTTCGACGGGATGGTGGACGAGTTCCCGGCCTACGAGATCTACGCTACGGCCGACAACGGCAGCCCGAAAACTATGCTTAACCTCATGCCCCCTCCCGGCAACACCCCACTTAACCTAATTGGCGACGCCGACCGGCCAGTGAGCGGAAGCGCCTCCTTCTAAAGCCTGGGCGACGCGAAAGCAGCAACGCGAGCAGCAACAACGTCATACTGACCCGACCGGATGCCACCGAGCGGTCGGCCGCTGTGCCTTTACAGTTCAGCGCCGCCGAGGTCGCCGCGCGACTGGGGAGCACGGTCGCGAGCGTCAACAGCGCCTTGCAGCGAGCCCGCGCTGCCCTGGCGGATGCGGACGATGCGGGCGAGGGCGCCGAGCCCGGCGATCCGCAGGTCAGTACGGTGATCGACCGGCACATGCGGGCGTTTGAGGCGGCTGATGTCTCCGCGCTGGTGGGACTTCTCGCCGACGAGGCAGTCCTGGAGATGCCGCCCGTGCCGCTGTGGTACCGGGGCAGCCGCGACTACGGCCTGTTCATCCGGCGCGTGTTCGACATGCGCGGAACGGGCTGGGCGATGCGCTGGCTCACCGCCAACGGGCAGCCTGCGTTGGCCGCGTACGCGCCGGAGCCCGGCGGCGGGCACCAGCTGAACACGCTCCAGGTCATCACGGTCGCCAGCGACCGGGTCACGCGCAACGTCGTGTTCGCCGACCCGGGTGTCTTTCAGGGCCTTCGCCCTGCCCGGGCGGATTTCTTCAGCCGAATTCCGCTGGCCGCGATGAGCCGGGCTGGTGCCGCCGGTATGTACCGGTGAGCATCGACCGAACGGAGACATCGTGAGCGTCATCGTCATTGAGTTCATCACCCTGGACGGGATCACGTCCGACCCGGACGGATCCGAGGCCACGCCAGCCGGCGGCTGGGCGTTCCGGCACGGCCCCGAGACGGTCGCCGGGGACAAGTTCCGGCTCGGTAGCACGCTGGATGAGGGGGTCCTGCTGCTGGGGCGCACGACCTGGCAGCTGTTCTCCCGGATCTGGCCGGGACGCGACGACCCGTTCTCCGCGCGGATGAACGCCGTGCCGAAGCTGGTCGCCGCCCGCGCGCTGACCGACACGTCGGCATGGTCGAACTCGCAAGTCATCGCCGGAGACCTCGCCGGCGCCGTCAAGTGCGAGCCCCGGGATGTCATCATCACCGGCAGCCTGAGCGTCGTGCACGCGCTGACGGCCGAGGACCTGATCGACGAGTACCGGCTACTGACCTTCCCCGAAATCCTCGGCACCGGCGAGCGGCTGTTTCCCGCCGGCAGCCCGCCGGCCTACCTGGAGTGCCTGTCGGCCGAGCAGGCCGGCGCCGCCGTCCTGACCCGGTACCGGAGGGCACGCTGACGGCCCGCTTCCTCGCCCTGTACGAGACGCCACCCGACCCAGGGCCTTCGACCAGCACTACCGCCAGGCATACATTCCGCTCATCCGCTGCCTGCCGGGGCTGCGCCGCTGCGCCCCCGGCCGTAACGTCACGACCCTGCACCGCGTCCCGTACTACCTGGTTGCCGAGCTGGAACGGGACACCCTGGACTAGCTGCGGTCCGCATTCGCCTCGCCCCAGGGCCGCGCCACCGCCGCCGATGCCGTACGCATCCAGATGGCGCGGTCCGCGGGACCGCCGGGCTCGTCTGGGGACGAGGGCCGCGTACGCCGGGGCTCTAGTCGCCGGGATCGCCGCTGGCTTCCTTCGGGTTGGGCTGCCCCTGGCCGCGCCGGTTCCGTGGCAGCGGCCTGGGCTGGCGGGTACGACCGCTGCCACGGAAAGCTCTCGCTATGGCCGGGGCTGTTCCGGGGAGGGCAGGTCGCGGAGCCCGCCGGGGGTCAGCAGGTAGCCGGGCGCGACGGTGCCGGGGTCGGCGAGCACCAGGCCCACCAGGGCGGACCCGGCCAGCTCGGGGGTCAGCGGCTCGCCCATTTCGGCGAGGTACTCCTCCTCCGTCTTGCCGGTACGGACCGTGTATGCCCGGACCCCCGCCTTGCCCACGTCGCCGAACGGCGTCATCGCGGGCAGCACCACCGTGACAGTGATGCCGAGGTCGGCCCGGCGCGACTCCTCGGCGGCGTACCCGGCGATGAACCGCTGGGTGGCCTTCGCGCCCGCGTACCCGCCGCTGGCCGGCGACCCGAAGACCGCTGCGCCGCTGGAGATCACGACGACCCGGCTGCCTGGCCGCAGCGGCGCTAGCAGGGCCGCCTTCAGCCAGCCGAACGCGATCTTGACGTCTGCGTGCCAGTGCACCGAGAACGTCTCCCAGGTGTGCTCGTGCAGCGGCAGGCCCACCGGTACCGCGCCCGCGACCAGGACGAGGATCTGCGGCTGGTAGTGCCCGAGCAGGTCGCTGGCCGCCTCCTCGCGCGCCGCGTCCGCGGCCTCGACGCGGATGCCCGCGCTCGCGGCGGCCAGTTCGGTGAGCGCCGCCGGGTCCCTGGCGACCGCGACCACCGGTGCGCCGGCCTTATCGAGCGCCAGCGCGATGCCACGCCCCAGTCCCCTGCTGGCGCCGACGACCAGCGCGGTCTTGCCTGTCAGGTCGGTCATGAAAGTGCTTCCCCTTCTCGTTTCGCCATTCCGGTTCAGGCCGCCGGCACCGCCGCCGCGAGAGCGGCGAACTGTCCATCGAGCGCTTTCACCGCCCCGCCTCGCCAGGTGTCGGCCACCGTCTCTTCTCTCATCCGCACTCGCGGACCGCTCCAGCGAGAGCACCGGACGATATCCGGCTACTAGAACCGATCCGGCCCGCCGTCGAAACTCGTCGGCCGGGAACGCGCGCGCCACCGGTGAGTTCAGCCGCCGAAGGGGATCTGTATTGGCGTGAGCAACGATCGCACGCCCTTCCGCGAGGGACGGCGACGTAGAGCGGAGGAGTGGCAGATGCCAGCGACAGTGCAGCCCGGTCCGGGCAGCGAGGAGTTCGCGCTGCTCGCCGATCAGTTCCGGCCAGAGCTGCTCGCCCACTGCTACCGGATGCTCGGCTCCGTTCAGGACGCCGAGGACCAGGTGCAGGAGACGCTGCTGCGCGCCTGGCGCAGCTACGGAAGCTTCGAGGGACGTTCTTCGCTGCGGACGTGGCTGTATCGGATCGCCACCAACGCCTGCCTGCGCGCGATGGAGAACCGGGAGCGCCGACCGCTGCCCTCCGGGCTCGGCGCGCCAGACGACGACCCGGCGGGCCCGGTCGCCCCGCCGGTGTCCGAGGTGTCGTGGCTGGAGCCGTTCCCCGACGCGCTGCTGCGGCCGGAGTCTGCCGATCCCGCCACCGTCGCAGCGGCCCGGTCGGGTCTGCGGCTCGCCCTGATCGCCGCCCTGCAGCAGCTGCCTGCCAGGCAGCGCACAGTGCTGATCCTGCGCGATGTCCTCGGCTGGCGGGCCGCCGAGGCCGCCGCACTGCTCGGTGTCAGCGTGACCGCGGTCAACAGCGCGCTGCAACGGGCCAGGGGACAGCTCCGGCAGGCGGTTCCCGCGGCCGACGAGATCCGCGAGCCGGCTAGCCAGGCTGACCGCGCGGTACTCGACAGGTATGCGGCGGCCGTCGAGAGCGCCGACGTCGCCGCGCTCGTGGAGCTGCTGCACGAGGACGCCACCTTCGAGATGCCGCCGATGCCCATGTGGTTCCACGGCCGGGATAACATCGGCCGGTTCCTCGGCACCCGGGTGCTGACCAGTCCCGGCGTCTTCACCCCGGTCCCGGCCGCCGCCAACGGCCAGCCCGCGCTCGCCATCTACCGCCGCGCCGAAGACGGCACCCGCCGCGCCTACGGCATCCAGGTCCTCACCCTGCGCGACTCACGAGTTGCCGGCGTTGTCGCCTTCCTCGACCCCGGCCTGTTCCCGGCCTTCGGCCTCACGCCTGAACTGCCCGCCGCAGGCCCGTCCGTGGCGCCAGGCCAGTGACCGCCCCCACCGGCGCGCCATGGCGCGGTCAGGCGCACCACCTGCTGACCCGGGCGGTCACCTACGCCGACAGCGTGCTGGACGCCGTCACCCCGCAACTGCTGTCCCGGCCAACCCCGTGCCATGCCTGGGACCTCCGCATGCTCCTGGAACACGCTGAGGAATCCCTCGCCATCCTGCACGAGGGCGTCACCGCCTGCCAGATCGCCGCGAGCCCGGCCCTCGCCCCGGCCCACCCGGCCAGCCACGCCAGCTCCGCCGCGGCCCCGGTCAGCGTCTTCCGCCAGTGCGCCGCCGCGCTGCTGCACGCCTCGGCCCAGGCGGACGGCGACCTTCCAGTCACCATCGAAGGCCACCCCATGCCCCTCGACTGCCTGCGCACGGCGGGTGCCCTGGAGATCGCCGTGCACGCATGGGACATCTCCCAGGCCTGCGGCCAGTGCCTCCCCATCCCGGACGAGCCGGCCAACGACCTGCTAGAGCAAGCCCGCCTGCTGGTCCCGCGCCTTGGCCGATACCCCCTGTTCGCTGTACCCGCTCCGGTACCCCCGCGACCCACGTCCAGCGACCGCCTGACCGCCTACCTCGGCCGCCAGTCCGCAACAAGGACCTACTCGTCCGAACGAGTGCGGCTGACCCGCTGAGCTGCGAGGAATGTCCGTAGGGGCGCGTCGAGATCGTCCAGTAAGGCGCGGCGTACGGCTCTCCCAGCACCTCGAGAGCTCGCTCGATGGCGCGTGCGCCTGCCGGGCGAACGCGCACCTCCACCAGCCGGCCCGGCCCGGCCTCCTCCCGTTCGAGCTGCCCGCGGTCAGACATCCGGCGCAACTGATGGGACAGCCGCGAGCGCGACCAGCCGAGTGACACGAGTAGCTCTCGTTGTCCGAGCTCTCCGCCCGCCGCGGATATCTTGTCGGCAAGGTCAGGCCGGTCTGTCAGCGCAGCTGGTCGATGAAGGTGTAGATGACCATGAGACCGACGAGGACGACAAAGACGCGAAGCGCCCACAGTCCGGCGGCCGCGCGGGCACTGAGCGCCGCTCGCGGCACGGGCCGGGAGGTTTCGGCGACGAACTGACCGCGCTGCAGGTGCCCGACCGGCTCGTCCCCGTGTTCCTGCGGGTTTGGCTCGTCGCGGCCGGAGCCCTGGCCTGCGTCTGTCGTCATGGGCCGATGAGGTGGACGACCTGCAGGAAGGAGTCGATGCCGTAGGCCGCGCCGCAGAGCCCGACGAATACGATAACGGTGATCCCTATCGCGTTGGTGGAGCGCTTGTTGGCCCACTGGCCCATCAGCGCGGTGTCGTTGGCGAGCATGATCATGAAGACCAGGCTGACGGGGAGCAGCACGGTGGCGAGCACGTTGGCGTTGAGCACGATCGAAAGCAGCGGAGCGCCCGGGATGAGGATGACGACCGCGGCGAGCAGTGCGGCCCCGAGGTTCGCGGCGTAAAAGACGGCAGCGTTGCGCGGCGAGTTGTTGAAGCTGCGCGAGACCCCAGCGCATTCTCCGGCGGCGTAGGCGGTGCTGGCACAGATAGTGAGGATGGCGACCGCCCCGGCCTCGATGAGCCCGAGCGCGAACACGGCCCCGGCGGCGCTGCCCGCGACCTGCTTGAGTGCCTCGGGGAACCCGGCGCCCGCGAACCCCTGGATACCCGGTCGGCCGTGGGTGAGCAGGGCCGCCCCGGCGATCAGCGCCCCGATCCCGAAGACCGCGGCCAGGACCGCGCCCGCTGCGGTGTCGTACCGGCCGTGCCGGACGTCGCGGGCCGTCATGCCCTTGTCGGCGGACGCGCTCTGCTGGAAGAAGATCATCCAAGGCGTCACCGTGGCGCCGACGGTGGAGGCCAGCAGGAGCAGCAGCGTGCTGACGCTCGCGCCGGGAAAAGGCAGGAGGTCAAGAGAGCTCACGACGGCCCCCGGATGGGGCCGGACCAGGATCGCGGCCACCAGGAACAGGCCGTTGAACAGGGCCAGTCCGAGCACGATGCGCTCCCAGCGCCAGTAGCGCCCGCCGCTGAGAGTGAACACAACGAGCGCAAGCCCGAGCGCGACGGCTACACCGGAGCCGAGATGGAAGTAGGCCAGCCCGACCCGGATGGAGACGAACTCGGCGACCAGGGTGACCAGGTTGGTCAGGATCAGATCGCCCGCGCCGAACCAGCCCCAGGCCCGTCCGTAGCGCTGCAGAACCAGTCCGCCATAGCCGCGGTGGGTGACTGCGCCGACGCGCATGCACATCTCCTGGCAGATGTAGGCCATCGCGAAGAGCACCGGGATGAGCGGCACGAAGAGCCCCAGCCCATACTGCGCACCGTCGGACGCGTAGGCGATCATGCTCGGCCCGTCGTTCTCCCCCAGCATGACCAGGATGCCGGGACCGGCGAGCAGCCACAGCAACTGCCAGCGCCTGCCGTGCCCGCGGGCCTGGTGAACACGCGCGCGGTCCCGCGACCGGGCGGCGTCCTCCTCGGTCAGCGGCGGATCCGGGGTGGGACCCCTGGCCGGAGGAGACGGGGGAGTGCGGGTCACCGGCTGGCCGCCACCCTGATGGCGGCGGTGACGGCCTCGCTGAGCAGGTGCGTCCCTGATCGCGCCTGGACGGTGACGGCCCCGCCGGGACGGACCTCCCTGACCTCCAGGACCTCGCCTAGCGCGATCCCCCGGGCGGTCAGGAAACGCAGGACCGCTGGGTCGCGGTCCGAGACCCGCGTCACCCGGCCCCGCTGGCCGGGCCCGAGCGAGCGCAGGTCCCAGGCGGGTTCCTCGGTCACCCGGCCGTCCTGGGTAGGTATGGGGTCGCCGTGCGGATCGATCCGCGGATCACCCAGCCTGGCCGCGATCACCTCGCACAACCTGGGTGAGACGGCGTGCTCCAGCACCTCAGCCTCGTCGTGAACCTGGTCCCAGGACAGTCCCAGGGCCTCAGCCAGGAACGCCTCCACGAGACGGTGCCGGCGCACCACGCCGAGCGCCGCCCGTCGGCCGGCCTCGGTCAGCCGCACGCCCCGGTAGGGAACGTAGACGACGAGCCGCAGGTCATCTAGCTTCTTCAGCATCCCGGAGGCCGACGGCGCCGTCACGCCCAGCCAGTTGCCCAGGGCGCTGGTGGTCACCGGATCACCCGCCTCCCCCTGCAACCGGTAGACGGCCTTGAGGTAGTCCTCCACGGCCGGGGAGAACGAGCGCACCGGAGTCACCTTCCCTATCTTGCCAGACTTGATTTGGCATACCTAAATTTGCGCTCCTCAGCAGACCCCTGGGCCGAGGACGAGGCGATCGCCGCGGCCATGCCCGCCGGGCTGGGGACGGTGGCGACGGTCGGCGGCGAGGCGGCCGTGCGGGTGATGATCATCGAGGTCGCCCCGGTGGGAACCGCCCTGCTGGTGTCCAAGGTCATGCCCTACGCCGTGGCCGCGCTGCTGATCGTCTGGACGCGGGCTTACGGCGAGCGGGCCAGGCGCCGCGGTGAGCGGCTTACCGCGGCCTCGCTCAGTGCCGAGCCCGACCGGACGCCGGGACTGCAGGAGGTGTCAGCGTAGCTGCCTCAGCTTCGAGTAGCTGGGGGTGCCAGAGGGGCGTTGCCAAATACGGCGCGCCGTTTCGCTCATGAAGGCACGGGCTGAGCACGGGCCGCGTCGGTGTCGGGATCTCCGCCACCCGCCTGAACTGGCCGAGGGCCGGGCCGTCATCAGGCCGTTGAGGCTGCGGGAACGGTAAGATAGAGACACCGAGGATATTTCGCACGTCGGCAGCCGCGTCGGCGCCGCCCTTGGCGCACCACGACACCGTCCCTTCGCGGGACGGGGACGGGCCTTCGATATGGCACCGGTCGGCAGCCAAGACATCAAGATCATTCCCGCTGAGGCTCCGCAGGCTGCTGCGGCCGACAGCCCACGCCTGACGCTGGACCCCGCGCTGCCGCAGCGGGGAGGCATCGGCGGTGGCTGGTGGCCGCGCTCGCGGGACGCCGGGGCGGAGCTTCCCGCGATGCTCACCGAACTGCGCCCCCTGGTCGGTCGGGTCAGCAGGGTGGCGGTGCAGGTGGACGCGTTCGGCAATATCCCACATCAGCTCACTGTCGGTGGCCACAAGGTACACGTCGCCTGGTTCAGGGCGATGGACCCCCACACGATCAGCCTGACCATGGCCGGACGCGACCGCCTCACCCTGATGGTGGTCCCGCCGCAAGCCACCCCGGCCAGCGGGGCCGAGGCACTGAGGCTGGCCGCGGACGGCCACTCCAGCCGGCGGCCGGAGGAAATCCTGGCCGCCGCCGGCGTCGAGTCCGGCTACCGGCAGGCTCCGGCCCCGCCGCTGAAGATGACCGGCTGACCCGGAGCCGATTACCACGCCGAGGAAATCCGGACGGCTGAGACAAGTCCGCGACGCCGGGCTGTTCTCGACGATCGTCCAGGTCGCGTCCGGCGTGAGCAGGTCGGATACCCGGAAGCCGGTCGCCCAGGTCCGGGACACAGGCCGCTGGAGTTACCGTCCCGCCGCTGGTGTCTCGAGTGGGGTGCTGAGGGCGGTGACCGCGGGGGTGCCATTGACGGGTCCCGGCAGGGCCGGGTGGCCGCTGGCCGCGGTGCCTGCGTGACTGGCCCCGGCCGTGGCAGCTGACCCGGGCTGGCCGCCGCGAACTGGGGCCCGTTCGAAGAAGCGGAGCATTTCCACCGGGAAGGGCAGCATGAGGGTGCTGTTCTTCTCGGCGGCGATCTCGACGACGGCCTGCAGCAGTCGCAGTTGCAGAGCGGCCGGGTCGGCGGACATCACCGTGGCGGCCTGAGCGAGTTTCCCGGCCGCCTGGTATTCACCGTCCGCGGTGATGATCCGGGCCCGCCGTTCCCGTTCGGCTTCGGCCTGGCGGGACATCGAGCGCTTCATCGATTCCGGCAGCGAAATGTCCTTGAGCTCCACCCGCTCCACGCGGACGCCCCAGGGCCCTTCGGTGGGGGCGTCGATAATGTCCTTAAGCTGGTCATTGATCTTGTCACGTTCGGACAGCAGCTGGTCCATGTTGCTTCCGCCGATGACGGATCGCAGTGAGGTCTGGGCGACCTGGGACATGGCGTAGCGGTAGTCCTGGACGTTGATGACCGCTTTGAGTGGGTCGACGACCCGGTAATAGATAACGGCGTCCACCCGCATGGTGACGTTGTCCCGGGTGATGGTCTCCTGACCGGGGACTGCCGCCGCCATGATCTGCATGTTCACTTTGCGCAGGCGGTCGGTGAACGGGTTGACCCAGGCGAGGCCCGGTGCGCGCACGCCAGGCAGCGCCCGGCCCCACCGGAAGACGATGCCCAGCTCATACTGATTGATGATCTTGAAACCGAGCATCGCCGCTATCTCATCTCCGGCTCTGAAAGCTGCCGCGCCGCCGAAATCGCCACGGCGCCGCCGCAGTCGTCATGCTGGTCGAGGAAGTCGTGGACCGATTGCCCGTAACGCCGCTCACTCTGGGTGAATGCATTCGCCGCCCCGCATCCGCCGCAGCGCAGGTAGGTGGCGGCGTGCGGCCGGTGTACTGCCACCCGTTGCGCCAGAACGGCTCCTGGGTCAAGGCGGGCGGGCGATGCGGCGGTGAGGTCAAGGCGGGCGGGCGATGCGGCGGTGACGAGGCCAATAGGCACAACTGGCTCCTTCGATGGCCTGGTTAGCTCCACGTCGCGGCCGCTGTCCCTGGACCTGCGTCCACCGTATACCTGTCGCTGAAAACAAGCAAAATTTTTCTTGAAATTATGGTAGGTATGGACCGGTGGGGAACTGGACGTTCTTGACCAATCACGCCCGGGTGCTGCTGTGTATCGCGCAGGACCCGGGAGCGCGCCTGCGGGATATCTCTGCTGTCCTTGGCATCACCGAGCGCAGCGCTTACGCGATCGTCACCGACCCGATCAAGTCCGGCTACGTCATCAAGGTCAAGGACGGCCGCCGCAACCGCTACGGGATCCGGGCGGAGTTGCCCCTGCCTGAGCCGGCCAGCCGGCAGCCCTCCATCGGCGAGCTGCCCGCTCTCCTGACGGGCACCCGCCCGACATGGCGGGCGCCGGCCCAGGACGAGCAATGACCCGGCAGGCGCAGGAGCCGTGGCAAGGACCGCAACGGGCCAGGCCGCGGAGGATCCGCGCCAGCCCGGCGCTATAGCGGTTCGGTGACCCATTGCCATTGGCCTGTCTCATCATGTTCAGGCCGCACCAGGAAGGCGCCGGACGCATCGGACAGCTGGGCGATGATGCGGATCAGCTGGCGGTGAAAGTCATCCGCTGGATGCGTGCCGTGCTCCCGGCCAGGGT
>Ga0302325_10023940_pt1 | contig 12717 bp, 9 predicted proteins | sample Palsa_T0_2_FD_201948 | JGI IMG/M metagenome (GOLD analysis project Ga0302325, IMG submission 201948) | Peat permafrost microbial communities from Stordalen Mire near Abisko, Sweden - Palsa_T0_2 | ecosystem: Environmental > Terrestrial > Soil > Palsa > Peat permafrost | place: Sweden: Abisko... | reverse complement strand
CAGGCCTTTCGACGCTCGGCGAGGCGAGCGCATTCGCACGTGACCTGGTGGCGAAGACCGCGTTGCCCATGGTGATAGACGCCGATGCGCTGAATGCCTTCGAGGGCCGCGCAGGTAGGTTGCGCGGCGACGGACGCCTCATGGTGCTGACGCCGCATCCCGGCGAGATGGCCCGCCTGACAGGGTTGAGTGTGAAGCAGGTCGAGGCAGACAGAATCGGGCTGGCGCGAAGGTTCGCCGCGGAGCACACGTTGACTCTGGTCCTCAAAGGATGGCGCACCCTGGTGGCGCATCCCGATGGCCGGATTGCGGTGAATACCAGCGGCAATCCGGCCTTGGCGAAGGGTGGCAGCGGCGACATCCTGACCGGCATTGTGGCCGCGATGCTGGCACAGTTTGCTCGCTCGGGAGATGCGGACGACGTAGCCCGTGCGGTCGAGGCGGCCGTCTACCTGCATGGGCTCGCGGGGGATTTTGCCGCGCACGCGATCGACGAACATTCGGTTCTCGCTACCGACGCGGTTGCACATCTATCGGATGCGTTTCGCTATCGCGCGAAGGATGCGGATGATCTGACCTGGATATGCGGGTTGAGAACGATATGCGGACTGAGAACGATATGCGGGCTGAGAAGTGGAGACGCTTGAACCCGGTTTATACCGAAGAGACGGACCCGGTCTGGCGCAAATCATGGAAGGAAGTCGTGAGCGAGCGAAGGTTCAAGACGCGGTCGATGGAAGGGACGCTGGCGCTGGGGGAGCGTATCGCCGAGATGCTGCATCCGCCCCTGCTGGTGATCCTGCGCGGCGAGGTCGGCGCGGGGAAGACCACGCTGGTGAAGGGGATCGCGGCGGCGCTGGGCGCGGCGGCCGAGGACGAGGTAACCAGCCCGACATTCACCATCGTGCACGAATATGTGGGGACTTCCGTCCGGCTGTTTCATCTCGATCTGTATCGGCTGGAGACGGAGGAGCAGATCGCGGTGCTCGGCCTCGACGAAATGGCGGGTTATGAGAATTCGCTGGTGCTGGTTGAGTGGGTCGAGCGGTTCGAGAGCGTCGTCAAGATGGCGGGCGGCGAAATCTACATGGAGCACGGCGAGGGTGACGAGCGCGGCCTGATCGTGCGGCTGAAAGAGTAGGGCCACGCCCAGGGTTTACGTCCCGCCCACCGCGGTCTAGCTGCGACGTGTGGGCGCACGAGTGGCCCATCAGCTAGCTCGCGGATGCGTTTCCGGGCTTCGTCGAGCGGCCCGTATAGCGGTAGATGGCGCACTCTTCGTCGCCCGTGGAGCCGTATTCGCGCTGTCGCGCGATGGCTTCGAGATCTGCGGCGCGATCTTCAGCGGACATGCGGACATTATCGAGGAAGAGCTGGGTGAAGGCGGGGTTGCGGTCGAGGACATCCGCGCACTCGGCGTTGACGTAGATCAGGTCTAGAGCCGGTACTGAGGCTGGCTCCGCGCCGCCTTGTGGGCGCTTGGCGAACTGGGTTTCGATGCGGCGGAGAAGTTGCTTCAGCACCGGCGCCTCGAACGGATGGAAAAGGAACAGAACCACAGGTGTGCCAGGGAGGTCGAAGTCCAGCGCGTCTTGTTCGAACACCTGGATGGGGGCCACACGCGCGGCGGTCGAATCTTCGCGATGGGCGCGGGTCCAGCGCCCCACATTCTGCCGGGCGATGGCGGCCATCGCGGGATTCAGCTCAATGCCAACCACCTTGTGAAAGCGGTATTCGCTGGCGACGAGCAGGCCGCGACCCTTGCCGGCCCCGATGTCGACGAAGGTGTATCGCCCGATCGGGTGAGGCGGCACAGTCTCGCGCCAGTGCTCGATCAGGGTGCGCAGGATGCTGGGCGCGACACCATAGTAGGCGGTGACATGCTCGTCGTTGGGATGGCCGGTGATCAGGTGATGCGCAGGGACGAGTCCGCTGGTGTCAACGCCGTGCATCTCGTCAAAAGGATGGATGGGAAACGGGGTGGCCTTCAGCAGGTCGCGGGGACGCCTCGGCGTTGGCGCGAGATCAACCGTGGATTTTGCCGGGGCGAGTTTGGATTTGGACGAGGGCATGCGGCCGCTGAGTCGATGTTAGATCAATGCCGAGCCGCCTGCGGCCCTCCGGGCTGATGCGCGCAGGCGTCCAGGCAGGCTGCCAGACCAGATTGACTTCGGTGCGGCTGACCGTCTCGAACGCCGAGAGGCGATTCTCGATCTGCGCGGCAATCTGTGTGCCGGCGAGGCATCCGGGCGAAGTGAGGGTAAGCGAGATGGCGACACGGTGACGACGCGGGACGCCTGGGATTCCAGCGCCGGGAGCATCATGATCGGGCGCGACAGCGACGTTATAGACGAGGCCGAGATCGACGATGTTGCAGGGAACCTCGGGATCGTAGCAGTCACGCAGGGCGGTGCGGATGTCGGCTTCGGTGAGGGTCGCGGATTGGGTCGCGGAATCCATTGGACCTGTCTTCCCTGTCTTCGATCATAGCTTGAGGGACCTGCTTCGAAGCTCGATGAGCTGGCTTCGAGTACGAATGGATTTAGCATTGGGCCATGAAGATTCTGACAAGTGAGATGCTGGGGTGCCGGCGCGGACCGGCGGAGTGGTTCACCGGAACTGTGTGGATCGATGAGGTGGTGACGGCGGGTGCGCCGGCCCGGTTCAGCGCGGCGCGGGTGTCGTTCGAGCCCGCGGCGCGGACGGCGTGGCATACGCATCCCGTGGGGCAGGCGCTGCATGTGCTCGCCGGGGTGGGGCTGGTGCAGTTGAAGGGCGAGGCGGCGCAGACAATCCGGCCGGGGGATTCGGTGTGGATCGAGGCGGGCGAGGTGCACTGGCATGGGGCCGCGCCGGACCACACGATGGTGCATCTGGCGATGCAGGAGAAGGATGCGGATGGGGTGGCGGTGGTTTGGCTCGAGCATGTGACGGATGAGGAGTATGCGGCGGCGGCGCCCGTGCGGGCACTCCCGGTGTGACTTCCCTCTTCCGTGTGGCCTGGCTTTATGGCTTCCCATGTCTTCCATACTCTGTCATTTCCATGGTCTGCTTTGGAGACGCGGATCAACTGCGTGCTAAAATTTTGCCGCGACAATGTGTGACACCCGGATTGCCGGATTTGCTTTCAACAGGAGATGGAATGTCAAGGCTGGTCCGGCCCCGTCGAACCGGGATTGCTCGAGATGGCGCCGAATCTCACGATCGACAGCACTGCGTTCGGCTACGGTGGGACAGAGGACTTCTTCGGCAATCAGTTCTACGAAGACCATCTCCACGGGCGAACGGATGAGTATGGCATCGCCCGCTACTTCAGCTCGGGCGCGCCCGATAACACAACCTACTGGTCGGGCTATCGCTACTTCAAGGAGTCTCCGGTGGTCTTCAACGCCAACCTGGGCATGGTCTGGCAAAACTCGCCCGCGGGTCAAGCACCAGCTACGCGGGTGGGATCTTGAGCCGTCTATTACACCGAAAACTGAAGTTGCCGCCGAGGCCTACCGAATCGCCGCCATCGCCGCCCGGAAGAGCAGTTCGAAGTCCTCGGCCACCGCGGGTCCCTTGGCGATCGCCGACTCGATCGCGCGCTGGGCCACGGGCCGCGCATAGCCCAGATTGACCAGCGCGGAGAGCGCATCGTCGCCCGCGGGCCCGTAGTGCGCGGCTGGCGTCGCCGGCGCGACAGCCATGTCGTCCAGCTTGTCCTTCAACTCCAGCACCACGCGCTCGGCCGTCTTCTTTCCGATGCCCGGAATGCGGGTCAGCGTGGCGTGGTCGCTCGCCCGGATCGCCCCCGCCAGGCGCGCTGTGTCGATGCCGCTGAGCACCGTGATCGCCAGCTTCGGCCCGATGCCGGAGATGGTCAGGAGCTTCTCGAACATACGCTTCTCCAGCGGCTCTGCGAAGGCGAAGAGCGCGATCTGGTCTTCGCGCACATGGGTATAGATGTGCAGCCGGGCCTCGGCGCCCTCCGGCGGCAGCGAGGTAAACGTTGCAACGCTGATGGTTGCGTCGTAGCCAACGCCGCCACACTCGACGATGGCCCGGTTGGGCGTCTTTGAGAGCAGGCGGCCGCGAAGGAAAGCGATCATGCAGACGATTGTACTTGCGCGCCACCGCACGATTGTCCTTGGCGCCACCGCACGGTCGCAGATGACAGCCCGTTCATCAAGCCGCGAAACTGCGCGAGAGATCACGGATTGTAACCGGATTGAAACGCTCTGTTGATCTGTCGTTCACCCCAGGCTGTTTGAATCCGATTGCATACGGCCATCGATCTCCCGGGTGCAATTCAGCACCATGCTCGCCTATGTATTGCGGAAGTCCTATATCGGAGAGAAAGTGCATTCGTCTGCGCCAAGTTCGATGGGCCCATCGGCAACCTTATCTTCGCCTCACCCAGAAGGGAGTCCTGCATGTCTCTGTCTTTGTCCCGTTTCGCACGACTGGCGCTCGGCGCCGTGCTCGCTTTGCCAGTTGCCGCAACGGTTCAGCCGACCGCCGTCTACGCTCAATCCAGCTCTGCCCTCACCGGCACGGTGCTCGATCCGCGTGGAGTGCCGCTGCCCGGCGCGGTCGTAGCACTCAGAAACGAAGGCACCGGTGCCACGCAGAAGATGACGGCCGATAGCATAGGTAAGTACTCCTTCGCAAATTTGGCGGCGGGCAAATACACCGTCCAGGTGGACGCTTCCGGCTTTAGCACCACCCAGCGCACGGGCTTGCAGGTCGCGGCGGCCCAGTCTATCGACGTGCCCGTCACACTGGTGCTGGGCAATGTGTCCGAGGAGATCACGGTCGAATCCAGCGAAGCCAACTCGGTTGCCGGCACCCTGGCGCCGATGGATGCGCTGCTCTCCGAAACCTCCGCCCGTACCGAGATCACGCAGACCATGATCTCCAACTTCATGTCGCCCGTCGCCGACTTCGGCGAGGCGGTGCAGATGGCCCCCAGCACCTTCACCCTCAACGGCAACGGCGTGGGTCTCGGCCAGTCCAAGACCTACTTCCGCGGCTTCCCGGATGGCGACTACGATATCGACTTTGACGGCATCCCGTTCTACGACACCAACACCCCGACCCACCACTCCTGGGCGTTCTTCCCCGCGCAGTTCCTGGGCGGCATCGACTTCGACCGCTCGCCCGGCACGGCATCCACCATCGGACCGACTCCCTTCGGCGGCTCCATCCATCTGCTCTCCAAGGGATTTGACCCGCTGCAGGACGTGCGCGGCGAGTTCTCCTACGGCTCCTTCAATACCCTCCTCTACGACGGCGAGTACGACTCCGGTCAGTTTGGTCCAGGCAGGAAGTTCAACGTCATGGCCGACGTCCACCACCTTGGCTCCGACGGCTACCAGACCTTCAACTATCAGACCCGCAACGCCGGCGACATCCAGGTGCAGTACAAGCTATCCGACCACACCACCCTGACCGGCTACTCGGCGGTCATCTGGCTCGACTCCAATACTCCTAACCTGAACGCGACCCGCTGCCAGATGTACGGCGCCGAGACCGGCTACACCTGCACTGGCACGCTGGCACCCTACGCCGGCGCCGGCCTGAATTTCCTGCTGGTAAATAACTCCGACCCCGAGAACTACTTCGACTACCAATACAACTATTACCACGTGCCCACCGACTTCGAGTATGTCGGCGTGCACAGCGAGTGGGGCAAGGGTTGGACGTTCGACATCAAGCCCTACACGTACAACTACGACAACTCCGAGAAGTACTCGAACGCCGTGCCGATCACCGACAATGCAACGCTGGTAGGCACAACCTATGCTCCGCTTGACCTGCCGGTGGCGGCGGCCTGCAACACGATCGTCCCCAAGCTGAGCAAGAGCACCGGCATCACCACCAGCGCCGAGCCGTGCGGCGTCGACAAGTACAACAGCTATCGCAAGTACGGCGAGACCTCGCAGCTCAGCTATGTTTCCAAACTGGGCATTCTCCGCGCCGGTATGTGGTACGAGTGGGCCAACACCAATCGGCATCAGTATCCTTCGGACCCGCTGACCAACTGGACCGACCAGCCGCTGCCTAACTTCGCCGAGAAGTTTGTCACGAACTCCTATCAGCCGTTCGCCGAGTTTCAGTGGAACGCCCTGCCCAAGCTGCAGATCACTCCGGGCGTGAAGCTGGCCTACTACACCATTGGCACGCAGCAGTTCGCCGACGACGGCAAGACCGTCGGCAACCTTGGCACCGGTCCAGTCAACAACTCCAGCGGCAACCCTGCGGCCTTCGTGGCCAATGCGGGGAGCTACTATTCGACACTGCCTTCGCTCTCCGCCAACTACCGCGTGAAGAGCAACTGGTCTGTCTATGGCCAGGTTGCCCAGGGCAGCGTCGTGCCGCCCAGCAGCGTGTTCGACTTCAACCAGAGCACCAGCGGCACGGCTCCGGTGGCCGTCGCCCTGCCTAAGCAGCAGAAGGACACCACCTACCAGGGTGGCACCGTTCTGAAGCTGAAGAACGTGACGTTCGACGCGGACTACTATCACATCCACTTCGACAACAGCTACTCCTGTATCGCGACCGCGTCCAGCGGCGACGACAACTCCTGCTACCTCCAACCCAGCTCCATCACGCAGGGCGTCGAGGGCGAGAGCAACGTGTATCTCTCGCACGGCCTGAGCGTCTATCTGAACGCCAGCTATGACAAGGCTACCTACGAAGGCACACTGGCGGCTACCTGCACCGGCACGACCGCTGCCTGTGCCGCCGCGGGCCCGCTGATCGTCAGCGCGCCTTCCGGCCTGTGGGTACAGCAGACCCCATCCGACATCGAGACCGAAGGCCTGACCTACCAGCACAAGTCCTTCGACCTCGGCTTCTTCAACAAGCGCATCGGCACGATGTATATCGATAACGGGGCGTACCACAACCAGGCCACCATCGCGCCGTTTGACTTCTCCAACCTGTTCTTTAACTACACCGTCCGCGGCGGCGGCCGCTTCGATCAGACCAAGGTCCGGTTGAGCTTCAACAACCTGTTCAACTCGAGCGCCATTACCAGCGACACGATTACCGGCACTGCCGTGACCGAGAGCATCCCGGCCAACGGCACCACCTACACCAACCCGTTCGTCACCAACGGCCAAACCCCCATCGCAGGCGCCGACAACATTGCCGTGATGCCCGCACGCAGCGTCTCTCTCTCGATCATCTTCGGCTTCTCGCCCAGGCGCTAGAAGTGAATTCGAAGTTGCAGGTTGTTAGGTTGTTCGTTAGAAACAACAAAATCCGTGCAGGCGTCGGCTAAATGCCAAACGCCTGCACGGATTCTCTCTTGCCTTTCAACTAACAACCGACAACCAGTGTCCTGTCTCTAAATTCATCGCAGAAAAAGTCATCATTCTGGCGAAGCCAGAATCTCCGTAATTGTACTTCGGACTACTTCCTGGCCCATTTCATTCTTCCACGAATCTCTGAGACGCCACACTAGCAACTAACAACTGCTCTTAGAACGTGAGGCTCAGCGACATCTGGATCTGGCGCGGGCTGCCGATAGTGTGGGTGACCACGCCGAGATCGAATGGGCAGTTGTAGAGACTTCCGCTGACCGTGCCCTCGCCCGACGCGCTGCATGTGCCCGGCAAGACCGGCATTCCGACCATTGGGATGTTGTTGTACTCCTCGTTCTGCGAGACCTCGTTGCCGGGTACGTCGAAGCTCGAGGTGTTGGTGAGGTTATAGACATCGAAGGTGTACTTGAGCGCGTAGCGTTCGCTGATGCTGGTCATCTTGACCAGCGAGGCGTCGGCGCGCTTCTGGAAGGCCTGGCGGAAGATATTGCGCTGCCCGGTGGTGAATCCGGTCTCGTACGGATCGTTGGCGGGAACGCCATCGGTGCCAGGCGAAATGATCGGCAGCGTGAAGCAGTTCGCCTTCAGCGCGGTATCGCCAAAGGCGCCAGACTTGCCGGTCAACGCGTTCTTCGCCGTGCAACCCTGAGCCAGCGGCACGATGGGGTTGGTGATGCCGTTGGCCGTGCTGTAGTACACGCTGCCGATCGCGCCCGAGTAGTCGATGATGCTGTAGGGCTGGCCGCTCTGCAGCACAGTGAGGCCGACCAGCGACCATCCGTCCGCAACGTCTCCTTCTAGGCTGTGCTTGTTTGCGACCAGGTCCGGTACGCGGAAGACATAGCTGAAGTTCAGTACATGGGTGCGGTCGAAGTCGGCCGAGGCATACCCGTCGCGCAGGTTCAGAGGATTGTTGCCGTTATAGAAGAGGCCCAGGCCGCTCTGTTCGTCGAGCGCGTGTGAGTAGGTGTAGGACATCCCGACCTGCACGCCGTGGCTCATGCGCTTGTCGATATGCACGTTCAGGGCGTTGTACGCATCGACGCCGGCGGCCTTGTAGTCGATGGATTCGGCCGCGTACCCGATATACGGAACGCGCAGGTCCACGTTGCCGCCTTCATAGTTCAACAGGTAAGGCTGCCCGTTCGGCAGGTTGATGGGAGAGTAGTTCGGATTGATCACCTGGTAGCCGTAGCTATAGATCTGCTGATACTGGGTGCCCTTCAGCGCGGGATTGCTGGCGGTGGCGATGTTGGGCTGGTTGAACGGAACCGGAATCACCTGATGGCGTCCCAGGTTGCCCACATACCCGACCTCGATGGCAAGATCGTTGCGCGGCTGCCACTGCACATCCAGCGTGTAGTTGTAGGTATACGGCAGCTTGTTGGTCCGGTCATAGACGCCCAGCGAGATCGGCTGGCCGTTGTTGATCACGCCGGGCAGGCCCGAGCCCTGGTTCGTAATGCTGTAGGCGTTGGGAAGATACTTGCTCAGGTCCGAAGCCTTGGGATTCGTGGGGGGCGCCAACAGCGACGTGCCGTAGGGATTCTCGAGGTTGCCTTCGGAGTTGGTGCCGCCGCACGTTGGAATGTAGCCGTCATAGAACTGCAAAGTCTCGGTGGGGCAGCTTGACGCATTCACAAACGGAAGCTGCTGGTTGACGCCAAATGGCCCGCCGGTGACGGTCCCGATGGCGTACCCCGGCGAAAAGTAGCTGAACAGCTCGCCGCGATCGTAGTACATGCCGGCGCCGGCGCGGACGACCACCTTGCTGTGGAACATCTCAGGCTGCCACGCAGCTCCAAGCCGGGGCGCGATGCCCCACTGCCTACCGGTCAGCGTGGTCGGGCTCACCCCGGCGGTGCCGTTCGCATTGTTCCCCGCAATAATCAGGCCGGGGTTCGTAATCGTGTCCGCCGACGTGCTGTAGTTATAAAGCGTGGGGTCGAAGTTGAAGATCCGGCCGTACTTCTCGGTCAGTCCACCGTCCCAGTCGTAGCGCACGCCCGCGGTCAGCGAGATCGTCGGCGTTACCTGGAACTTGTCCTGCACGTAGCTGCCAAGCTGGTTCGAACGATAGTAGCGGCTCGCATTGCCCTGCAGGAACGAGCTGACATAGAAGCCGGTGGCCGAGCTTCCCGGCGTCACCAGGCCCTGCGCGAAGGCGCTGAAATCGTCGGTTGCGACCGTGCCCGTGCCGGTGCGCTTGTCGATCGTATTCAACTGCGTATAGCTGTAGCTGACGCCGAAGGTGACCGTGTGCCGGCCCAGCGTCCAGACGGCGTCGGCGGAGGGCTGCCAGCGGTTCTGGAAGGCTCCCGTATTCGAACTCTGGCCTTCCGCATTCGGACCGATGTTCAGGACGCCCGTGCTCACCCCAGCAATATCACCAGTGTCGCCAAGAACGTTATAGATGGATACGCCGGGGAAGTACTTTGAGCCGAACTCGTTGATCGACCCAGTTCCATAGCTGCCGCCGGGAATGTTGTTCGGGCCGAACGGCTGCTCATTGTCTCCCCAGGTCTTCTCGCGCAGGAAGCCCAGCGTCTGCGTGGTGCTCAGGCTCGACTTCACCAGAAAGGTGTTGATGATGGAGAAGACCTGCGCGCCGGAGTCCAGATGCTGGGTGAATCCGGGTACGCTCGAAAACGCGTACGGCGCCAGCGTCGGATCGTGCTGGTAGTAGTACTTCAGCGCCAGCGTGTCCTTGGCGGTCGCGTTGTAGTCGATATCGGCTACGCCCATGTCGGCTTTGAAACGGCCCGTGCCCGGCAGGAAAGCGTCGAACTGCTGCGCGCCGCCCAGCATGGCCGAGCTGGTGTCGTTGGGGATCAGCCACTTGCCCGGCTCGCCCGCAACCGCCGGCGAGTTGAACAACTGCAGCACCGTCTTGTCGATCTCCGAAGCCGTCACACCGACCCCGCCAAACGAAGTTGCCAGGGGTCCATTCGCCAGCCCCGAGGGAGTCCGGTTTGTATCCGACAGCCCCACCGGAACGTCGAGGAAGCTGTCCCCAATCTCCTGGTCGGACACGTGCAAGTGCTGATACGCGACGTAGCCAAACAACTTGTTCTTGATGATCGGGCCGCCCACCGTGCCGCCGGCGATATAACGATGCAGCTCCGGATTCTTCAGCGGTCCGGGCACGTCCGCATCCTGCTTAAAGAAGAATGGGGCCGCATTGATCCAGTTCGTGCCGCGGTGCCCGTAGACAGTGCCGTGGAAGTCATTCGTTCCGGTGCTGGTGCTGAGGTCGATGTGCGCGCCAGATGTCGACCCCTGCTGCGCATCGTACATCGAGGCGTTCACCCGCACCTCTTCAATCGTCTCCGGAGCGGGAGTCGGGATGGCGTTGCCGATCGAGAGATAGACCGATGCTGTGGTCTGAATCACGCCGGCCGCGCCCGTGCTGGTCGACGCGCCGGTCGAGTTGATCACGCGCGCCGATCCGACCTGGCTGGTGCTCTTGCCGTTGAACAGAGAGCTGCCGTCCACGCCGTTCAACGAGAAGCTGTTGCTGGTGTCGCGCTGCCCGTTCGCCCAGATGGGCGCGTTGCCCAGTCCGCTGAGCGCCCCCGAACCGCCCGGAAGCTCCGAATTCACGCCCGGCGAGAGGATGGCGACACCCGTGAAACTGCCCGTGGGCAGCGGTATCGACTCTACCTGGGACTTGTCCAGAACATATCCGTTGGTGGTATCCACCGCGTTCATCAGCGGCGTCGCGGTAACCGTCACCGAGGTAGAAATCGCGCCGACCGTGAGTGTGACGTTAAGTGTCGCGGTGCGGTCCGCCTGCACTGCGATCGACGGCAGCACCTCGGTCTGGAATCCCTCATGCGTCACCGTGATGGTGTAATGTCCGATGGGCAGGTTGACGAAGTCGTAGTATCCGTTGGCGCCCGACTCCTGGGTGCGCTTCAGGCCGGTCTCGTCCCCGACCACGTCCACTTTGGCCCCGGACAAGACACCTCCCTGAGCGTCTGCGACCACGCCGGTGATCCCTCCCGTGGTCTGCTGCGCCGCCGCGGAAGCGGGAATCAGAAGGCCGAAAACAAGTCCTGCCAACAAGCGGAAGATACACCAATGCCTGGACATAAGCGATGTCTCCTTGGAGGTCTATTGTTGGCCCGAATTCAGGTTCAGTTCGTGGCCTTGAGGATTAGGTTCTGTGGCTGTCGACAGGTGCTTCGATCTCTGACCGTGCTGAGAAGGGCATCCGCCAAAAGAGCGATTTCAGCGGCTCGAAGTGCAACAGGGGACTGCGGACCTTGAGTGAATGAGGTCGCTTGGCACGAACAAAAACAGTCTGGATTGCTCAATTCCGACAATACCCCATTTGGGATGAATTGGCGAGAATTTTAATCCTGTCGCACTTATCCGCCAGCCCACGAACCTATGGTTGGCCGAGGGTCGCCCGGTCGAGAATTTACCGCCCCATCCCGCGAGATTCCCGCCGCGTCTTGTCGATTCAATCTCACGCTACCCAGCTCTGCCTGGGCTACTTTGAAGAGGATTGCGTCATCCGGTCCAGGTCCAGATTCAGTTCGAGCACGTTGACCCTCGGCTCTCCCAGAAGCCCGAACTGCCGCGGCGTAAGATGCGACGAAACCAGGTTCCTCACCGAGTCCACATCGAGATGCCGTTCCGCCGCCACGCGCCCCACCTGATAGAACGCGGCGTCGGGCGTGATGTCCGGGTCGAGCCCGGAAGCCGACGCCGTCGCCAGGTCGATCGGCACAGGAGCAGCGGTGCCTTTGGGATTCAACGTCTGCACCGACGCCGCCACACGCGTCGCCAGGTCCTTATTGGTGGGTCCAAGGTTCGAGCCCGACGAGTTCGCCGCATCGTACCCCGTGCCGGCCGCCGAAGGCCGCGACCAGAAGTAACCCGGCCCGCTGAACGGCTGCCCGATCAGATGCGACCCAACCAGCGTGCCGTTGCGGTCAATCAACGATCCGTTAGCCTGCTTCGGGAACAACACATGCGCCATTCCCGTGACCGCCAGCGGATAGACGATGCCAAGCAGCACCGCCGTAATCACCGTATACAGCACCGACGTCACAATATGCTTCTTCATCGCCTGCCTCTTCCCTCGAAACCGTTGCCTTTTCCCTCGAAACCCCTGCCGCGTCCCATCGAAACCCTTGACACGTTCCCTCGAAGCCCTTGCCGCGTCCCATCGAAACCCTTGACACGTTCCCTCGAAGCCCTTGCCGCGTCATTCTGACTCGAAGAGTCAGAATCTCCGTATTTGCCTTTCAACCAACAACCGCCTCACACCAGATGGATCGACGCGATCACCATGTCGATCAGCTTGATTCCCAGGAACGGGACAACGATCCCGCCCAGCCCGTAGATCCACAAGTTGCGTCTCAGCATCGCCGCTGCCGACATCGGCTGGTAC
>Ga0302325_10023939_pt1 | contig 12717 bp, 11 predicted proteins | sample Palsa_T0_2_FD_201948 | JGI IMG/M metagenome (GOLD analysis project Ga0302325, IMG submission 201948) | Peat permafrost microbial communities from Stordalen Mire near Abisko, Sweden - Palsa_T0_2 | ecosystem: Environmental > Terrestrial > Soil > Palsa > Peat permafrost | place: Sweden: Abisko... | reverse complement strand
CCCTGAATTGCGTCCTTGAACGCCCCTCTACTCCATTTCGCGCCACTCTACGCCATTTTCCCCCACCCATCAACCACTGCCAACCCCTCGCGCCCCCTTCGCGCCCCTCTGCCGCCCCAGATCGAGCCGGCGTTCACCCGGACACGCCTGCAGGACCCACCGTTTCTTGCCGCGCAACGTCGTCCACCAGGGAAAACGTGTGTGACGCGGCGAGGCGGCGGCAAGGAGACGCGCCAGGAAATCGCCGTGGGCAAATCCGAGAAGATGACGCAGTCGGTCGGTGAACAGCACGCAGCAGCCCGCAGCAGCACGCAGCAGCACGCCGGGCAGAGGGGTCAGACGAATCAGAACGGGTCAGGCGTGGCGGGAAGATCCGTCCTTTTCCCAGGTGGCGAACGTTGTGAGCAGCGTCCGGCGGAGCCGAGGCAGGCTGGGGAGGCCCGGGACCGGGCCCTGGACCGGGCCGGGGGCGGGTGCAGGGGGTGGGTCGGCGTCGGTCTCGAAGTCGAGGATCCCGGCGGCCACTCGGAGCAGGTCGCGCCGCAGTGCCTTCCTCGTGGGCGGATCGACGTCCAGAAGGTCGATCAGCGGGTCGGGATCCCAATGGGCATAGGCGCAGGTACGGAAGAGGGACCCCTCTCGGCTCCGCCACTGGGAGATGCCCATGACCTTTCGTTCGGCCAAAAACACCTCTCCCGGACCGCGACCGGAGAAACACGCCAGGGCGCCATGGGGTCCTGGCACCGCCCGACCCCGGTGCACGACGTGGTCGACGGCGCCACTCGTACCCAGCGCGTCGCTCCACCAGGCACCGACCCACTCGGCTGCCACGGCCACGTCCGCCTCCCACAACGGGTCAGCGCGGGGAATCCACGCCTCCACCCAGAGGTGATCGCCCGGGCGCAAAAGGACCGCTCCCCCGCCGCCCCGGCGCCGGACGACGGCCACGCCTTTTTCGGCGGCCCGCTCGGCGTCGACCACCTCGGCGCGTTGTGTGCTCCCGAGAACCAGCGTCGGCTGTGTCACCTCGCGTGCCACCGCCTGTCGGCGGGGTAACAACCGGAACTGCTCCACGTCGAACAGCGCATGCCGGGGGCCGTGAGGCCCAGACGGGTCAGACGGGTCAGACGGGTCAGACGGGTCAGACGGGTCGGACGGGTCAGACGGGGCCGGCACCGTGTGCCGCGTCAGGAGGCCGCAGCAAGATACGGCTCCCACAAGGGATCCACATCGGAGAGATGCCGCAACCGCCACAAGTACCCGTCGGGCGGGGCCGGCTTCACGCGCAAGGTCCAACCCAACTCCGATAGGAGCTGATCGGCCTTGGTCAGGTTGTCCCGCTTGCACGCCGCCACCACGTTGGACCAGTCGTGGGTCCCGCCCCTGCTCCGCGGAATGACGTGGTCAATGGTGTCGGCCGGCTCCGAGCAGTACACGCAGAGGCCGCCGTCGCGCCGCAGCACGGACCGTCTGGTCACCGGGGGGGTGCGCGCCCAGCGTGGGATCCGCACCATGTGGGCCAGGCGGACGATGGACGGCACGTCCACGTCGAGCGAGGCCGAGTGGAATACGGAGCAGTCATCCCGGAAGGCGACGGGTTCGGCCCGCCCGGCCAGTACCAGGACGACGGCACGGCGATCGGAGACGAGGGCCAGCGGCTCGTAGGTCGCGTTGAGAAGGAGCACCCGCTCCATCGTCACACGACCTCTACGGTTCCTGTCGGCACCGTGGGCGCCGTCGTTCCTGTCGGCACCGTCGGCATCGTCGGCACTGTCGGCGGGACCGGGGTGCGCTCGGGGGTCCGGTTGACGTTGGCTCCAGCCATCAGAGAAGTCACAACGCCCGAGAGGCTACCCGCGGCGGGGGTGTGTCCTCCGACACCATCGGAGGTAGGCCACCACGTCCCGCCCCGTCATCGCCTGCTCCGTCCCGGCGCCGCCGAATGCGGTAACCAACCGGAAGTGCCAATAGGACTCCCCCGGAAGGGGGAGAAACGGTGGGCGGCGCCACCATCGGGTGCGGGCCATCCGGCCCACCGCGGCGAGGCCCGCCCACCAGATGGACGGGTGGGCCGCCACGGCAAGGAGGACGACGGCCACGTCCCGGCCGAGCGGTCGGGGTCGTGTCGCGCCGCGGCTGTCTTCGGATCCCCCCTGCCCTACGGTGCTCACAGCGATGCCTCCACGCGGCGCCACCCGACACATCCGGCCCCGATCAGAGGGCCCCGGTCACCGAGGCCGCCGGCGATCACCCGGGCTCCCCGGGCGTAGTCGAGCCCGCACCGCAGATCCACCTCGCGCTGCGCCGCCTCGAAGAACGGTGGACCGAACCCGAGGGCCACCGAACCGCTCACGACCGCCAGGGGCAGGTCGAGCAGGTTGACGACCGAGGCCACGGCGCGTCCGACCAGGGTCCCGGTGCGCTCGACCATGTACGGAGGGGCGACGTCGGCCGGGCGCCCGGTGACCGCCGCGATGGCGGTGCCCGAGGCCTCGGCCTCCAGACAGCCCCGACCACCGCAGGCGCAACGGCGGCCATCCGGCACGACGACGACGTGGCCGATGTGCCCCGCGTTCCCCAGCCGACCCCCGAGAAGTCGGCCATCGAGGACAATGCCCCCACCCACGCCGGTGGACACGACGATGCCCATGTAGTCGTGCCGGCCCGCGGCCGCGCCGACCCACCCCTCCCCCAGGGCGAGCGCCTTGGCGTCGTTGTCCACGTGGGTCGGGACCCCGGTGAGCTCGTGCAGCCGAGCCCGCAAGGGGAAGTCACGCCACTCCGCGATGTTGAGCGGGGACACGGTCTCGCCGTCCGGGCTCATCGGTCCCCCGCATCCGACGCCGCACACCACGACACGATCACCGGGGGCCACCCGGAGCTGCACCTGGTGCACCAGGTCGGCCAAGGTGCGCCAGAGCACCTCGGGCCCACGCGTGTCGGCATCCCCGTGCGTGGGCACCCGGGCGCGCTCTTGGAGGGACCCGGATCGGTCGACGAGCCCCGCGGCCATTTTGGTGCCGCCGATGTCGACGGCCAGGGCCAGATCGGTCACCGGAAGCGAGGCGGGGCAGATGGCGCGGGCGGGAACGCCCGCAGGGGGCTCAGTTCTCTCGCCGGTGGAACCGGGTGCGGAACCAGTCGCGGGCCTCGGTGACCGCACCCTCGAAGCCGCTCGATGCCGCAGCGGCCTTTGACTGTTCACCGTCTCTCGGCCTGGTCAGGTCGTGCCACCCGGCCCGGCCCATCCGGCGCAGATTGCGCTCGAAGACCACAGCCGAACCGAACATGATGACGACCCCGATGAAGCCGACCACCGGTGTCTTGGCGAAGAATGCCACGAGGACGACCACGCCCAGGACGAAGGTGGCGGCGGCCCACTTGCAGTACCGACCAGCGTGGCGGTACACCGACTCCGAGCGCACCCGCTCTGCGAATTCGGGATCCTGACGAACGAGGGACTCCTCCAATTCGGCCAATATCCGCTGCTCGTGCTCAGAAAGAGGCACGATCCCCACCCCCTGAACCCCGGCGCATCATTGTGACCGGCCCCGCAACGCATCCCGAGTGATGACCATGCAACGACCATATTTGCACGCCGCCGGGGCGCAGACAATGTGCGGCTCCCTCATTCGGCCGAACCTGGTCCTACGCACGGTCACAGCTTACGACCAGCCCCACCTTTCCGGCACGCGGTCTGCCCGCTTTTTCACTTCCTCGCGTTATCCGGGCTAGCGGCCGGGTCCTGGCGCGCCGACTTCGTGAGCTGGCTATATCGTGCCCACGTCCCCCATCGGGTCCGGCCCGGCTATGAGATGGGGCCACATACGGCCGTGAGATGGGGCCACATACGGCCGTGAGATGGGGCCACATACGGCCGTGAGATGGGGCCACATACGGCCGTGAGATGGGGCCACATACGGCCGTGAGATGGGACCAAAAGGAGACGAGATGCCCAAGGAGACCCTTACCGGAGCACGGACCATGTGGGAGCTCGTGGCGCGCCGCGCCGACGCGACGCCCGACCATCCCATGCTGATCGACTCGGATGACGAGATCCTCAGCTTCGGCGCCTTCCGCGACCGGGCCGAACGGGTGGCCGCCGGGCTCTCTGACCTCGGGGTGCATGCCGGCTCGGTCGTCTCGTGGCAACTCCCCACCCGCATCGACACCGTGGTGCTCTCGGTCGCCCTGTCCCGGCTCGGCGCGGTCCAGAACCCCATCATCCACCTCTATCGCGAGCGGGAGGTGGGGTTCGCCCTGCGCCAGACCGGCGCGTCCCTCCTGGTGATCCCCCGGACGTGGCGGGACACCGACTTTACGGCCATTGCGGAGCGCGCACTCGCCGACACCCCCTCACGGCCCGAAATCCTGGTCATCGACAACGGGCTGCCCGAGGGGGACCCGACCTCATTGCCCCCTGCCCCGGAAGGGACGGCACCGGGCGACGCTCCCATCCGCTGGATCTACTACACCTCGGGCTCGACGGCTGACCCCAAGGGGGTCCAGCACACGGACCAGACGCTCATCGCCGGCGGGTGGGGCCTGGCGAAGGCCCTCCAGATGTCGCCGGACGACGTGGGCTCCGTTGCCTTCCCCTTCGCGCACATCGCCGGGCCCGACTACCTGGTGACCATGCTCAGCCTCGGGTTTCCGGCCGTTCTCGTCGACACCTTCTCCGCCCCCGACGTGCTCCCCCTCTTCCGCCGGCACGGCGTCACGATGGTGGGGGGCAGCACCGCGTTCTACGTGGCCTACCTGGCCGAGCAACGCAAAGACCCCTCGACGCCGATCCTGCCCACCCTGCGGCTCATGTCGGGCGGCGGGGCGGCGAAACCCCCGGGGATCCACTACGAGGTGCGCGACGAGATCGGGGGCCGGGGAGTCGTTCACGGCTACGGCATGACCGAGGTCCCCATGATCGCCCAGGGCTCTCCCAGCGACTCGGACGAGCAATTGGCCAACACGGACGGGAAGCCGGTCGAGGGGGCCGAGGTGCGCATCGTCACGCTCGACGGGCGGATGGCCGGACCCGGCGAGGAGGGCGAGGTCCGCGTCCGGGGCCCCATGGTGTTCCACGGGTACACCGACCCCGCTCTCACGGCGGACGCGTTCGATCCGGACGGGTTCTTCCGCACCGGGGACCTGGGCGTCCTGCGGGCCGACGGGCATGTCGCCCTGACCGGCCGCCTCAAGGACGTCATCGTCCGCAAGGGAGAGAACATCAGCGCCAAGGAGATCGAGGACCTCCTCTACAGTCATCCCAAGGTCATCGAGGTGGCGGTGGTCGGGATCCCCGATGCCACCCGCGGGGAGATGGTCTGTGCCGTGGTGCAGCTGGCCGAAGGTGCCGACGGTCTCGATCTGGCCGAAGTGGTGGCGTTCTGCCGCCAGGCCGGCCTGATGACCCAGAAGATTCCCGAGCGGGTCGAGACGCGCACGGACTGGCCGCGGGCGGGAACCGGCAAAATTCTGAAGAAGGCCCTCCGCGACGAGTACGCCGGGTGAGTGACACGAGGACCGCGGGGAGCAGCGCAGCGTGAGCGGGCGGGCACCCGAGCTCCCTGCGCTCCTGCGCCCCGTCCCGGGGACCCCGACCCGGGTCGTCTTCGTCTGCACCGGCAACATCTGCCGCTCGCCCATGGCTGAAGTGGCCGCCCGGACGATGGCCGCCGCCAGGACCCTGGTCGACGGCACCTCCCTGGGCGATCAGCTGCTCATCACCAGCGCGGGCACGGGCGGGTGGCACGAGGGCGAGCCCATGGATCCGCGCACGAGCGCCGCCCTGCAACGGGCCGCCTTCCCGGACCATCTGCACGTAGCCCACCAGATCTCGAGGAGGGGGCTGGGTGAGATCGACCTCGTGGTGGCCCTCGACCGCAGCCACGAGCAGGCGCTGCGCAGCCTGGGGGCCGACTCGTCCCGACTGGTGCTCCTGCGCTCGTTCGACCCCTCCGCCGGTGCGGCCACCGACGTGCCGGACCCCTACTACGGCGACGACGGCGGGTTCGACGACTGCCTGGCCATGATCGCCTCCGGTTGCCGTGGGCTCATTGCCGCCCTGGCACGGCAGTGGGACGCCACGCTTTCCCCCTGAGCCCGCACGGTGGCGTGTGACATAGTGCCGACGTGGTCTCGCGCAGGGTCAGACGCAGACGCCGCCAGTTTGCAACGGTCGGCGTCCTCCTGATCGCCTTCCTCGTCTACCTCGCCTTCTTCTCCGGCGGAGGCCCGAAGACCGCCCCACCCGCGAAACACCGCGATGCCTCCTCGCACGAATCGTTCCCGGCCCACTCACCCCTGAACCCGGACTGGAAGGGCGATGGCAAGGCCGTCACCCTTGCGTTCGGGGGCGATGTGCACTTCGAGGGTGCGGTCGGGCTGCGGCTGACCAAGGACCCGGCGACCGCACTCGGGAACACGGTGAGCCAGTTGCTGGCGGGCTCGCAACTGCGCATGGTCAACCTGGAGAGCGCCCTCACCAATGGGACCTGCCCACAACCGCAGAGCAAGCCCTACATCTTCTACGCCCCGCCCACGGCCCTCACCGCCCTGCGCAATGCCACCGTGACCGTGATCAACCAGGCCAACGATCACGCCGTCGACTGCGGGCAGACAGGCCTGGCGCAAGGTCTGGCGGCGGCCGCCAGCGCTGGCCTCCCGGTGGTGGGGGCCGGGGCCGACGCGGCACAGGCCTTCGCCCCGTACCGGACGACCATCGACGGGCAGCGCGTCGCCATCCTCTCGGCCACCCAGGTGATCGCGGCCAATCTGACCAGCACCTGGACGGCCACCTCGAGCCAAGGGGGCGTCGCCTCCGCGCTCGATCCGACGCAGTTGATCCAGGCGGTCCAGGCGGCCCGGCGGACGTCGGACACCGTCGTGGTCTACCTGGACTGGGGCGCCGAGACGGTGGCCTGTCCCGACCCCCAGCAGGAGCCGCTGGCCGAGCAATTGGTCAAGGCAGGTGCGGACATCGTCGTCGGCACGGGCGCCCACGTGCTCCTCGGCGCCGGCTACCTCGGGAGTGCGTACGTGGAATACGGGCTGGGTAACCTCGCCTTCTACGACGACACCGCTCCCGAGACTGACAGCGGGGTGCTCCTCATCACTGTGGAAGGGCGCCACATCCTCGGATCCACCTTCCGCCCCGCCACCATCCTCGGCGGACTGCCCCAACCCCTCACCGGCACGCCGGCGGCCACCGCCATACAGAGTTGGCTGGCCGCGCGCAGCTGTACGAATCTTTCGGCCACCCCGACGGCCACCCAGGCCTCCGAGAGGGGGGAGACGACTCCCTTCGTGCTCCCCACCACCACCACGACGACCGTTCCCACGACTGCTCCGGCGAACGGGGCCACGACGACGACCACTGCGGTGAACGGGGCCACGACGACCACCGCTGCGGCCCGTGGGTCAGCCACGACGACGACCCACTCCCCCACCGTCACGAAGCCGACGGACAACGCAGGCTGACGATTCGTGACCACTGAGCTCATGCCGGCCGCCTTCTTGGGTCACGGGAGCCCGATGAACGCGCTGGAGCACAACGGCTACACCGAGGCATGGCGTGCCTTCGGGTCATCCGTGCCGCGCCCGCGCGCCATCCTGGCGATTTCGGCCCACTGGTTCATCAATGCGACCGCCGTCACCGCGATGGCGCGACCGAAGACGATCCACGACTTCTACGGATTCCCCGATGCGCTGTTCTCGGTGGAGTACCCGGCCCGGGGCGATCCCGACCTGGCCCGCGAGATCGTCGACGTCGTCGAACCGACGTGGGTCGGCAAGGACCACGACAGCTGGGGCATCGACCACGGCACCTGGTCGGTGCTCGTCCACGCCTTCCCCGGTGCCGATGTTCCGGTCGTGCAGTTGTCCGTCAACGCCCAGGAGCCTCTCGACTACCACCTCGCGCTCGGAGCGAAGCTCGCCCCGCTGCGCTCCCGAGGTGTGCTGATCATCGGTAGCGGCAACGTGGTCCACAACCTGCGCCGCGTCGACTGGAGCCAGCCCGACGGAGGCTTCGACTGGGCCCGCCGGTTCGACGATGCGGCCCGGGCGCACATGACGACGTCACCCGCCGGCGTGTTGGCGCTACGGGACCACACCAACTATCGCGACGCCGTACCGACTGCGGAGCATTTCCTCCCGCTTCTCTACATCGCCGGGTTGGCGGCAGCGGGCGGCTCGTCCGCCGATGTGCTGGTGGAGGGGTACACGTACGGATCCCTGTCGATGACCGCCTACACGCTCGGCGCACCGGTGCGAACCCGGACGTCGACGCCGTCGCAGCCACCGTTCACTCTCGCCGCAGCGCCACTGCCCGGCCCCGGCGTCGTACCCGCCGACGACACGAACGCGTAGCTGCCTGGCCCCGTCACTGCACGAAGAAGCGCGGCAGGTACTGACGGTTGGCAGCCAACATCGCATCGGCCAGATCGGCCGCCAACGGGTACTGCCCGACGAGAGGGTTGGCCAGAAGGGCACGGACGACATCGTCACGGCTCCCCGAGCACGCCGCCTTGACGGCCAGCTGCTCGTACGCCTTGGCGTGCTGGACCAGGCCCAGCATCTCGGGAGGGAGCGGCCTCTGCGGGAGGGGATGGGCGCCCTCGGCATCGACGACAGCGCGGGTCTCGACCACCGCGTCGTCGGGCAGCCCGGGAATCGCCCCGTCGTTTCGCATGTCGACCACCTGCACGTCGCCTGTGTCCGCATGCAGCGACGCCATCAGCCGCACGGCGGCCAGGGAGTAGAAGGCCCCGCCGCGCTGCGACAGACCCTCCGGCTTGGTCACCAATTCGGGATCGCGGTACTCGTGCAGGAGTGTGGCCTCCAACTCGGCCACCGCCTGGGCCCGTGACCGGTGTCCGGGCACCGACTGTTGGGCCACTTCCGCGTCGTGCTGGTAGTAGTAGTGCACGTAGTAGGACGGGAGCGCGCGCAAAAGGTGGAGCGCTTCGGTCGGCACGCCGCTCTCCAGTGCGAGTTCGGGACCGAACCGCTGGAAGAGCTCGGGGAGACGGTCGTCGGACTCACCGGCGAGGCGTGCCGAGCGGATCCAGGTCAGGTGGTTGAGGCCGACGTGCTCGACCTCGACCCGATCGGGGTCGACGTCGAGGTAGTGCCCCAGCCGGCGCTGACCCCAGATCGCCACATTGCACAGACCGACGGCCCGGTGGCCCTCGTCGAGGAGGGCCTGGGTCACGATGCCCACCGGATTGGTGAAATCGACGAACCAGGCCCCGGGATTGCCTCTCTGCGCAGTCTCCTCGGCCAACTCGAGAACCACCGGCACGGTGCGCAAGGCCTTGGCAAACCCTCCCGCCCCGGTGGTCTCCTGACCGAGACATCCGTAACCGACCGGGAGTGTCTCGTCCACGTGGCGAGCCGATTGCCCTCCGATGCGCAGCTGGACGACCACGAAGTCGGCGCCCTCGAGCGCCGCGTGGCGATCCGCGGTGGTCGAGAAGCTGCCGCCCCAGCCGCGCTGCCGGAGGATGCGTTCGGACAGGCCCCCCACCACTTCGCGGCGCTCCTCACTCGGATCGAGCAACACGAGGTCGTCGACCACCATTCGGTCCTCGTGGTCGCACAACCCGTCGACGAGCTCGGGGGTGTACGTACTCCCGCCCCCCACGACCGCCACCCTTATCCCCACATTCGGCAACGTACTATCCGGGCATGCGCACCAACGCCGTTCCGGCGGTCCTGGCCCTCGACGGGGGCAGCTCGAAGACCGATGCCGTGCTCGTCGCCGTTGACGGCACCCTGCTTGGCCGCGCCCGTGTGGGCCCGAGCAACCATCAACTGGTCGGTGTCGACGCGGCCATGGACGCGCTCGGTGCCGCCATCGCCGCGGCGACCGCCGACGCGGGCATCGACGATCCACCGTTTCCACTCTGCCCCATGGGCGTCTACTGTCTGGCCGGGATCGACCTCCCGGTGGACGAGGAGCACCTGGCGCCCGCAATCGCATTGCGGGGCTGGACCGGAGTCGACCTTCTGTACAACGACACCTTCGCCGTATCGAGGGCGGGATCCACATCGGGATGGGGAATCGGCGTGGTCTGCGGGTCGGGGTTGAACTGCGCCGGCGTGGGGCCCGACGGCGCGACGGTGCGGTTCCCCGCCCTGGCCGAGCTCTCGGGCGATTTCGCCCCCGGAGGTTCGTGGCTGGGTGTGCGTGCCCTCGGGCTCGCGTTGCGCGCCACCGACGGGCGGGGCCCGTCCACCGTCCTCAGCAGCCTCGTGCCGGCACACTTCGATCACGCTGACGCCGAAGCCGTCCTCGTTGCGGTCTATACCGGCGCGCTCCCCTATGGCCGGCTTTTCGAGCTGGCCCAGGTGCTCCTTGACGCGGCGGCGGACGGCGACCTCCCCTCGCGCCGGGCAGCAGATGTTCTGGCCGACGAGGTGGCGACCTTCGCCTGCGCCGCAATCACCCGGTTAGACGTGGCCGACACCGACGTCGAGGTGGTCCTGGGCGGGGGAATTTTCGAAACCGGCGACACCGGCTTCCATGCCCGCGTCGCCGCCGGCATTCACGCGCGGGCACCCCGGGCACGTCTGGTGCGGCTCGCCGCGCCGCCGGTGCTGGGTGCAGGACTCCTGGGACTCGATGCCATCGACGCGGGCGATGACGCCAAGGAGCGACTCCGGGCCGCCCTCGCGGCGGGCTGACCCTGGGCGAAACGGCTCTAGGCGGGACGGCGCTCGGCGGGACGCCCTAGGCGGTACTGCCCTAGGCGGTACTGCCCTAGGCCGGACCGGAGCCCGTCGATGCGGCGGCCGGCTGACGCGGTTCCGCGTCTTTGAGCATGCGGTCATCGTCAGCCAGCAACGAGCTGGCGAGCTCCTTGACCATGTGGATCAGTTCGGGGTGCTCCTGGGGGTCCCAGCCTTCGAGCAGCTCGGTCAGTCCGTTGCGCCGCGCCTCGGTCAGGCGGTCGATGGCAGCCAGCCCGGTCGGCGTCAGCGCCAGGTCGCGCTCGCCCCCGCGATGGATCTCGGACACCATCCCGGCCGCGACCAACCCCTGCACGGCCGGCCGGATGATTTCGGCGTCGACCTTGAGCCGCTTGGCCACCTCGCGCACGGTGCACGAAGGACGATCGGCCAATCGGTACAGGAGCCAGCAGGACCGCGAGGGCAGGTCGATGCCGGCCCGGTGCGCCAACGTCTGGTACAGCTCGGCCCGGTTCTCGCGGTTGGCCACTCGTTCGAGAGCCATCTGGATCTCCTGCAGCGACGACCGCGATCCCTGCATCCCGAAGCCTTCGCCCAGATCGACAGTCTCCACGGACTTGCGCAATGCCACCTCGGGCAGGAGCCAGCTCAGCAAGAAGGCCAAAGCAGAGATCGGTACCGCGACGATGAAGACCGTCTGTACGGACGTGGTGATACCGTCGATGACCTTGTCGTAGACCGCCGGGAAAAGGTGTTGCAGCTGGTGCAGCGCGGTCGGATCCAGGGTCTCCAAATTGATGCTCTTCGCCGCGCTTTTAGGGAATGACGCGATGACCGGCCGCAGTTTGCTGGTCAACACGTTGGCATAGATAGCGCCAAAGACAGCCGTCCCGAACGAGCCGCCGATCATGCGGAAGAACGTGGCACTGGACGTCGCCACCCCGAGGTCCTCATAGGAGACGGCGTTCTGCACGGCCACCACCAGGACCTGCATGATCAGGCCGAGGCCGGTACCGAACACGAACATGTAGGCCGCCACTACCCATGCCCCCGTGTGCACCCCGATGAGCGACATGAGGTAGGCGCCGATGGTCATGCAGGCGGTGCCGACGATCGGGAAGACTTTGTAGCGACCCCAACGGGTGACGAGGCGGCCGGAGACGATGGCCGCGCCGAGTAGTCCGAACATGAGCGGGAAGAGCCGTAAGCCCGACAATGTAGGACTGACGTTCTTCACGTCTTGCAAGAAGATGGGAAGGAAGGTCAACGCCCCGAACATGGCGAAGCCCATGACGAAGCCGATGGAACTCGCCGCATTGAACACCCTCTCGCGGAACAGCTTGAGGGGGATCACCGGCTCCTTGGCCCGGTGCTCCACGAAGAGGAAGAGGAGGGTGGCCAGCACGCCCGCCACGACGAGAGCGACACTCTTCGCGGATCCCCAACTCCACGAGATGCCGCCCAGGCTGGCGAAGAGAATGAACAACGTGGCAGCAGCGGAGAGTGTGAGTGTTCCGAGGTAGTCGATGGTGTGATGCACGCGCCGTAGCGACCCGGGCAGAACGGCCCCGGTGACGAACAGAGCCAGAATTCCGAAGGGCAGGTTGATGTAGAAGACCCAGCGCCACGTGAGGTAGGTCACACAGAGGCCACCGATGAGTGGCCCGATGACCGTGGCCACACCGAACATGGCGCCGAACAGACCCGAATAGCGACCGCGTTCACGCGGTGACACCACGTCGCCGATGATCGTCTGGGCCCCCACCATCAGTCCGCCCCCGCCGAGACCCTGCACGGCGCGGAAAATGATCAACTCCGTCATGGTGTGGCTGAAGCCCGACAGAGCTGACCCCACCACGAAGATCACGATGGCGGCTTGGAAGAAGAACTTCCGGCCGAACTGGTCGCCCAGCTTCCCCCACAGGGGCGTCGACGCCGTCGAGGCCAGCAGATAGGCGGTGACCACCCAGGTCAGGTGGGAGAGCCCGTGGAGGTCGCCGGCGATGGTGGGGAGGGCGGTGGCCA
>Ga0302325_10023938_pt1 | contig 12717 bp, 10 predicted proteins | sample Palsa_T0_2_FD_201948 | JGI IMG/M metagenome (GOLD analysis project Ga0302325, IMG submission 201948) | Peat permafrost microbial communities from Stordalen Mire near Abisko, Sweden - Palsa_T0_2 | ecosystem: Environmental > Terrestrial > Soil > Palsa > Peat permafrost | place: Sweden: Abisko... | reverse complement strand
GGACTCGGCCGCGGGGTCGCCGCACTCCAGGCCGTGGCGCCGGAAGATGGAGCGGATCCGCGCGATCGCGTACAGGAGGTAGGCCGCGGTGTTGCCCTCGAGCGAGATCATTTTGTCCCACGAGAAGAGATAGTCGCTCGCCCGGTTCTGCGCGAGGTCGGCGTACTGCACGGAGCCGGTGCCGACGACCTCGGCGATCCGCCTGCGCTCGTCCTCCGGGAATTCCGGGCTCTTGTCGCTGACGAGCGCGAAGGCCCGCTCGGAGGCCTCGTCGAGCAGATCCCTCAGCTTGATGTTGTCGCCCGTGCGCGTCTTGAGCGGCTTGCCGTCCTCCCCGAGGACCGTCCCGAAATCGACGTGCTCCAGCCTGGGCACGCGCCGTCCCCGGCCCGCGAACCACTTGCGGGCCGTCAGGAAGAGCTGCTCGAAGTGGTCGCCCTGACGCTTGTCGACGACGTAGAGGACGCAGTCCGCCCGGAAATGCTCCGCGCGGTAGAGGATCGTCGCCAGGTCGGTCGTCGCGTAGTTGGCGGCGCCGTCCGACTTGCGCACGATCATCGGCTGGGTCCTGAACCTCGGGTGCTCGGGATGGAACACCACCTGGGCCCCCTCGCTCATCGTGGAGATGCCGTCCTGCGAAAGCTCGGCGTAGACGCGCTCGACCTGGTCATTGTAGAAGCTCTCCCCGAGCGTCTCGTCGAAGCGGATGCCGAGCCTGTCATAGATCCGCTGGAAGGCCGCGACGCTCGCCGCGTTGATCCGCCTCCAGAGGGCGAGGTTGGCGGGGTCGCCTGCCTGCAGCCTGACCAGCTCCGCGCGCGCCTCCTCCATGACCGCCGGGTCGGACTCGGCCGCGGCGCTGCCGAGCTTGTAGAGGCGCTCAAACTCCTCGATCGGGTCGCGCGCGAGCGCCGCCTCGTCCAGGTGGCGCTTGGTGGCCCAGATGAGCTTGCCGTACTGCGTGCCCCAGTCCCCGATGTGGTTGTCGCGAACGACGCGCGCCCCGGTGAAGGCGGCGATGCGGCAGATCGCCTCGCCGATGACGGCGGAGCGCAGGTGGCCGACGTGCATCTGCTTCGCCGCATTGGGAGAGCTGTAGTCGACCACCCATGTCTCGCCCCTGTGGGCCGCCGACGCGCCCGTGGCCAGGCTCTGCCTCGAGGTGTGGGCCTGGAGCCAGGCGAGCAGCATCGCGGGCGTCGCTGTGAAGTTGATGAAGCCCGGGCCCGCCACCGACACATCGAACGCGTCCCGGATATCCTCGGCCAGCGCCGCGACGACCGCCTCGGCGAAGGGGCGGGGCGGCTTGCCCGCCCGCTTGGCCGCGCCGAGCACCCCATTGGCTTGGAAATCGCCGTGGCGGGGGTCGGAGGTGCGCACCCCCGGCTCGAATGACCCCGGCTCGATGCCGGCGGACGCCGCCGCGGCCCCGAGGGCCCTCTCAAGCTCGCCGATCAAGTCGAACACCAGGTTCATCGGGGCACTTCACCATCCCGCCACCGGCATGCGCAAGCGCGGACTCTATGGGCCGTTTTGGCTCGACATTTTAACGGAAGCATATTGGCTCGTACGCTTTCCCCGATCCGGGGACCCCTCCTCCTCCGCCCTTCACTCCATGACGAGCAAACGCACCATCCCAGCACGACGCTTCATCAAGCCCACGTTTAACTTCTTGATTGAGAAGAAGAGGGACGGGGGAGAGTTCACCCAGGAGGAGATCCGCTACATCATCGACAGCACGCTCGACGGGGAAATGCCCCTCCACCAGCTCGCTGCCCTCGCCATGGCCATCTACTTCTCGGGAATGTCGGCCCAGGAGACCGCCGACCTGACCGAGGAAATGATGCTATCTGGCGAAGTGATAGACCTTTCCCACATTGCGAAGCCGAAGATCGACAAGTATTCGACGGGGGGGGTCGGCGACAAGACGTCCCTCGTCCTCGTCCCGCTGGCCATGGCTTCGGGGGTCGTTGTACCCATGATGTGCGGGGTCGAGCACGACTACGTCATCAACACGCTTGAGAAGCTGGCGGCCATCCCGGGCTTCAAGGGGCACATGTCGAACGAGCAGTTCGCGCAGCAGCTGGCCAAGATCGGCGGCGCGATCATCGCCCAGAACGAGGACCTCGCCCCGGCCGACGCCAAGCTCTACGAGCTGCGCAAGGACACGGGCACGATCCCGAGCCTGCCCCTCATCACCGGCAGTGTCCTGTCCAAGAAGCTCGCGGAGGGCGCCGAGGGCCTCGTCATCGACGTAAAGTGGGGCAATGGCTCATTCATCAAGGACTTGGAACAGGCCAAGCAGCTGGCAAGGTCCATGACCCGCGTGGGCCGCTCCATGAAGCGCCGCTGCGTCGCGCTCGTCACGGACATGAACCAGCCGCTGGGGGACTCCGTGGGCACCGCCCTCGAGGTCAAGGAGGCGATCCAGCTGCTCAGGGGCGAGGGTCCCGAGGACGTGAAGGAGCTCGTCCTGAAGCTCGGCATGGAGATCGTCCGCCTGGCGGGCGTCGCCGGATCGACCCTCTCGGCCAAGCAGACCGTGCAGCGCCACCTGACCGACGGCTCGGCCCTCGAGAAGTTTAAGGAGCTCGTGAGGGCCCAGGGCGGCGACACCTCATTCGTCGATCATCCCGAGAAATTCCCGCAGGCAAGGCACATCCGAAAGCTGCCGGCCCCCAAGCGCGGCTATGTGCACACCATCAACGCGGCGATGATTGCCCGCGGCGTGCACCTGCTCGGCGCCGGCAAGGAGAACCCCCACGACAAGATCGACCACTCGGTGGGCGTCTCCGAGATCAAGAAGGTCGGCACCCAGGTCAAGCAGGGCGAGCCGCTCATGATGATCCATTACAACGACGAGGCCAAGCTCGAGCAGGCGCTGGAATACTTCAAGAACGCCTACCGCCTCGCCCCGAAGCGCCCGACGCCGCCCCCGGCGATCGTCGAGCGGGTGGCCTGATCCCCGGGCACCAGGGCTCGGGCGGGGCTTCCCCGGGGGAACCCGGCGCAGGCGCCCGCGGGCGAGCGACGTGGCCCGCGCAAAGGTCGTCCAGGCAAACGCGGGCATTCCGGTGAGGGATGGCCCGAGCGGCGCCGAGGAGTCGCCCCGCTCCAGGCTGCATCCTAATCTGATTGGCGACGCGGCGTCGATTCGTACGGTGGCTCCATGCCCAAAGCCGCGTCCGAGAAGTCGGCTGACTCCTACAAGGTCGACCGCTCGTCCTGGCCGCACCCCTGGGCGCAGCTCAAGTACGTCACCTTCCAGCCGGCCATCTTCCCGAGGCTGCTGGGCGACGTTTCGCCCGACGCGCGCCCGGGCGACTGGGTCTCCGTCTTTGACAAGAATGGCGAGCCCGTCGGGGCCGGCCTCTTCAATCCCCGCGCGAAGATCCCGCTGCGCGTGGTCGCCCACGGTGCCGAGCCGATCGGCGAGGACTATTTCGAGGGCGCGATCCGAAGGGCGGTGGCGCTTCGCCGGGACATCTTCGGGCTCGACGCGCAGACGGACGCCTACCGGCTCGTCAATTCGGACGGCGACGGCCTGAGCGGCCTCACGATCGACCGCTACGGCGACGTGCTCCTGTGCGAGGTGTACAGCCTCGGCATCGCCCAGCGTCTCCCCAAGTGGCTGCCCCTCCTGCACGAGCTGGCGGGAACCCGGTTCGCCCGCGTGCACGTGGACCACGACCTCGGCAGCCTGGAGGGGATCAAGCCGTCCCTGTTCAATGAGACAAATGCCGCGGCCCAGCGCGCGGTGAAGATCCGCGAGAACGGCGTCCGCTACGAGGTCGACTTCGCCGAGGGCCACAAGACGGGCTTTTTCTGCGACCAGCGCGAGAACAGGAAACGGCTCGCGCAGTTCACGAAGGGCGCGCGGGTCCTCGACCTGTGCTGCTACACGGGGGGATTCTCGCTGTGCGCGAAGGTCCTGGGCGGCGCCGGCGAGGTGACGAGCGTCGACCTGGACGAGGTGGCGATCGCGCAGGCGAGGCGCAACGCGAACCTGAACCAGGTGCGCCTCAGCTTCGTCCACGCGGACGCGTTCGCCTACGCGAGGCAGATGTTCCAGAACAAGGAGACCTGGGACGTCGTGGTCCTAGATCCGCCCAAGTTCATCTTCACGCGCGACGCGCACGGCAACTGGGAGGGCCGGCAGAAGTACGAGGACCTGAACCAGCTCTCGATCGGACTGGTGAAGCCGGGGGGGATATTCGTGACGTGCTCGTGCTCGGGGCTCCTCAGCCTCGAGGACTTCGAGCAGCACGTCATCAAGGCCGCGCACCGCCTGAACCGCCGGCTGCAGTTCCTGGACAGGACGGGCCCGGGGCCCGACCACCCGGTCTTCTCAAACTGCCTGGAGAGCCGGTACCTGAAGGTGCTCTGGGCGAGGCTCGCCTGAGCCGCCGCCTCAGGCGCGCCCCAGGTAGGTGCCGTCGGCCGTGCTGACCCGCACCATCTCCCCCTCCTTAACAAAAAGGGGCACCTGGATCATGAGGCCGGTCTCCAGCTTGGCGGGCTTCTGCACGTTGCTCGTCGTGTCGCCGCGGATCCCGTCGGCGGACTCGATGACCTTGAGGTTCACGGCCGAGGGCAGCTCGACCGTAAGGGGCTTGTCGTCGACGAAGAGCACGTCGACCTTGCCGCCGGCGGTCAGGTAGTTCTTCACGTCGCCGAGGGTCTCGGCCGTGAGCTCGATCTGGTCAAAGGTCGTGGGATCTATGAACGCAAAGGCGTCGCGGTCGGCGTAGCTGAACTCGAGCGTGCGCCGGTCCGTGGGAAGCACCTCGATGGTGTCGGTGGACGCGAAGCGCTGGTCGAGCGCCTTGCCGTAGCGCAGGTTGCGCATCTTCACCTGGACGAACGCCCGCAGATTGCCCGGCGTGCGGTGCTGGGTCTCCATGACGAGGTGCGGCTCGCCGTTATGTTTGATTACCTGACCTTTGCGGATGTCGTTGGCTGCGGGCATGGCGGCGTGGCGGATCGGGATGGGCGTTTCGTATGCGGGAAGGTTCAGTCCTAAGCACGCGGCCTAGACTGTCAAGCCGACCCGGCCGACTCTCCGCGCTTGCGCTGCACCGCCCGGCTTGCCGACACTATTCTGCAAACCCATGAAACAACGGACCCTGTCGCACGCGGTATCGATCAAGGGCAATGCGTTGCACACGGGCGAGGCGGTGACCCTGACGATCAAGCCGGCTCCCGCGGACCACGGGGTGGTCTTCAAGCGCACCGACCTGAGCGGTTCGCCCGAGATCCAGCCGCGCGTGGACCATGTCACGGACCTGGTCCGGGCGACGACGATCCAGTCGGGGCACGTGAAGATTCACACGGTCGAGCACGTCCTGAGCGCCCTCTCCGGCTGCGGCATCGACAACGCCCTGGTCGAGATGAACGCGTCCGAGCCCCCGATCATGGACGGGTCCGCCCGGCCGTACGCGAACCTGATCGCCGAGGGCGAGCCCGCGGAGCAGGACAAGGAGCGCGAGTACTACGAGCTCGACTCGGCGGTCTCGGTGTCGAGGGGCAGTTCCTCCGTGATCGCGATCCCGCACGACGGCCTGAAGATCTCCTGCACGTCGGCGGACGACCGCGGCATCCACACGCAGCACCTGTCGCTTTCCATCGACCCCGAGACCTACGTCTCGCAGATCGCGCCGGCCCGGACCTTCACGATCTACGAGGACATCGAGGAGCTCCTGAAGCTCGGCAAGATACGCGGGGGCTCGCTGGACTCGGCCATCGTCATCAAGGGCGACAAGATCCTCTCCAAGGAGCCGCTGCGTTTCAAGGACGAGTTCGTCAGGCACAAGATCCTGGACATCATCGGGGACATCTCGCTCCTCGGCATGCCGCTGAAGGCGCACATTGTCGCGACGCGCCCCGGACACGCCCTCAACGCCGAGCTCACGAAGGCCCTCTTTGACAGACTCCAGGAGCGCAGGAAGGGCGGCGCGAGGAGAAAAGGAGCCCTGCGGCCGACGCCGGCGATCGACGTCCAGGAGCTCGATATACGCAGCATCCTCGACATCCTGCCGCACCGCTATCCGTTCGTCATGGTCGACCGCGTGGTCGAGATCAAGGGGGTGGAGGAGCTTGTGGCCATCAAGAACGTCACCTTCAACGAGCCGTACTTCGGCGGGCATTTCCCCGGCAACCCCGTGATGCCCGGGGTGCTCCAGCTCGAGGCGATGGCGCAGGCGACCGGGATCCTCATCGTCCGCTGGAACAACTGGGTCCCCAAGCCCGCGTTCTTCATGAGCGCGGACAAGGTCAAGTTCCGCAAGCCGGTCCGTCCGGGAGACCAGCTGCGGATCCACACCAAGCTGAAGAGGGTCCGCAGCGGCAAGATCGCCGTCGCGGAAGTCAGCTGCTCGGTCGACGGCCACGTCGTGTCGAGCGCGGACCTGATGATCACGATCCTCGAGGACGCCGACGCCGGCTGACGGCCGGGTCACGTCTTCTTGTACACCGCTGCGGGGTCGAAGGCGCGCTCGGACGTGAATTCCAGGGTCGGCGACAGGCGCCCGTCGGGATCGGCGCCCGGAACGAGCCTCCGGTAGAAGCAGGACCTGTACCCGTTGTGGCAGGCCCCGGGTCCCGCGTTCTCGACCTTCAGCAGGAGCACGTCCTGGTCGCAGTCGACATACAGGTCGACGACCCGGAGCACGTGGCCCGACTCCTCGCCCTTCAGCCAGAGCTTGTTCCGGGACCGGCTCCAGAAGGTCGCCTTCCGGGTCTCGATCGTCTTGGAGAGGGACTCCGCATTCATGTGCGCAAACATGAGCACCTCGTTCGTGGCGTGGTCGACGGTGATGCAGGGGATCGTCCCGTCCGCGCCAAACTTGGGCTGGAGAAACGTCCCGAGCTCGGTCTCGGCCTTCGTCGTCTGGGGGGGGAATAGCGCGGGTTTTTCCATGGTTGTCGGTATCAGGTCGGTGGAACCTCGCCCAGCTTTCGAAGGTAGTCGAATGTGTAAAGGCCCGTCCGGTGGCCGTCGCTGAAGTCAAACCGGACAGCGTAGTTGCCGACCCTCTCCCAGCCCAGGACCCTGACGCCCGCGTAGTCGGTCCTCGCGGATCCGCCGTATTTGTTGCCGAAGACGTCGTGCTCCCCCTGGTTCTCCGCGCTGGGGGAGGCCCGGCGCAGGAGGTCATGGCGCAGGAAGGATTCCCCTCCGCCGCTCCAAGCGATGGCTATCTCGTCGCCGATTGACTGGATGTTGGCCGGTGTCTGCATGCGGGTTCGGGCTTAGCGGCGCCGCACACCGTCGCCCGCCTTCGTTTCGACCGCAAACCCGATCTCGCGCGGGCTGTGGCGCGGCGCCTTCAGGCCCGTTTGCCATTGCCCGGGCCGGCCCGGAATGCTAGGAATTTCTGTCTCATGGGACGCCAATGGCTTCACGCGAAACGGGCAATCGTCAACCTGAAGAAGGGTCAGGCGGTGGGCAAGATGGTGAAGGAGATCACGGTCGCCGCAAAGCTCGGCGGCCCGGACCCCGCGGCCAACGCCCGCCTCTTCGCCGTCCTTGAGAAGGCCAAGAAGGCCAACGTGACCCGCGATGTCATCGAGCGGTCGATCAAGAAGGGGGCGGGGACAGGGGACGACAAGATGGTCCTCGAGCACGTGGTCTTCGAGGGCTACGCCCCGCACAAGGTGCCCGTCATCGTCGAGGTCTACACCGACAACCACCAGCGGACTGCGCCCGAGATGCGGTTCCTCTTCAAGAGGGGGGTGCTCGGGAACGCCGGAAGCAACAAGTTCCTGTTCGACCATGTGGGGATCGTCGAGGCCCATCACGCCGACGCGGCGGTCGACCTCGAGGCCGCCGCCATTGAGGCCGGGGCAAACGACTTCGAAACGCTCACCCACCGCCAGAACGACGACATTCCCGAGGGGCACGCCGGCGCGCGGTTCACGACGGACCGAACGGCGGTGCATGCCGTCTCGATGTGGCTCACCGGTCACGGATGGTCGGTCGTCACGAGCGAACTGGGCTACCTCGCCAAGGTCTTTCCGGAGCTCGACGAGGAGACCCGTGCCGACGTCGGCGACTTTCTCCAGGCGATTGAGGATCACGACGATGTCCAGAGGGTCTGGGCCGCCGTCAAATGAATTCCCGGTGCGGCAATCGGCAACATTGACACCGGGGCCCGTTTTTCCGAAATGAGAGACTCACCCTTCCTGCCGTGAATATCCTTATAGTCGAGGACGAAGCCACTTCGCGCGAAATGCTGGTCAACATCCTCAAGTCGGAGGGTGAGCACCAGATTTTGACCGCCTCCGACGGCGACGAAGCGCTCAGGCTGATGGGCGACCCGCGCCACCCGTTTGACGTGGTGTTCCTCGACCTGATGCTCCCTTCGATCTCGGGCCTGGACCTCCTTGAGCGGGTCAGGGCGACGCCCGCCTGCCGCTTCGTGAGGGTGATCATCTGCACGACCTCGACGGACAGCGCGACGGTGGTCCGGGCCGCCCGGCTCGGCGTGCGCCACTACATGGTGAAGCCCGCGGACCGGATCCGCGTGTTTGAGCAGCTCAACATCATCAAGGCGGAAATCGCCGGCCAGCAGAAGATTGAGAAGCCGGAGGAGGCGGCGGGCCGCCTCGGGATCGACCTGCAGGCCTACAAGGCGAAGGTCGGCTCGACCCTGGAGAACATGGAGCGGTGGCTCACGCACGCCAAGGCCGGCGCCCAGTCCGCCGACCGGCGGCAGCTTGCCGTGGATTCGGGGCACCTGAAGACCGATGCCCTCGACCTGGGGCTGCGCGAGGTGGGGCTGACGATCGAGCCGAATTCCGAAGTGCCCGACTCACGGGCGATCGAGATCGCCTTCATCATGAGCCACCTGCACGGCGAGCTGAACCGCGTTCGCTCGGTGCTGAAGATCATCGTCCCCGACAAGGCCTCGGCCTGAGGGCGCCCCCGTTCAGGGCGCCGGGGCCGGCGCGCGTCTCCAGAGACCGACCCTGCGGCCGTCCTCGTTCTGATAGGTGAGGATGTCGGTCCAGACATATTCGGGGGATATGTTCTTGTTGATCTTCTCCCACATCTCGGGGGTGTCGCCGGGCCGGTACCACAGCACGTAGTCGATCCCCTGCGAGAGCAGCCATTTGCCTCCGTCCGTGATCCCGCCGCTGTAGAACAGCATGAGCCGGTCATGGCGCCGGCGCACGTCCTCTCGGTTCTCGCGCCAGAGGAGCTCGTGTCCCCACCACCCGAGCCACATCTGCTGGCCCGCGAAGAGCGGGATGACGGCCGAGTCGGTGAACGCTCCCTTCTCGTCGGGCCTCTCAATGACGACGCCCGGCTTCTCGACCTTCAGGCGCCCGAGCATGAGGCGCGGGAACTCCTCCTTGGTGAGGTAATAGGTCCCCTCAATCTTTCCGACCGAGTCCTTCGGCCCGTACCACATCGGCTTCCACAGGTCGTAGGCATAGAAGCAGGGATAGAGGCAGAAGAAGAACCCGACGACGCGCACCCAGCGGCGCTTGGCCTGCTCCATGATGAAGGGCGCCAGGGTCATGAGGGTCCCCGCCATCACCCAGGGCCACCACTTGAGCGTCGTGTTGAAGCGGTCGTAGTGGCCCGAGTACTCGTCGTCCACGTAGAAGAATTCAGTGAAGAGCAGGAGCGCCAGCCAGAGCAGCGCGAGACGCCGGCCCTGGATGCTGCCCGACGCGAACCCCAGCGCGATGAAAGCGATGGTCGGAAGGAAAAAAAGAAGGAACAGGAGCGGGGGCGTGTGCTCGACCCAGGGGACAAGCCTGACCGCGGTGTCGTAGCCCGAGGCCGCGGCCGTGAACGCGGACAGATAGACCCATGCCGCCAGCCAGACGATCGCCGCGCCTCCGGCGACGGCCGGCACGAGCTGGCGCCAGTCCCTCCAGTTGACCGCGAGCCACATGAAGATCGCCAGGCCCTGCAGGGGCAGAACCCAGGTGTTGGCGAGGAGCGTCCACGTGAGCGTCGCGCCGGCCATCGCGGCATAGCGGAGCTGCAGGGTGCGCCCCCAGAGAAGCATCCCCATCGCGCAGAGGCCGAGGAGGTAATATCCGGACAGCGGGGCATGGTAGTCCCCGAGGAAGACGACGTAGGAGTAGATCTCCCCGGGGAGCTCCATCACGTAGTTGTTGTCCTCGACGATCGGGAACTTGGCGTTGTATGCCTTCAGAAGCGGCCCGAGGGGCGGCTTGTCCATCTGCGCGCTGCCGATGAAGCGCATGTTGGTCCACGGCGTGACGTCCTTGTCCGTCTCATGGTCGATGATGGTCATCCCCGTGCCGCCGATGACGAAGCAAGCGATGACGGCGGTGCGCGTCCAGGCCTTGCGCGCCACCATGCAGACGGCGCCGGCGAACGCGCTGCCGCCGAGCGCGATCAGAAGGCAATAGCCGATGTTGTAGGCGGACCCCGTCGGCAGCAGGAGGACCCTTCCCATCAGAGCCGCGCCGTAATGCTGGAAGCTGTAGTACTGCGTCGACAGGTACGGGCTGAACCAGGCATCGGGGACCGGCAGTGTCGCCCCCGTGTAGTAGCTGCAGATGTAGGAGAAGTCGGCGATCTTCTCCGACGAGCCGTCAATGTTCGGGTAGATGAACCGCCACGACATCGCGTACAGGAACACCGCGGCGAAAACGGCGAAGCAGCCGACCAGCCTGCGCGGGGCGAATTCTGCGCGCCAGCCCTTCACGAGCTCCAGCCACCGGCCCGCGAGCCGTTCCGGCTCCCAAGCGACGCAGGACAGGGTGATCATGGCGACCGAGACCAGCGTCGAAAAGAGCCCCAGGCCCGGGAGCGATCGCCCGAGGCCGTGATGGCACTCGATCGCATAGATCAGGGTCACGGCGAGTATCGGTCCGGCCGCCAAAGCGAACCAGCGGTTCCGCCAGTAGAGCCCGGCGATCAGCATTAAACCCCAGATATTCACCGCCAGGAGCGACAGGGTGAACAGCAGTCCTAGGTATTGCATGCGTCGGGGCGGGGGTTGGTGGAATTGCCGCTGGATTATGGGGCGTAACGAGATGCGGGCAAGATATTGCCCCACTACACAGCATTTTCGCGGGAATTTTGCGAGCGTCCCGAGAAGGGTATTTTTACGGCCCATTCCCGGGCCCGGGACCTATTCCCGTCAGCCCGCAAGGGGCAACGTAAGCATGAATGTGGTTCCGTCGGGCCCTGTCGCGTCCAGAAGGAGCGTCGCCCCGATCTGCCGCGCCAGAAGCTGGCTGATCGCCAGGCCCAGGCCGGTACCGCCGGGCTTGCCGGTGCGCCCGGGCTCGAAGAGGTGGGGCCTGAGTTCGTCGGGAATGCCGCCGCCCTCGTCGGAGACCGAAACGCTGGCATTTGCGCCGCCGTTGCGGAAGACCACGGCGACGCCCCGCCCGGAGGCGGTCGCCTCGATGGCGTTCTGCACGAGATTGCTTGTGATCAGGCAGAGGAGTCCGCCGCGGTGGCTGTCGAGGCTGCGCTCGAAGCCGCCACTGACGCTCAGGCAGACCCCCTTGTGCGCCGCAGCCGCCGCGTTGCGCTGGAGGACGATCGCGGCGAGCTCGTGGCCGGTGAGCTCGAAGGAGGTGTGCGTCTGCGAGTCGCCGAGGAGGGCGACGGCGTCCTGGATCATGGCCTGCATCCGCTCGGTGTACTCGCCGACGCTCTGCCAGTCCGCCGGCTCCGGGCCCGCGTCGCGGGCCGCGAGGAGGCCGCGCAGGCTGGACACGGAGCCCTGGAGCCCGTGGACCAGGTTCGACGTGACCTGGCCGAGCGCCGAGGCCTTCGCGGCAAGGGTCAGCTCAAGGTTGGCCCGCACGAGCCTTTCGGTGCGCTCCAGGATGACGCGCTGCGCGCCGCGCAGTCCCAGGTAGGCCGCGGCGACGACGAACGCGATCAGGGCGGCGCCGATGCCGAGCGTTGCGATCGTCTGGCGGTTGATTCTCTCGTCGATCAGAGCGAGCTCGCCTGCAAGCGAGCGGGCGTCGATGTAATACTGGGCGAACCCCACGATCCTGTCCGGGTCGCGGCCGTGGAGCGGCAGGAGCACCTCGAGGACGGGCGTCGGATTCCGGGCCGCGGCGCCGGCAATCCCCGAGAAGTACCGATTGAGCGGGAACTCGGGGAAGAACCGGCTGATGGGCTCGAACTTGAGCAGCCGGAAGTAGTCGTCCAGCGGCAGCTCCGCAAAGATCAGCGAGTCGGGCGCATACCTGAGGGTATGTCCCTTTTCGTCAAAGATGACCACCGCGAGCATGTCCTCCTGCTGCGCGCTTTCGAGCACGGCGGCCAGCAGGTCGGCGGGTTGCGTGCTGGCGGCGGAACGCTGCGCCAGCTGGCGCTGGGCCACCGGGAGAAGCACGGAGGCGTCGCGGCTGATGATCGTCTGGCGGATTTCCCCGCGCAGCCTGGAGCGGAAGCTCACCACCATCGTTGCGAAAATCGCGACGAGAAGCGCGCCGGTGAAAATCGCCAGCGGCAGGGGGCGCATGAATCTGCGGTTCACGCGGCGGGGGTAGAATGGGTTGTGGGGGCGGCCACTATCGGTGTCTCAAGGGTGGGTGAACAGGGGGCTTCCCGCCTGGATTTCCTGGACGCTTTCATTGAACTGGCGGACAAGGGTGTCGACCGACTGGCCGGGCGCGGCGGGGGGATTTGCTTCGGCGAGCCTAGCGAGTTCGCTGCGGATGCCTTCCGCGTCGCGGTTGAGGGCCGCGAGCCGGGCT
>Ga0302325_10023933_pt1 | contig 12718 bp, 12 predicted proteins | sample Palsa_T0_2_FD_201948 | JGI IMG/M metagenome (GOLD analysis project Ga0302325, IMG submission 201948) | Peat permafrost microbial communities from Stordalen Mire near Abisko, Sweden - Palsa_T0_2 | ecosystem: Environmental > Terrestrial > Soil > Palsa > Peat permafrost | place: Sweden: Abisko... | reverse complement strand
TCGCGTGACGAAAAACCGACATACGGGAACAGTGCGCGCGGAGCCTTTCTGTCGATGGCGGCAATGCGGACACTCGGCCGCGGACCGACGCCTGGAGCGACGGTGACTGCCAAGCTCACCGGCATGCGCTGAGTTCACGGCGTACTGTGCCTCACGTTGTATTTGAAGCGCAAGCTGCTACCCTGAGTCTTCTATTTCGGCCTTGCAAGGTCGTAGTTTGCATGGAGCCTTCGGACTCCTAAAATGCAAAACCTCGCCATTAAGGGGCGAGGCTTGCAAATCTACCGGAGTAGAAAGGGGGATCAGATCATGATTCTTCTCGTGCTGATCCTTGTTCTGGTATTACTCAGGCCAGGACGGACCAAGCTGAAGATCGAAATCGACCTCTAGCGAAGCCCGAGGAGGTTGGCAGTACGACCTGCTGACCTCTTCAGCACTTAGAATAGCATCAAATTATCCAAGAACGGTACTGCGACGGACAATCGCGGAAAATGCCATATCCCAGGACTTGTTGCGGCTCCGGCGCCACGGGCCGGCCGGGCGCACCCCTTATCACCCCGTGCTACGCTGAAATTTCCCTATGAGTCAAATCGAAATTACCCTGCCGGACGGCAGTAAAAAGTCCGTTGAAGCAGGCTCCAGCCCGCTCGATATCGCCAAATCCATCAGTCCGCGGCTTGCCGACGCCGCCATTGTCGCCAAGGTGGATGGTGAACTTTCCGACCTCGCGCGGCCCATTGAAAAGGACGCCGCCGTCCAGATTCTCACCAATAAAGATCCCGAAGCCCTGACGGTCTATCGCCACTCCACCGCCCACCTGCTGGCCGCCGCCGTGCTCGAGCTCTATCCCGAAACCCAACTCGGCATCGGCCCGCCCATCGACACCGGCTTCTATTACGATTTCGACCGCCCCACGCCCTTCACTCCCGACGATCTCGAAAAGATCGAAAAGAAAATGTGGGAGATTCAGGCGCGCCAGCTCCCCTATGAACGCATCTACACGCAGAAGGAAGAGGGCCTGCGCAAGTATTCCGATGCCTGGATGAAGTGCGAGCTGATTACCGAACGCGCCGGCGAGGTCTTCACCGAATACACTCTAGGACCGCACTTCATCGATTTCTGCCGCGGCCCGCACCTGCCCAATACGTCGAAGATCAAGGCGTTCAAACTGCTCTCCATCGCCGGCGCTTACTGGAAAGGCGATGAGCACAAGAAGCAGTTGCAGCGCATCTATGGCACGGCGTTCTTCTCGGTGAAAGATCTGGAAGCGTACCTCAAGCAGGTCGAAGAAGCCAAGAAGCGCGACCACCGCAAGCTGGGCAAAGAGCTCGACCTGTTCAGCATTCAGGAGCTCGCCGGGCCCGGCCTGATCTTTTTCCATCCCAAGGGCGGCATCATCCGCAAGCAGCTCGAAGACTGGATGCGCGATCAATACCTGAAGCGCGGTTATTCGCTGGTCTACACGCCGCACGTGGCGCGCTTCGATTTGTGGAAGACCTCGGGCCATTCCGGTTTCTATGCGCAGAATATGTTCTCGCGCATGGAACTCGACGACGCCGAATATCAGGTCAAGCCGATGAACTGCCCGTTCCACATCCTGATTTATGCGGACCGGCAGCGCAGCTACCGCGATCTGCCGGTGCGCCTGGGCGAGCTGGGCACGGTCTACCGCTACGAACGGTCGGGCGTGCTCAACGGCCTCTTTCGCGTGCGCGGATTCACGCAGGACGACGCCCATATTTTCTGCACGCCGGAACAAATCGAAAACGAAGTGGTGGCTTGCCTGCAGTTCGCCATCGACACGTTGACCACTTTCGGCTTCACCGAATACTCCGCCGAGCTTTCCACTTGGGATGGCGGGGCAAGCGGCAAGTACGACGGCGCCGCTGAGCAGTGGCAGCTCGGCGAAAGCGCCCTGCGCAGCGCCACCGAGCGCCTCAACATCAAGGCCAAAGTGGTGACCGACGAGGCCGCATTTTACGGCCCCAAGATCGACGTGAAACTGGTTGACGCCATCGGCCGCCCCTGGCAGCTTTCCACAGTGCAGTTCGACTTTACCCTGCCGCGCCGCTTCGCGCTGGAATATATCGGCGAAGATGGCAAGGCGCACCAGCCGCTGATGGTCCATCGCGCGCTGTATGGCTCGATCGAGCGCTTCTTCGGCATCCTGATCGAGCATTACGCGGGCGCGTTTCCGGTATGGCTTGCGCCGGTGCAGGCCATCGTGCTGCCCATCACCGATCGCCAGACCGAATATGCGAAAAGCATTCAGAAGCAACTCGACGATGCCGGCATTCGCGTCACCGTGGACGAGCGCAATGAGAAGGTCAACTTCAAAATCCGCGAAGCGCAGATGCAGAAGATTCCGTACATGCTGGTAGTGGGCGACCGCGAACAGCAGAACCAGCAAGTGGCCGTACGCAACCGCAAGCATGGCGACCTGGGCGTGAAGACGCTCGACCAGTTTCTGACGGATATTCGCGGCCTGATCGATAGCAAGGCCGTGGCAGAATAGCGGCTGGTATGTTTGCCACCAGCGAAGGCACAGCCCGCTACCGGGACCGCTTCGCCGCGTTCCGCGATGCCGGTTTCTATCGCACCATCAGGTCTCCCGAGATCGCCCTGGAAGTTTCCAGTCTGGGCATCGGGACGTATCTCGGCGCCGAGGATGACGCCACCGACCGCGCCTACACGGACGCGCTGATGGCCGCGGGTGAAGGCGGTATCAATTTCTTCGACAGCGCCATCAACTATCGCCGGCAGCGGTCCGAGCGGTGCATCGGCGCCGCGCTGAAACAGATTCAGCGCGATGAGGTGGTGGTCTGCAGCAAGGCCGGCTTCCTTACGCCCGGCGCCGTCCCCGATTCGCTTCGCCGTGAAGATGTCGTCGGCGGCATGCACTGTATGGCTCCCGATTTTCTGGCCGACCAGATCGACCGTAGCCGCGCCAACCTTGGCGTGGACACCATCGACGTCTTCTATCTGCACAATCCGGAAACGCAGCTCGGCTTCGTGGATCGCGCGGAATTCGATACGCGCATCCGCCGGGCGTTCGCACACCTTGAGCGGCTCGCCGGCGAAGGTAAGATCCGCTGGTACGGCGCCGCCACTTGGGAAGGCTTCCGCAAGAAAGGCGCGTTGAGCCTCGAACGTCTCGTCGAAATTGCCGTGGAGGAAGGCGGCCCGGAGCACCATTTCCGCTTCATCCAACTTCCCTTCAATTTGAATATGGTGGAAGCGTTCGTGGAGCGTCCGGAATCGGTCCTCGAAGCCGCTGCGCGCTTGGGAATTGTGGCAGTTGCGAGCGCCACGCTGCTGCAGACGCAGGTGCTGGCGCATATGCCCGATAAAGTTGCGCAACTGTTTCCTGGCCTCGCTACCGATGCGCAGCGCGCCATCCAATTCACGAGATCCACCCCCGGAATTTCCGTGGCCCTGGTGGGTATGTCGCGCCGCGAGCATGTCGTGGAAAACCTTGGCGTCGCCTCTGTCTTGCCCGCGGCGCGCGAGGATTACGTCCGGCTCTACCAATGATGGAAATCGTAGTCGCGGATGGCGCGCAGCTGGATGCGGCGATTGAAGCATTGCCCAATAACCCCGCCGTCTTCGTGCTTTGGCCGAAAGAGGGCGAGCCGTATCTCTCGAAAACCGGGTTGCTGCGGCGTCGCCTGCTGCGTCTGTTGAAAGAGCGCGAAAAGCCGTCGCGGCTGCTGAACCTGCGTCACACCGCGGCGCGCATCGAGTATCAATTCACGGGGTCCACGCTTGAATCGGTGCTGCTGCACTATGAACTGGCGCGGCGCCATTTCCCGCAGACCTACCTCGAACTGCTCAAGCTGCGTATGCCGCCTTACGTGAAGGTTCTGCTCAACAACGCCTTCCCGCGCAGCCAGATTGCGACCCAGCTTTCGCGCACGCCCTCGCTTTACTTCGGCCCGTTCCGTTCGCGCGCCTCCGCCGAACGCTTCGAAGGGCAGTTTCTCGACCTCTTCCAGATGCGCCGCTGCCAGGAAGATCTGCTGCCTTCGCCCGAACACCCCGGCTGCATCTACGGCGAAATGGGCATGTGCCTGCGTCCGTGCCAGCAAGTGGTGGGCCCCGCCGAATACGGCCATGAGATTGAGCGCGTGCTGGAATTTCTTCGCACCGACGGCCATTCGCTGCTCGATTCCATCTCGCACTCGCGCGACCGCCTGAGCGAAGAGATGCAGTTCGAGGACGCCGCGCGCCAGCACAAGCGCTTCGAAAAAGTGCAGGAGGTCTTGAAGCTGCGCGACGAGATGGCGTGCGATGTCGATCGCCTCCACGGCGTGGCCATCGCGCCATCGGTTGCGCCAGATTCCGTAGATTTGTGGCTGGTCCACGCCGGCCACCTGCAACCCGCGCAGCGCTTCAGTTTCGAAGTTTCAGAGGGAAAACCAGTGTCGCTAGACCGCAAGCTGCGCGAGATATTCAGCGCGCTCGAACCACGCGTGCTCCCCGTCCGTGAGCGTCAGGAGTGCCTCGCATTGCTGGCTCGTTGGAATTACTCCACGTGGCGCGATGGAGAGTTCGTAAGCTTCGAAAGCTTCGCCGATGCGCCTTACCGCAAACTGGTGAACGCCGTTTCGCGGGTGGCAAAACGTCCTGCAGGGTCGGGGTAGGATTTCGACGCAGAGACGCGGAGAAGAAAGCCTTTTGTGAGTTTTCTCTGCGCCTCAGCGTCTCCGCGTCGAAATCCTGGCTTCTACTTTTTACTCTTCCGGAAGATCGACTTCACATCCGGCCAGAATTCCCGCAGCAAATTGCCGCCCGCGCGAACGCCGACGTTACCCGTTCCCCATTCGAAGATCGACGCCGGATTGCGTAGACTGTGCGGGCTCCACAGCGTGGCGATGGCCCAACTGCCGTAATCGTTGGCCAGCGTCGAATATGCCGGGGTATAACCGCCGTCGGGTTTCCGCGCCACTACGGTGAACACAATGATGTGATCCATGCGACGGAAAAAGTTGCCCTCGCCGCGGCGCCGGTAGTGAGTATTCTCGTGGTCAATCGCCTTGACGCCGCGCTCGATCAAGTCGCCGATCACGAACTGCCCATAGAGCGACGCGGCGCGCTTTTCAGCGCCCGCCACGCCCGTGCCCCACTCTTTCGGAAACTCATGAATCTGATCGAGGAGGGTTCCCGGCGCCGTAGCCAGCAATGCCCGTGGGCTAATCAGATCCATCCAGAATCCACGGTCCGGCGGATCTGTTGGGGTGGAAACGGCTGGGGTTACTGTGGTGACAGGCTGCTCCGTCTTCGGCTGCTCGGCGGCCGCCGCTTCCTGCGCGCGACCCACCGCGCCCAGAAAAGCGAGACCGAGACCTAGAGCGAACAGAGCTTTCATTAAAGACCAGTTTTCTAGTATAAACCCTCACAGAACCGTTTGCAGTACACAAATGCTGCGTAGCCATTGTCCGTCTGCTGACGCGCGCGGCTCTGTGAATGGGCGTCCTTACAGTAAATCAGCCCCGCTGAAAAAGAACCGCAGCTCCTGCTCCGCCGTCTCCGGTGCGTCCGAACCATGGATGCAATTGCGCTCAATGTCCGCCGCGAACCGCTTCCGCACGGTTCCTTCCGCCGCGTTGGCCGGGTTGGTGGCGCCCATCACTTCGCGCAATCCCTTGATGGCGTTTTCCCGCTCCAGCGCTATTACCACAATGGGGCCTTCGGTCATAAACTTCACCAGTCCGCCAAAGAACGGCCTCGCGCTATGCACCCCATAAAACTCGCGCGCCTGCGCTTCGGTAAGGCGCGTCATGCGCATCGCCAGAATCTTGAATCCCGCTTCCTGAATCATGGCGAGGATTTGTCCGGCTTGTCCGGCTGCCACGGCATCCGGTTTGATAATCGAAAATGTGCGTTCTGCGCTCATAAGCGGCTCTGAATCTTTTCTCCAATTTCGGCCGGGGACTGGCAAATGGTAATGCCCGCCGCCTCCATAGCCTCGATCTTGTCCGATGCTTTTCCCGAACCGCCCGCGATGATCGCCCCTGCGTGTCCCATGCGTCTGCCCGGCGGCGCCGTCTGCCCGGCGATGAAGCCCACCACCGGTTTCTTCACGTTGGCCTTCACATAGGCCGCCGCGGTCTCTTCCGCATTTCCGCCGATCTCGCCAATCATGACGATGGCGTGCGTGTCCGGGTCGTCATTGAACAGCGTCAGCGCGTCCACGAAATTGGTCCCGATGATGGGGTCGCCGCCGATGCCGATGCACGTGGATTGTCCGATGCCCAGCTTGGTCAACTGGCCCACCGCCTCATAGGTCAGCGTGCCCGAGCGCGAAACCACGCCGACATTGCCTTCCAGGTGAATGTGGCCGGGCATGATGCCGATTTTGCACTTGCCGGGCGAAATCACTCCGGGGCAATTCGGGCCGATCAGCCGCGACTTCTTGCCCTGCAGGAATGCCCACGCCTTCACCATGTCAATCGCCGGGATGCCTTCCGTGATGCAGACCACCAGCGGCAGCCCCGCATCGGCGGCCTCCATGATGGCGTCGGCAGCATACGGCGGCGGCACAAAAATCACGGTGGCATTCGCGCCGGTTTCCTGCACGGCCTGCGTCACGGTGTTGAACACCGGCAGATCGAGATGCTTCGAGCCGCCTTTTCCGGGCGTGACGCCGCCCACTACCACTGTGCCGTAAGCGATCGCCTGCTCGGCGTGGAACGTGCCTTCTTTGCCGGTGAAGCCTTGCACAATCAGGCGGGTTTGTTTGTCAACGAGTACGCTCATCTATTTGCCTATACGACGTTCCTATGCCACTATTGCGCAGCCAGCCGGACCACTTTTTCCGCGGCGTCGCGCATATCTTCGCCCACCGTGAAGTTAAAGCCCGAATCCAGCAGAATCTTGCGGCCCAATTCCACGTTGGTGCCTTCCATGCGCACCACGATGGGTACCGTGATGTTGAGCTCGCGCGCCGCTTCCACTACGCCGTTGGCCAACCGGTCGCAGCGCAGAATGCCGCCGAACACGTTGATCAGCACGGCCTTCACGTTCTTATCGGAAAGCAGGATGCGGAACGCGTTCTTCACCTGCTCGGCGCTGGCGCCGCCGCCGACGTCCAGGAAATTCGCCGGACTCCCGCCCGCGTACTTGACGATATCCATAGTGGCCATGGCTAGCCCCGCGCCATTTACCATGCAAGCCACCGAGCCATCCAGCTTGATGTAGTTCAGGCCGTACTTCGAGGCTTCCACTTCCAGCGGATCTTCCTCGTTGATGTCGCGCAGCTCCGCCAGATCCTTGTGGCGATACAGCGCGTTGTCGTCGAAAGTGATCTTCGCGTCGAGCGCGTAGACCTTCCCCTCTTTGGTGAGGATGAACGGATTGATCTCGGCCAGGGACGCGTCCGTTACCAAGCAGGCCTTGGTGAGCGCCGTCATGGCGGCGACCGCGGCGTTGACGCTGGCCGCGGGGATGCCGATCCCAAACGCCAGCTTGCGCGCCTGATACGGCTGTAACCCCAGGCACGGGTCGAGCGCTTCCTTCAATATCAATTCGGGCGTCTTCGCAGCCACCTCTTCGATCTCCATGCCGCCCGCGGCCGACGCCATGAAGACCGGCTTGCCCTGCACGCGGTCGAGCACAATCCCAAGGTAGAGCTCGCGTTCGATGGGCAGCGTTTCCTCGATCAGCAGGCGTTTCACCAGGCGGCCTTCCGGCCCGGTCTGGTGCGTCACCAGCGTCATCCCCAAGATCTGGCGCGCGAACTCGGCGGCCTGGACCGCGTTTTTCGCCACCTTCACGCCGCCGCCCTTGCCGCGTCCACCCGCGTGGATTTGCGCCTTGACTACGACGCTTCCGCCGATGCGCTCCGCCGCCGCCTGAGCCTCTTGCACATTGAACGCCACCTCGCCGCGCGGCACAGGGACGTTGTACTGGGCCAGGATGGCCTTTGCCTGATACTCATGAATTTTCATGGAAATCTGCTAGTATTGCGAAACAGCCGGAGTTCTCAATATAACATGCCGCTTTTACCTCATCTCGAACGGCTCGCAGCGGGCGCCAATCTCTCTGCCGATGAAGCTCAGTCGGCCATGCAGACTATTCTCGACGGCAAGGCGTCGCCTGCGCAGATCGCGGGTTTCCTGATGGCGCTGCGGGTGCATGGCGAGACGGTGGATGAACTGGTGGGCTTCGCGCGCGCGATGCGCCAAACGGCGGTGCGCGTCGATCTGGGATTGGATGGCGAGACCGTCCTCGATACCTGCGGCACGGGCGGCGATGGCGCCGGTACCTTCAACATTTCCACTATCGCAGCGTTCGTGGTGGCGGGCGCGGGCGTGCGCGTGGCCAAGCATGGCAACCGCGCTGTGACCGGCAAGCCGGGATGCGGCAGCGCGGACCTGCTCGATTCGTTCGGCATCGAAATCGATATGACTGCAATGGCGCTGGAGCGGGCGGCGCGCGCGATTCGTGAAGTGGGAATCGGATTTTTCTTCGCGCCGGCGGTGCATACCGCGATGAGGCACGCGGCGCCGGTGCGCGCCGATTTGAAGATTCGCACGGCATTCAACTTACTGGGCCCGTTGACGAATCCGGCAGGCGCGAATGCGCAACTGGTGGGCGCGCCTTCGGAACGCGAGGCGCAGTTGCTGGCAGGCGCGCTGGCGGCGCTGGGATTGCCCCGCGGCTTCGTGGTGCACGGCTCCGACGGGCTCGATGAGATTACCACCACTGGCCCGACGCTAGTCTTCGAAATCCGTAACGGCGATGTGGAGCGGCGAACATTGGAGCCCGCCGATTTCGCCGTTCCCATTGCAACAGCCGAACAGTTGAAGGGCGGCGACAAAAAGCGGAATCTCGAAATCGCAAACGCAGTGCTGAATGGAGAGCGAGGAGCGCCGCGCGATATCGTGATTGCGAATGCAGCCGCGGCGCTAGTGGCAGCCGGGCGCGTGGAGACTTTCCTGGAAGGCGCGGCTATCGCGGCGATGTCCATCGATAGCGGCGGGGCGCGAGGCAAGGTAGCGGCCTTGGCGTCGGTTGTCGGACCGGGCTCCCGGCCGGTTAAGGCGCCAGAGGCACGTTCCGCGAGCTGATCGCCAGAGATCGCAAAGGCCTTGCCAACGGGAAAGCCGGAGCACGAAGATTTGCCGAGTTCCCAGCCAAGCATCATGGTTATGATTGTTACCTTCAGATGCTTTCCACGGGATCGCACCGCGGCCCTTACGAGATTCAATCACTACTCGGCGTGGGCGGTATGGGCGAAGTTTACCGCGCCCGCGATTCGCGCCTCAACCGCGCCGTCGCGGTGAAGATTCTTCCGCCGCAGGAGGCCCGCGCCGACAGCGCCCTCAACCACCCCAACATTCTCACGGTCTACGACATCGGCGAACAGGACGGTGTGGCTTACATCGTCTCCGAGCTTGAACAGCGCGACGCCGGAAGGTGTGTCGCAAGCCTATGAAATCGGACCTGTGGCTACTCGACGGCTACCCCATGCCACGGCCGTGGTGGAAACTGTGGCGATAGCTTCATCGCTGCCCAAGAGAGCTGTCTGCAAGCCAGGATTAGCTGCCCCACAACGTTACTGTTGCCCGGCCGCCTGGATAGCCGCTTCTTCGCCCCAAATGTATTTACTGAACCAATCGTAGTTATGCTCCATCACGGCGCGCTGCTGCTTGGGCTTGTTGATGGGGTGGCCGAAGCCTTTATAAAAAATTAGCTTCGCGGGGACGCCGCGGTCCTTCAGCGCCTGGTATAACTCATAGGAATCCGGCGGGGGTACGCGCTTGTCCTGATCGCCTTGCTGGATGAGAGTCGGCGTCTTGGCGCGGTTCACATACGTAATAGGCGAAGTCTTGCGGTAGATCTCGGGGTCTTCCCACGGCGTCGCTTTCAGATATTGACGCGTGAACGGGTGAATATCGGTATTGACATAGTAAGTGACCCAGTCGGAGATACCGGCCCCGACAGAGACAGCTTTGAAGCGGTCGCTGTAACAGGTGATGAACGCCGAGATGTAACCGCCTTCGCTCCATCCCATGGCCGCGACGCGGTCCTTATCCACCATGCCTTTGGCGATCAGGGAATCGACGCCGGAGATCACGTCCTCGTAGTCGCCGATGCCGAGATTGCGCACGTTGAGGGCGCGGAATTTGGCGCCGTACCCAGCCGAGCCGCGGTAGTTAGGCTTGAGGATCAGCGCGCCCTTGGCAGCGAAGCGCTCCACGGGATAGTAACGGTCGGCGGTGAGCACGGGCGTATCGACGCCGGTTGGGCCGCCGTGAATCACTACCAGCAACGGGTATTTACGCGAGGGATCGTAATCCGCGGGCTTGATGAGAATGCCCTCGACTGCGGCGCCGTCACTCGATTTCCATTCGACTACTTCGCGGTGGCCAAGCTGGAAGCCCTTGTACTGGGCGCCGGTGTCTGTCAGGTAATGCGGCGCGAAATCGCTGGTGGATGAGGTGAAAATTTCGGCGAATCGATTGGGCGCGGCGCCGGCGGCGGCCAGGGTGCGATGGTCTTTGGTGAAGGAGGCGCCGCTGGCGTGGAAGGAATCGGGCGCGCTGATGCGATGCACCGCCCGGGTTGCGGGGTCGATGCGGTAGAGATGCGCGTTGGTCTTCTGCAGCGCCGTGAAGTAGATGCCGTCCGGACCCCAGTCGAGTAAGTTGGCGTCTTCGTCGAAATCGCTGGTGATCACTTTGGGCGCGCCGCCCTCGGCTGGGATCACGGCGATATAGCGGTTGGCATAGAAGAAGAATGGCTGACCGTCGTAAGTCGCATAAGCGATCTGCTTGCCGTCGGGCGACCACTTGGGGTTAGCGTTGGGGCCGGGCTTGTCGAGCAGTTTGCGAACGTGCAGGTCGGCGAGATCGAGTACGTAGAGTTGCTCGGTATCTTGCGAGCCCAGATCGGGATCGCGGCCCGCGCTGAAGGCGATGCGCTTTCCATCGGGCGACCAGGAGAAGCCGCCGACGCTGAATTGCTCGCCTTTGGTGAGCGGCTCGGCCTTGGGAAGCTTCTTCACGTCGGATGAAATCTCGGCGGGGACTTTGACCAGCCACAGATGGTTCATGGCGTAATCGCCGCCGATGATTTCGAAATCGCCGTATTTTTCCTTGCGGTCTTTTTTAGCTTTGGATTCGGGGCCCGTGGACGTGAACGCAATGGAGGCGCCGTCGGGCGACCAGGCTATGGCGCCGACGCCGTTATCCTCGGCGGTGAGTTGCGCAGCCTCGCCGCCGGCGGGTGAGATGACGTAGATCTGGCGTTTGCCGTCGCGATCGGAGGTGAAAGCGAGGCGGCGCGAATCGGGCGACCATTGCGGGCCGGTGGAAGCCTTCTTGCCGCTGGTGAGCTGGTAGCGATCGCCGGTGGCGGTGACAGCGATCCAGATCTGGGAGACGAAATCGTCGTCGTCCCAATTGGTTTGGGTGACGGAATACGCCACGTAGCGGCCGTCGGGCGAGATCTGCGCGCCGGCGACGGATTTCATGCTCAGCGATTCGTCGATGGTGGGGACGGTGGCGCCGGCGGCTGCGCACAGTAGAAGCGCGAGGGTAAAACGATTTTGCTGCATTACGAATTATAGAATGGCGGGCGGCGTCCGGGCGAAATATCACCGCGTTTCCCGGCACAGGTTTTCACCGGAACGGGGAACGCCTGCACGGTTGTTACAATCGCTCTTACATGTCACTCGTGGTGGTGGGTTCAGTTGCGTACGACGGCGTTGAGACGCCGCATGGAAAAGTGGACCGCATGCTCGGCGGCGCAGCCACATATGTGGGCCTTGCGGCCTCCTATTTCGCGCCCGTGAAGATCGTGGCCGTGGTGGGCGACGATTTCGCGCAGGAAGACGTCGATCTTCTGGCCTCGCGGCGCATCGATCTCGAAGGCCTGGAGCGCGTCGCGGGCGGAAAGACGTTCTTTTGGGCGGGCGTCTATTCCGCCGACATGAACGACCGGACCACGCTGCGCACCGATCTGAATGTCTTCGCCGATTTCCAGCCCAAGCTGCCCGACGCCTATCGCACGGCGCCCTATCTCTTCCTGGGAAACATACAGCCCGAGTTGCAGCGCAACGTGCGGTCGCAGATGCCGGGTGTTCACTTCACCGGCGGCGACACCATGAACTACTGGATCAACGATTTCCGCGAGGAGCTGCTGGCAACTCTGGCGCAGTGGGATTTTCTGCTGATCAACGATAGCGAGGCGCGGCTGCTTTCCGGCGAGCAGAATCTGGTTCGGGCGGCGGCGAAGATACAGAGCATGGGGCCGCGCACGCTGATCGTCAAGCGCGGCGAGTATGGCGCCATCCTGTTTCATGAGGACGACCATTTCATCGCGCCGGGCTATTTGCTGGAGGATGTTTTCGACCCGACCGGTGCGGGCGATTCCTTCGCGGGCGGCTTCATGGGCTACCTGGCCGGGCAGGGGATTACACCGGCAACCGGCAAGGCGAACGCGGCGGAGTTGCGCCGCGCCGTGATTTACGGCTCGGTGATGGGCAGCTTCTGCTGCGAGAACTTCGGCGTAGACCGTTTCCGCACGCTAACCCGCGAAGAGATTGACGCGCGGTTTCAGGAACTCCAAAACTGCACCTCCTTTTAGCCGCTAGGCCATAGCCTTTTAGCACCGTGGCGCACGCACTCTTGCGTGCAGCGTTCACACTTTCCAGAAACCACTTTGTCCCGATCATGCCGATTCGCCCTTAGGCTCAGCAACTTGCAAGCCA
>Ga0302325_10023932_pt1 | contig 12718 bp, 9 predicted proteins | sample Palsa_T0_2_FD_201948 | JGI IMG/M metagenome (GOLD analysis project Ga0302325, IMG submission 201948) | Peat permafrost microbial communities from Stordalen Mire near Abisko, Sweden - Palsa_T0_2 | ecosystem: Environmental > Terrestrial > Soil > Palsa > Peat permafrost | place: Sweden: Abisko... | reverse complement strand
CAAAAATATATTGCTGGCAGCGTTGTTGACTCGTTTGTTTACGACGCTAGTGGGCTTAGCGTTGTTGCAAGCATGTCTCACTATCGAGATGAGGCCGGGTGGCTGACCAAAGCAATCCCCTCACTCAAAACAAATGAGGATGTGCTATTGGGTGATCATTGGTCAATTGTGGAGTCAATCACAAGTTGTCACGATGGCGACGGATGGTGTGGCTGGCAAGTGCTCTTTGGCGTTGAGAGGCATCGAATTCAGAGCTTCACATTCGGCAGAGCAAAGCTCCTGGCTGCAGCTCCCAACCTCTATGCGATGCAACCCGACAGCCTCATAGCAACAGGTGTTAAGGGATGGAGCTTCACTATCGAATTGATTGCGACGAGGTTGGGCTCAGCTGGCCTCGTCGCTGCAGGATGCTTAGGTTAGTCCATGTAGCCCTCTGCATAAATCCTGTCGTGGAATAAAGTCATTGGGCAATGAACCAGCCTCTGCCGTCCCTTCACATGCATTTATGCTGGCCCTTGAAGGCTATCAGACAACGAAAGATAAACTCAAGTCTCTCAGTCCGAAGCTTTGAAAAGGCAATTATCTCAACAGTATCAAACAGTATTTCTGATTTTCAGATGTTCATTATCATGTTTCATCTACGGAGACATCGCCGAGGTCCAGCTGCTGGTGCAGAAGATCGACCGTCTCCCATGGCAACAGTGTTTTCCAAGCGCGGATTGCTTCCGTGACAAGGATCGCTACAGTAGCGGCGGCTCCACACGGCGTCACGAGATTTCGTGTCAGCAGCGGCCGAGTCCGGACGAGAAGCATCCAGACAACCCACTGCGATATGCAACAATTCGCTGCAACGCCAACAGTCAGTCGAGCATACTACTTGAAACTACGTCAAAATTTAAACTTCCCGGTAAGTTCTTGAGAATTTGCCTGTATCAATCTCGTCTGACAGCTTACACAGAGGAACCAACTTCGCTCAAATTCGCATGCCATTCAAATCCATCCAGAATCCGTCCAAACGATCTCCTCGAAACATCGGGCCCAGGCAGGCCAACGGATTGAACCAGACATTTAATTGTTTGCGCCAGCCATTCCGCCATGCCAATTCGTTACTGGGCTCCAGTAATCCATCCTTTCAAACCGCCTCTGCCATCGAGGCATCTTATGTTCACACGCCACACCTCCTCAATGTCATCTCTTCGGCAAGACCAGCGGGGTTTCCGGTTGACTCTCGCCCTGGACAAAAGGAGTTCGATGGTAATTGATAGTCTTGTTGCCCGCTTTGGCGGGTCTGCGATATCGAATTCAAGTACACTCCAGCATGCAAATGCGACCCTAATGACCTATGTGCCGCGAGGACACGAACACGAAATCCTATACCATGAGGTGGTCAAGAGGCTATGCAAGGGGATCCACAAGTTCCCAATGGGCTATGGTCGTGTGTGGGTGTTTCCAAAGACACTCACTGTAGGTCTCGTATTCAAGCTCCCGAATGAGGTCCAGTCCATTCTGCGCGAGATGTCGAAAGCACTGCCTAGCGTTGAGGGGATTAAGATGTGCGAGGATCTTATGGTACCGGTTTGGCACGCATCATCCACGGAACAAACATTTTCTGCGGCGCTCAGCGAAGTGTGGGCATTTAGGAATCTTCTGAGTGCAGCCTATCCGCACGGAGTTCGTCTTGGCCTGGCCCGTGGCTTAAACCTATGGAATAGAGCAGATTCCGAAACTACTCCAAGAAGCAGCAGATCATTTATCGATCCTCCTGGATGGGAAGATATCCCTACGCCCGAGAACACGAAAATCGACATGTCACGTCCATTAATCCATTATATTCTACGCTGAAATCCGTTCTCGAGACACCTAGCTCCAGCTTACCTGAGCTTGCTGAACACATCTTCAAGCAACCAATATATTCGTATCCCTATCGGGGAACTCCTGGAAAGTTCTACAGCAATTTCCTTGGACACTCGCTCTCTCACAAGCCCTAGTAGGACGGGATGAAGATCACACTACTCGCCAACTTCTCATTCTTGTTCAAAGCAAGAAAACCAAGCCATTGATGGAACAAGATTTTCCCCAAGAAGCTGGTTACTCGGATTACTGATACAGACGCCAGAAAGCCGATTAATCAATCGACCAGTCATGTATTCCCTGACACATACCAGAGTTGTTGGTTAAGCCACATCGGGATTGAAACGAACCAACCGAGTATCTCGCTTTATTAAAAATGGATCACCTCGGAGTTTATCTAACAATATCCCGTCTCCAAATGCTCGATATCATACCTCCTCATCTGTTGCGAATTCAACTTCTTCACCATGGCACCAATCCAGTACATAGCCCTCTACACCTTCCACGAACACCTCAACCAATAAATCTCGACCTATACCCCCTCCATGCCCACGCTCAATGACCGCTGTCTTCAACCTACCGTCGGCAAAGCGTACATTCTCTCCATGGTGGCAGAACGGAACATGCGTCCGGAGCTGGGCTATATGCATGTGCTCGACCAGGTGTTTGAGAATAAGGAGGACTGGAAGTATCAACGACGGAGATTCCAGTGCATGCGGAGGCCATCATGACAAATAAGGATAGGTAAAAGGGCGTTTGAATGATATTAGGGGCAGGTGAGACTCGCCCCGGGTCGAGCGATGAGTGTTAACAGACGCCCGGCTTTGGGAGAGGTGGCTCAGGTTGTTGTGATACCCGGACCTTGGCTTGAACCCAGGTTCAGCTCTACAAGGAAGAAGCAAAGATTACATGATCGTCTTTCTCGGAAAATTGCTTCTAAATACTATTTATAAAATGCATCTGAACTATGCGCGGTGCGACCGTCAGGTTGGCTGGTCGGCAAGACAGTGCGCAAATCCACTCACTTCCGAATCCTCCCCTTCAAGTTTCACCCACATACAAATATATGTAAGACACCCCTCCAGCAATTGGAGGCTTTCTCAAGTTATCCCCATGTTTGGTTTTACTTTTCAATCGTTTCTGCCAGTCGTGAGGCAGGTCGGAGTCGGCCAGTTGGTCTGGAGTCTCTACACAAACCCAAACTTGATCCTCCCGACAAGGATATTCTCGACCCTTTGGGCTCTTTGACAGTTTTGTATTTTTGCGCTTTTGGATCTCAGTTCTGTTGATCACTGTTCGGGGTGCGCGTTCATTTGAATCACAGCAACGCGTCGCACTTGGATACTCCGCTGTTCCTTGCGAGGAAGGTGGGGAATGAGGTTGGTGTTGGATTGTTGGAGAGGAGCGGGGCGTTGCTGCATGTTGAGGAGGTGGAGTGGCTTGAGAAGGATGGGAGGTGAGAGGAGGGAGGTTAGAGGGTGGATAGGGATAGAAGGGGTGTTTGGCGTGAGTGGAAGGAAGAAGGAGGGACGAGTGCCTCTGTAGAATTATACCCTTTTCCTCCACCCCCACCAACCAGTGGAACCTCATCTAGCCAATACAGTACATACAACCTATTCTGGGAATCTGATTCGACACCATTGCACGCTCCATTTCGCTTCTACCCTGATTCAGATTCCGCCCCGTCGCTGACGTCCCATCTTCGTGGTGCGGGGCAATGGGATTTGTCAAATTATTCTGCGCTCCACCTCCCGTCCTTTTCTTAAAACCTATCTTTGAGGGTTCTATTTCACTGCTGCACCGTCTTCAGTCCCCTATGCTTGCGAGTTGGCTTGCGGTATCGTTGCTTCTCCGTCAGGTCCTTGTGTGTGGTTATCTAGGACCAGTAATCAAAGCCCCCCGCCCCCTGCCCCCTGCCCCCCCCTCGAACAGCCAAACGGTGCCTTGCCTGATGGCATGATGGAAACACAACGCAGTATATGCCGTGAGTAATCAGCTGAACATAACGTCGACGCCTCTCAATCCAACAGCTACTCTGGCCATCTGGCAGACTTTGTCAAACGGCTCAGACATCGGCAAGCAGCAGTACCTTCCAAGCTCCCGCGCATCAACTGTCCATACTTCACCTGAACATCGCTGACATTGTCTTAGCATCAATCCAAAGGGTTACTACCTATAGGACTCAATCGGTGTCAATGGGTCGGACAACTGGCCTAGTTTTGATCTCATTGCGAGCAATATCTTGCACTTCGACATCTACGAGGATGCAGAAACATCTGCCTATGGGTTAAGTCTATGTTTCAACCTGACACACGACACGATCAATGCACAAGGCTCTGACTGCACGGTCACAGCCTTCTCATCTCTGGCCTCCTCTCCTCCTTTCGCTCTCGCACCATCTCCTTCCTCGCTGCACCTCAGCACTGGCCTACATTCAGGCGCTGGGGCAGGCATTAGACTTCGTGTCGCTGTTGGAGTCCCTCTGATGAAAGATAAAGGATGAATTATTTTTATTTTCATTTTTATAATCTGCTTTGAATATTCTCCTAAGATGCCTTACTTTCTTTTTCTACTTCTGCGGTTACGGTCCGCCCAAGGGAGTAGACTGTCCAAGGTTCATCTTGTCTATCCTCGGACAGCCAGCGCGTTAACATCGCACCTTGACTGTTCTGATCGTGGCAACTGCTCAACGGATCTCGTCGGAGGACAGCTGAGTGAATAGATTTATTGCTGTCTTCTGCACCCTGCTAGAAGAGTTATTAGTGTCTTGACTGCCGGAAGTTTTGGATGGGCATCAACTTTGGTTTCATCATTAATTGTTGAGCCCATCTGAAAACCGAAATGACCATTCCTTATTATATTCGCACGAGTAGGTAGCTGTCCGTCATTCGACATCTGGCGAGATAGTCAATACAACATGTCCCGAAGCTCAGGGTTGGCAGATTCCAGAACGATAAGAGTACTTGCAGTAAGCGTGTTGAGGTTCGTAGAGCGGAAGCTAGCTTGGGACGATGTTGACCTTCAAATGAACTTCGAATATGCCACAGAAAATAAAGGTTCCTGAACAGATCCTTCTTAGGGGGCTGTAAGTCCAGCAACTCAGTTCAAATAGGGATACCGAAAAGAAACCATGCCTGCAATTAATAACGAGGTCCCCGATTGAACCATAGAGAGAAAAGGGCACTACAAAATACCCTAATGGTTATTGGTTGGATGACTTAGAGAGAATTGTGCACATAGGCAAGGGGTGGTTTGTAGCGTGTTGAATCTTACTTGCCGGCCGGTGATGTTTTTAGGGGGGTGCACTAATCACTGTGCGATTGGAAGATGGTGCAAAAGCAGGATTCCGATCCAGTGATCAGATTTCTAGCACGTGGAGCGGCATTTGCCAGCGAAGAGCCGTGGCGTAGGACCTGATGCATGCATCTGTGGCTTGAAAAAAAGCACTTTGTTAGCCCACACCGCAGCCAAGGAAAGTCTTCATTCATGCAGTGGTCACTTTGTAGCGCTGAAGGAGAGGTGGGGGGGTTAAGGTAAGCCAGTGGTCTGTGCTTGGAGGCTGAACCAGGCGGAGGTGGAGGGGGAAGCTGCTCGTCACAGGGAATGAAAGCCTCACGATGGAACGGGGCCGGAGACCGGGGGGAAAATGTAACGCAAGCCAGATCGCCGCAAACCACCCGCCCATTGGTTTGAAGAGTCGTCAGCAGCAGGGGATATTTTGGAGCGCAGCACTATTCAACAATGATTTGTTGTCTCCGCTGCAAGCTCTCGGCTTTGGCAAGGGTAGAAGGTTGGCACGTGTTGCCAGCTACCCCACGAAAAAAGCCGTTGCAGCAATGACTTGGCGTCGCCTTGGGGCTATGGTGTAGGAGACCATTAAACGGATTCAGAATCCAGCGTGTTGATTCCTGTGTCTGCTGTTCGAACGAAATGTGAAATCTGTATGCGAACGCTGCAACGCACACGGCCATGGAGCACGCCCAGTCCGCAGACTCAATAGTGGTGCAGGATGCGACCCTCATGGGTCACTTGAACTGGGAAGCAAACAGGGAAAAGATTTCAAGCCTATACCGTGTCCATTCGGTTAAGGAAATCAAAAAGGTTATGGAGGATGGCGGGTTTTTTGCAAGGTAACGTGGCATTCTCCCTACAAGTGTCTTCAACCTGACTTAGCTGTGCAGCGAGAAACAATTTGTCAAGAAGTTGCGCATGTGGAATAAGAAAGGGCTGGTCAAGGGGAAGAATGCAAACAGGGGACAGAAGGAGCGTATGATACGTATACGCGGAACACGAGCGAGCATGGGGAAGAGTACCGGGTTTATATTCAACGGCGAGACATATTCTGATGGGAAACTCAATCGTCATATCACAGACATAAAACGAAATGAATCTGAGATCATTGCTTTAGGACACTGTCCGGGAGGTAAAGCTAGCTCTTGATGTTGTCACAGATTTTCTTTTGAAGCTAACTGGCTGATGAAGACACCCCGGATGAAATAAAGTACTTTACTCCCGAAGCAGCGAAGCCGAGCCTTTCCCCGGAATCATGGGATGACGATAAGCTTCACAGCAAATGTGACCAAGAGAATCCATGCTCCTCGAATATTGTTCTCGAACGAGTGAATGCAAAGTCGCCAAAACTAATAGGTCCACCTCTCCCTGATAGGTTACCCCATTCAGGACTTTCACTCATTGCCAGTCTGCATGACGACTTGCGCGATGATATGATGCCAGAGGCGAATGAAAAGGATCCGAAAAGGTACTTCGCCGCCAGAGAACAGAAAAGAGTCGCAGAAGCCATGACCCCAGAATCGGTCTGGGAACTTGTTCCTTCTCTAGCTACCACTGGCACCCCAGCTGAGCTCTCTGTTGAGGCTGATGTCAGACAACGGGCTATGGCGGTTTACCGGAAGCATTATGGTAGAAGCGTGTACGACCCCTCCGGAATGAAGCTCAAAGCAGATGATCTTTGGGCATGTGGCCGCTATGGCGATGCGGAGGAGCTGGATCGCTTGACCGTTGAGGTGGCTCAAGCAAAGCTTGGACCAGAACACATATACACTCTGAAACTCAGGGGAAACCTAGCCGCCACTATATTTGGTCAAGGACGACTCGAAGAGGCTGAAAAGATCGAGTCAAATGTGGTCGAGATGATGAGAGAAATCTTGGGAGAATATGATGAGGACGTTTTGCAGTACATGGGGAATCTAAGCTGCACTTATCGCTCCCAGGGGAAGTGGCAGCAGGCTGCAAATCTCGGCAAGCAGGTTGTATGGAATGCCTTAAATGCTCTTGGAGAGGATCACCAGGACACTCTCACACACATGCTGAACCTAGCTAAATTGTGCGCGCTTCAATACCATTGGGCGGCTACAAGAGTTCTTTTGACTCATGTTATCGACATGCGGACGAAGCTTTTCGGCAGTCAACATAAGCAAACACTTCGCGCACTGGCAGTCAAGGCTCGCTTACTGCATGAGCAAGGCAATTGGACGGAAGCCGACGAATTGGCAGGTCAAATCTCCCTGGCCAGGCAGAGCATATGTCAGCACTTGCCATTAGAGAATCTGGATTCAATTGAGATGCATGCATATTACCTATGCGGCATTGGCAAATTTCGAGAATCGGAAAGAATTGTTCGTGAATTGATACAGACGCGAACGAGTCTCTTATCTGCAAGGCATCAAGACACCTTGAGTAGCAGGCAGGACCTTGTTGTCGTCCTCTACTTTCAAGGGAAATTTGTAGAAGCAGAGAAGATTGGCACCGAGGTCCTTGGCGCGAGAAGAGAAGTTCTAGGAAGTCGTCATCCGGATACTCTGATGTCGATGTCGGATCTTGGCTGGCTGCATTCTTTGCGTATGCCATTAGAGGTTATCGAGAAAGAATTCTCTGAAGTTCTATTGCTCAGGAAAGCAATCCTGGGAGAAGAACATCCGCACACATTACGATCGCAAGCTTCGATAGCATGGGTTTATTCCAAAAAAGGAAGATATAGAGAAGCGGAAGCTGTTTTGACACAAGTGCAACAGCAGGGAGAGAGAATTCCCGGGTTTGAAAAACACCCTGATTCTGTGGCAATCACCTTCGATATTGCTGAACAGCTCCGAAAACAAGGCGAACCAAGAAAAACAGAAGAGCTCTACAGAAAAGCCTACGACTTATGCCGCGATCGATTTGGCGAGGAGCACCCAAGCACACTAACGGCCTTGAGTTCCTTGAGCAATTTACTTTCCAGCCGGGGTCAATATCATGAAGCGGAGACTACGCTCGAGAGAACTCTGATGGCAATAAAGAATAAATCAGATTCTTTGACATGGTATCACCTGCTTATCTTGGGGGCCGAAACGTATTTGCGAGAGCAACAGAGGAAGTGGGACGATGCAACACTGCTTATTCTTCGGCTAATAAATCAGATGCGAAGACTTTTTGAAGACCCCAATCCAGGCACAGCTTCAATGAAAATACTTTTGGCGCAGGTGCGATCATCTCAACACCGGATTCTAGAGGCTGAAATTCTCTTTTTTGAAGCTCTGGACGAAATGGGGTCTGCTCTAGGGTCTAAGCATCCTGGGACACTGGATTGTCTTTCAAAACTAGCTGAGTTACGAGTGAGCCAGAAGAGATGGGAAGAAGCGATCAGTCTCTACAGCGAAATACTGGCTGTGAAAAAGGAGATATTTGGAGAACGAGATCGACAAACAATGTTGGCTACTGTGGATTTGGCGACAGTATATACAAGGAGAAAAGCATTTTCGGAAGCCGAAAGACTCTTCAATATCGTATTCGAGTCACGGAAATTGGATCTCGGTCCTGCAAATCCGGAGACCTTCGATGCTGTCTCATCAATAGCATGGTTGAGAACGGAGCAATCGAAGTGGAACGATGGCGCAGACCTTTACAAGACAGTTGTGGAGGGGAGGGTAAAGGCCCAGGGCGATCAACACCCAGATACTCTTCAAGAAATCATGAATTTGGCTTCTGTCTATGTTCAGTTAAGCAATTTTTTTGATGCGGAGGATCTTTACCAGCGAGTCCTTGATGCGCGTACCTCAGTACTTGGGGAAAGCCATCCAGAGACCTTGAACACAATGAGAAGCATCGCAGACCTCCGATACAAACAATCGCGGTTCACAGATATGGAGCAGCTTTTGAAGCATGTTTTGGAAGGTTACAAAGCCATTGACTCGTGCAGCCCTGACGTGGTTGCAGTCACTGTCACACTTGCAGAACTGTCACGAGGTCAATGTAAACTTTACAAGGCAGAAAGGGAAGGAGAAGAAGCTGTTAGCTTTGGCAATACACAGTTAGGGGGTGATCATCCTGACGTAAGGGAAGCCAAGTTGTCGTTAGGCGACACTAAGGTCCATATCGGGAAGTTTTCGGAAGCCGAAACGCTATACGGCGAAGTTTTCGATTTTGAAAGTAAATTCAGCGGCCCAGAAAGTCTAAGATCCCTAAGAATCACTCACCTTCAAGGATGTCTTTTGTTGGCTCAAAAAAAGTTTGAGGAGGCTGAGGAGATCCTGGGGAGAACGTTGCAGGGACAAAGAAAGCTGTTGGGAGAAAATGATCCGACAGTACTGGAAAGCATGGAACGTTTGGCCGGTGCGTGGAGACAGATGGGGAAGTTCTCCGAGGCCGAAATGCTCCAATGCCAAGTTCTGGCAAAGCGAATCGTACTTTTTGGCGATTGCAGTTTTCTCGTCGGCAAATCCTTGACTCGGCTTGCATTTATAAAAGTTGGCCAACAGAAGCATATTGAGGCCGAGGCTCTCTACGAATCTGGAATTCAGATGCAAAGAAAGTTTGTGGCAGAACCGAACTACCGTTTACTATTGAGCCTTAGGAATTTGGCTTGCACAAAATATCGCCTACGAAAATCGACTGAATCCGAAGTTTTATTGCAAGGTGTTGTTCTCTGCCAAGAGCAAAATGGCGACGGAGACAACCCAGACCTCTTGAACAGTTTGCACTGTCTCGCCACCGCCAAGACCGACTTATGTAAATTTGATCAAGCACTAGATCTACAAGAACGCGCTGTGGAAATGGCCAAGAGGCTCTACGGGTATGAAAGCGCCGAGCGCAAGGAGGAGTTCACAATGCTATTGGCTATTCAAACTGAACGCTACAAAATGTTAGGGTCAGCGTCCGAAACTGGTGAATGGGAGTTGGAGTCGGACTTTGAATCGGAGTCCGAATCGCTATCGGAGTCTGATCCTGATAGTTCGCGTGGTACATGAGCCGAGATCACGTCTATGGCAACCCGTTCCCTAAGGGGTACCTGGAAAATTCTTGTAAAGCTAGAAGCTTCAGCTAGTACGAAATCAAAGAGATGTCCATAAAGAGTGGGCTGGCCCGGGAGGAGAGATTTCGCGCGTCCGACCTACTGTAGTAGCTAGTTTGCCTCAGAAAATTTCTCTTGATTAAATATAAAGATGCTCAACTTGAATGGTTGTACACGTTGAGAAAAGCTCGAAGTTACGTTTTCGAGCAGAGGCAAGAAGCTTTGACCGACCTCAGATTGACTTCGTGGACTTTGGGTAGTTAAAGGAAAGATATTGATTGGCTCAAAGCATGACCGAGTAAATAAAACAGGGCAGTACTCACTCCCTCAAGCTATGAAAATCATTGAATGGAAAAGTTCGACCCAAATCTATGGGGTTTCTTTCCCTGCCGCTGCGTTGCAATAAAACGATGCCGGACTGCATACTCCTTTTGGCGAGGCTGCTCGGTTGTTGATTTGCCTATAAGAGCTCCCGAGGATCATTTAAGGGTTGCCTCTAGTGTATTCAAGAAATACTTAAGTATAATTTAAGTACTCGTTTTTATTTAAGAGAGGTATAGCTAATTTTAGTGTATTAAAGCCCGTATTGAAATTTGAGGTCTAATTTACGTATTAAACCCCTTATATTTAAGAGAAGACAGGCTTTAAGATAATCAGATAATCGGTATTGACTAACACGGCATAGGGATTTTAGAAAGTATACCGAAACGAGGGTTTTATAAACTGATTAGCTTTTCGAGTTTATTAAGAGATCTAATTAATTTATACGTATAAATATTAATATAAATTAGAAATAATATCGTTTAAAATAAAAGGCTATTACAAAGTATCTCTTTACGCTTCTTAAGCAAAGTCGAAGACTATTGAGATTTAAGTATAAGGTGAATAGAATATTTGTGAAGTAAGAGCATTACTCGCTAGAGAAGTAGGAAGAGGATGAAGTGAAGGATTTCCCTCGCACGGTGCAAATTTCATGGCTCAATTCAGTGATGTCCCCGTGGCAGAATCACCAAGATTCAGATTTAATCTAATGTAGTAAGGTTCCATTCTCTATGTTAACCTGTTGTGATTTCTGATCCTGAAATGAGTTTCTTCTTCTTATTAGATGACGTTTCTAGTCGCAAATTCCTACTCCATTTCAGCTCTGTGTAGCATATCTCGTGTTCGCATGAAGGCTAAGGAGCGAGTTGCAGCTTTTTTTTGTCTGTTATAATTGAGACTCAAAGTAGACATCTAAAGGGTCTTGTTACACAAGGTTGAATTGGCTTTTTCTGTCTTCGCATTAATTTCTGTGACCGTCAATATGCTGTAACTCAACGCCACAAGTCAAACCTCGTCCAAACGAATGTTCAAAAGCACTGAGATAAGTACTCGATGTCCTCGCGGACAATATATAGCTCTCTACCTGCCACAACAGGCTTGCTTATCACATTCTTTGCCTTGCCTTATCTTGCTGCTGCTAACACATACTTCACCGAACAGCCTAATTGTTATAGTAATAAAAGTTAACAAAAACTAGCATAATGCTATCTATTATCGCCTAGCTCTTTTTCACTATACGCTCAGGCGACATCCCCATTCATTTTTCTCTTCACTTGCTTAAACTTCTCTTAAGCCATTGGGTGTCACGTGCCGTGTATTAGCAGTCAATCTTTCTCGGACTAGCCACAAGACTATTATAAAGATCCGAAGAACCCAGGATGTCAGTATTCAGTACTTCTAGCAATTTTCCAGATCGTCTCTTACATCTTTAAATTCCAGATTATGCTTAGAGATAACGAGGTATCCCCTGCCGATGAGCCGTTCGGGATTGAAAGCTCCACACTAGCTCTTCCTGATACGGTTTTCGTGTTGGACCGAAGAGGCAGCGACTCGGATGTAGACCGATGAGGCCGTCGAGTCGGTGGCCCTTGGAGAAGTAACTTGCATGCGCTGTACTATTCCTATTCTGAAGCTTTATCCTGTAGAAAACTTGGGGCGAGGTTCGAGAAGTTCAAAGGCAGGGATATTGCAGTATGTAGGCCTGATTCTGTAAAAGAGGATGTGGACTTCAAATCCTAATTATTTTTGTTGGGGTTTTGGAGGGAAAGGGAGGTGCGCAATCTGATCAAAAGCTATGGTCATGTACCGCATCTGTAACTAATCTTGAGCGTAGAAAGGATGCAAGATGTTAACAGATAAAAAAATTGACGAAGGGCAAAGAGGACGGGACGCGCCTTTAAATTTGAAAGATAACTACTGAGCTAAATTAACGTGACATGCAGCCGAAAACAGCTTTACTTGCGGTTAGGGACAGCAACTATAAGCTCTACTGCATAGACAATGCCAGGTTCATGGAAATGTTTGACACCGTTATACTTCAACGAACTCGCGAAGGCATCCGGTTTCCATTCATCGGGTATCGACTCCATAGACCCCATGACTGCTGCCTTTCCTTTCTCCTCATCGAACTCTCTGAGGGGAATATTAACTCTATTTGAATTCTTCTTTTTGATGAACTCACATGAAATTCACAGTTCTATGAACAACATCCTTCATTTCGGCGCCGAGTTCCTTGAGAATCCCCACGATGTTGGCCCA
>Ga0302325_10023931_pt1 | contig 12718 bp, 9 predicted proteins | sample Palsa_T0_2_FD_201948 | JGI IMG/M metagenome (GOLD analysis project Ga0302325, IMG submission 201948) | Peat permafrost microbial communities from Stordalen Mire near Abisko, Sweden - Palsa_T0_2 | ecosystem: Environmental > Terrestrial > Soil > Palsa > Peat permafrost | place: Sweden: Abisko... | reverse complement strand
TTCCGCTGGTCATCAGGAAAAAACGCCGGGTGCCCCATCCGTCCAGATTTCCTGTAAGGCTTGGTGGGGTCAACGAACCTCGTGCGGCTTTCCTTAAAAGAAAGCCGCACACGCGCCCATGGCTGGGGCCGCGTAGTAGGAAATCCGGGGTCCTTCGCGCTTCTTGCGAAGGGTGGGATACCACGAATCTCGAAACCGACCGTCGCGTATCCCACCCTTTGCAAAGAGCGCAAAGGATGGGGCACCCGCCTTTTCGTGGTGCTTCCTGCCGTGCCAAACACCAACCTCGGCTTTAGCCCCGGCGCCGGGGGCACCTAGCGCTTCGTTTGGCAGATTTCGGACGTCAACGATCGGCCGGCGGGCTGGCGAATTCCTCCCCGACCCACTCGGCAAAGGCGTCCATCTTCTGTTCACGGCCAAGAAAATCCTGGATCAGCTGCGTGCCCGGCTTTGATCCGCCGGGTTCGAGAATGGCCCGGCGATAGCGCATCGCTGTTGGCCCCTCGAGCAGTTTCGAGCGATCGAACTGGCCGAAGAAATCGAGCGCAATCACCTTGTCGAACATATAGGTGTAGTAATTCGACGAGTAGCCGATCAGGTGGGTGAAGCTCGCATACATGCGATTGCCGTCGATCCACTCATAGGGCAACAAGCGCTTGTAGCCTTCCTCAAGCAGCGTATCGGGATCCAGGCCTTCGGGAGGCCGGTTATGCACGTCGAGGGAGTAGCTGGTGTAGAAGAGCTGGGTGCGCACTCCATCCGCTCTTCCGAAAGCACTCGCCCGATTCATCCGCTCGACCAGCGCTTCCGGAATGGGCTCGCCCGTCTGGTAGTGCCGGGCAAAGGAGGCCAGCAGCTTCGCGTCATGGAAGAACTCTTCCAGCATTTGCGATGGCACTTCAACAAAGTCTCCTTCGGTCGCTATGCCGCTTACACCCGCCCATGGCTGCTGTCCGCCGAGAATGGCATGCATCAGGTGGCCAAACTCGTGGAAGAAGGTGACCACGTCGCTATATTGCATCAGCCCCGGCTCCTCCACCTTGCCGCCGGGGAAGTTGCAGATCAGCGCCGCCTCTGGAAGCTGGCGGCCCTCGATCCCGGGAATCAGCGGCGCCGCGCTGAACCACTTGTCTTTGCCCTCGCGCGGATGCATGTCCAGGTAGAAACGGCCACAACGCCGCCCCTGGTCGTAGACGTCCCAGGCACTGACCTGGGGATGCCAGACGCCGGCATCCTTTATCCTCTCGAAGCTGACATGGAAAAGCCTAGCCGCGGTTTCGAGAATACCCTCCTCTACGGCTCCATAGGGGAAGTAGGGACGGACAGATTGCGAGTCGAAGGCAAAGGCTTCGCGGCGGAATTGCTCATACCAGTAGCCGCGGTCGCTGCTCCTGAGCGCCTTCAGCCCGGGCTGCTGCCTCCGGGCAAAGGCCAGCACCATCTCGTATTCCCGCTCGGCGCCGGCGCGCGAAGCCTGCTCCAGGTCGCCGATAAACCTCTTCAGGTTGGCGGCCGATCCCATCATCTGGTTGGCCGTCGCCAGATCGGCCCAGGAGGCAAAGCCGAGAATCGAGGCAATCTGCTGCCGCACCGCAAGCAGGTCAAGCAAGAGCTGGCGGTTGGCCGGATAAGCCCGAGTGTTATAGGCGCGGAACATGCGCAGGCGCAACTCCGCGCTGGTGGCAAATGTCATCACCGGCTGCATATCGGGGTAATCGGTGGTCAGAGTGATGACACCCTGCGCATCGGGCGGATGGCTCCTGATGTAGTCTTCCGGAAGCCCGTCGAGCTCGGAGGCATCCCGCAGTTCCACCCGGTTGACGTTCTCCTGGACGTTCTTGGCAAAGGTCAGTGACAGCTCGGTCGCCCGGTCAGAGAGCTCTCGCAGATGGGCGCGCGTGACCTCATCCTTATCCACCCCAGCCAGCCGGTAGTTCAGCAGCGTCTGGCTTATGTAGTGCGCGGTCGCCGGATCGGCGTGGGTCGCATCCATGGATGCAAGCGCGCGGTAGACCTCCTGGTTGAGCGACAGGGCGGTTGCCGCCTCGGCCACGGTTTGGGTCAATTCCCGGGCTTTGTCCCGCACCGATTTGTCCGGGTGCACGCTGTCCAGCAGCGACGCCAGGGAGCCTGCCGCGCTCAGCGTGGCCACGGCGTCGTCATAAGGACGAAGCGTATTTTCCTGGGTCTTCTCGCCGTCGACGGCCAAAAGCCGGTCAATTTGCTGGCGCTGCCCCGCCAAACGTCCCTGGACCCAGCTTTCCAGGCCAGCCGCGTCGACGTGGCCGCCATTTGCGCCTGTTTTCCCGGGCTCACCCTCACTCCAGGGACGCAAGTCTGTCGCTTCCTCTGCCGATAAACGATTCAATGGGAACCTGCTCCTTACTCCATTTCAAGGTTACGCCAGCCTTAGCACCACGTTCCAGGGCATAAAATACGCGTTGCATCCTGCGGGCGCCGCCGGTAAGATGCCCAAGATTGTAACCATGAATTCTGCCGCTCCATCTCTCTCGCAGCATTACTTACGCTCGCGCATAGGCAAAGTGTGCGTGGCGATCATCGGGTCCACGGCGGCCGAAATGGTCGATCGGGCCAGCGAGGCGGTGCGCGACAATCACTTTTTGGAATTTCGCCTGGATTACCTGGAAAAGCCTCTCGCCGCGCTCCCCAAGTTGAAGCAATTTCTAGCCGAGAATAGCGTGGTCACCGCGGTGGCCACTTGCCGCCGGGCCGCCAATGGGGGCAAATTCAAGGGCACGATCGTCGCCGAATTGGAGGTGCTGCAGAAAGCCGCCTCCTCCGGCTTTCATCTGGTGGATCTGGAGTTGCAGACGGCCGAGTCCATCAAGGCATCCGAACTCGACAAGTTGCGCGCCCGTGGCGCGGCCCTCATCGTCTCCTACCACGATTTTCAGACGACCAAGGATTTGGATGGCATTTTCGAACGCATCCGGCCCTATGAGCCGGAGTTTATCAAGATTGTGAGCACCGCCAAATCACTCGCCGACAACGTGGTCATGATGCACTTTCTCGAACGCACCGGTGACATGGCCAATATGGTCGGCCTCTGCATGGGCGATCAGGGACTTATCAGCCGGGTCCTGGCCATTCGCGCGGGCAGTGTCTTCACTTTTGCCGCCGCCACCCAGGGCGAAGAAACCGCTCCCGGCCAGATTGCCGCACGGACGCTGGCCGACACCTATCGGATTAGCCAGATCGATGCGGCCACACGGGTCTACGGCGTGGCGGGAAACCCGATTAAGCACTCCCTCTCGCCGCTGATGATGAACACGGCATTCCATCGCGAAACCGTGAATGCGGTTTACCTCGCCTTGCAGACCAGCAAACTCAATGACCTGCTTACCCTGGTCCGCGAGTTGCCGCTCTCTGGCTTGAGCGTAACCATGCCGCTCAAACAGGAAGTGCTCAAGCACCTGGAAAACATGGATCCTATCTCGGCGAAGATCGGCGCCTGCAACACCATTATTCGGGCGCACGATGGGAAACTTTATGGCTTCAACACCGATGTTGGAGGCATTGTGCGTCCGCTGGAGAAGCGGCTCTCGCTTGCCGGCGCCAGGATCCTGGTGCTCGGGGCCGGCGGCGCAGCCCGGGCCGCGGTCTTCGGCTTGGTCGACAAGGGAGCTGAGGTTCTGCTCCTTAACCGAACCCCGCAGACCGCCCAGAAGCTGGCGCGCGAGGCCAAAGCTAAAACCATCCGGCGCGAGCAGCTGGCCAAGACCAGCTTTGACGTGATCGTGAACGCGACTCCCGTTGGGATGCATGGAGTCAAACCACTGCACATCCTGGAAGCGAAAGAGATCAACGCCCGGCTGGTCTTCGATCTGGTCTATAACCCCGTTGATACACCGTTGCTGCGCATGGCTCGTCAAAAAGGCGTGGCCGTCGTGACCGGCGTCGAGATGTTCGTTCAGCAGGGCGCGCGCCAGTTCGAAATTTGGACTGGCAAACGGGCGCCCGAGGAAGAGATGCTGCGCGTCGTTGTCCACGCGCTGCGGCAACGTGCGGAAGCGGCTGCTGCCGATCCACCACGGCACTAGTGGACTGCAAGAACTCATTCGGTAGTACCGCAGGGGCTAAAGCCCAATTCTCGCTTAGCCTTTGCGGCCCGACTAAAGTCGGGCCCTGATACAAAGCATGAGAGGCGTGACCCCTAAGAAGAGTCGCGCATTGTCGCAGATTTGCTTCTACTCCTGAATCAATTGTTACAGTCCACTAGAGCGGCGAGACTTCGTGACAGAAAACCAGAATGCGCAGTATTGGATCGACCATCTGGGGCTGATTCCGCATCCCGAGGGTGGATACTATCGTGTCACTTATCAATCGGACCTGACCATCGCACGGAGTGCTCTGCCTCCGACTTTCCACGGAGACCGCTCTGCGTCGACAGCGATTTATTTCCTGATCGATGGAAAGAACTTCTCGGCATTTCACCGCATCGCGTCCGACGAAGTGTGGCACTTCTATACCGGAAGCGCATTGATCGTGCATGTGATCGATCCAGACGGAAATTATTCCGAGCTTCATCTGGGCGATCGTTCCGATGCGGGTGAAATTTTTCAAGCGGTGGTGAAAGCCGGCTGCTGGTTCGCCTCGCGACTGAAAGATGCGGCATCGTTTGCGCTGGTAGGTTGCACCGTGGCGCCCGGCTTCGACTTTGCAGATTTCGAATTGGCCACCCGATCGCGGCTCATCCGTGATTACCCGTCACACCAGAGACTCATCGAAGAGCTGACGCGCGTCTAACCGCAAATCTCACAGCAGGAGTGGAAAAAGGGCGTTGCTTCCGGCACTCTTTTGTCCGAAAGAAGTTTTACCCGTGAAGGCAGCAACGGCGTTGAGTACAGAGTGTACGCAGATTGCGCGGGGGAAGGGATGCGCCTTAAGCGCCTTAAGTCTCCGCGACGGCGGGGGAAGGGATGCGCCCTAACGCCTTAAGCGCCTTAAGTCCACCTCGGTACTTCTTGATTAGATCCTGCCGGCGTGGGCTGCGAAGGGTCCAAAACAGGCACAGCGCGGCGTAGCGCAAAAAACGAGACAATCCAGCCATACTGTTTAGATACCAATTGGGCATGGTTCGTTCGGCTTAATTTGCCCACGGAACTTTGTCCCCGCTTGAAGTAACTTGGAAGACATCTTGAAAGATGTTTATGTCACCGAGAAGATCAGCACCAAGCAGGGGTAGGAAATGTCCCACAGCGGACGAAGGTTGGCGACATGGATATCCGCAAGAGTTGCAGAATTTTATGGAGAGCATTAGCGAGGACCGCGAACCCCTCTTTGAATAAATTGTGGCGAAGCGGCAAGAGTAACTCCTGACTGCAGCCGTACCCGGACGCTCAGCTCCAGTAACTGCGATCGAGTGTGCGGTACTGAATGGCCTCCGCAATATGGCCCACAGTGATGTCGGGCTGGGCATCAAGATCCGCGATCGTGCGGGCGACCTTGAGGATCCGGTCATGCGCGCGGGCGCTCAGTCCCTGCTGTTGCATGGCTCTCTCAAGCAGGCGTTCGGCCTCCGGCGAAAGTTCACAGTAAGTGCGGATCTGCCGCGTATGCATCTGCGCATTGGTGTAGATGCGATCGGCCGCAAAGCGCTGATGCTGCCGCGCCCGCGCCGCCAACACACGCGCGCGGATTTCCGCCGAGCCCTCACTGGCGGCTCCGGAACGAAGCTCCCTGTACTTCACGGCTGGAACCTCGATGTGGATATCGATGCGATCGAGCAGCGGGCCGGAGACTTTGGATACGTAACGCTGCATCATGGGCGGCGTACACAAACACTCGTGCGTCTTATCGTTGAAATACCCGCAAGGACAAGGATTCATCGCCGCAGCCAACATGAAGCGGGCGGGAAAGCTGAGCGACATGGCAGCGCGGGCGATCGTAACGGTACCATCCTCGAGCGGTTGGCGCATCACTTCCAGCACGCTGCGGGGAAACTCAGGCAGCTCATCCAGAAAAAGCACGCCATTATGCGCCAGCGAAACCTCGCCGGGACGCGGAATACTTCCGCCGCCAATGAGGCCTGCGTCCGAAATGGAGTGGTGCGGCGAGCGAAAGGGCCGCTGCACCACCAACCCCGCGTCGGCATCGAGAACGCCGGCAACAGAGTGGATCTTGGTGGTTTCGAGCGCTTCTTCCAGCCGGAGCGGCGCAAGGATCGAAGGAAGCCGCTTGGCCAGCATGGTTTTTCCAGAGCCGGGTGGACCGATCATGAGAATGTTGTGGCCGCCGGCGGCGGAAACCTCCAATGCGCGTTTGGCTGTCTGCTGACCGCGGACATCTTTGAAGTCGAGCGCAAAGCTGTGGAGTTCGCCGAGCAGATTATGCGAGTCCACGCGAAAGGGTTGTGCATGAAGGCCGCCGTTGGCGACGGAGTTGAGCAACTCACGCACCTGGATCAGGGTACGGACGGGGTAGACGTTCACGCCCTCAACCACCGCGGCCTCGGCGGCGTTGCGGTCGGGGACGATGAGATTAGGGATCCCGCGCTCGCGCGCGGCGACCGCAATGGGCAGCACGCCAGGAACGCCACGCAGCGTGCCATCGAGTCCCAATTCACCAACCAGCAGGAATTGGCCGAGATCTTTTATCTGCAGCGCACCGTAAGCGCCGAGAATACCGATGGCCATCGGCAGGTCAAAACCCGATCCTTCTTTCTTGAGATCGGCCGGCGCCAAATTGATGGTAATTTGCGTGGGCGGAATATCGAAGCCGGAGTTTTTGATGGCGGAGCGGACCCGATCACGGCTTTCACGCACCGCAGCGTCCGGCAGGCCCACGGTGTGAAACTGGTCTTGCATCGTCCTGATGCCGGAGTAGTCAACTTCCACATCGATGATATGAGCGTCGATGCCGTAGACCGCCGCACTGAGTGCCTTGAAGAGCATGGCGGCTCCAGATGATCCGGTGCGGCGAGTATAGCAGGGAGTTCCTGATTATCGTTCGACCGCCATGGCGACGGAGTTGCCGCCGCCAAGACACAGGGCGGCGACTCCGCGATGAACATCGCGGCGCACCATTTCATAGATCAGCCCAACCAGAATGCGGGCACCACTGGCGCCGATGGGGTGTCCGATCGCAACCGCGCCGCCGTTCACGTTCACCTTTGCCGGATCGAGGCCCACCTCCTTCATCACGCCCAGGGCCTGCACGGAAAAAGCCTCGTTCAGCTCGTAAAGATCCGGCTCCTCTTTTTTCCAGCCCGCCTTCGCCAGCACGCGCTGGATCCCTACAACGGGAGCGAGCATTACCCACTTGGGATCGATGCCGCTGGTGGCCTGGGCGCGAATGTGGACCATCGGCGCCAGCCCCAGCGATGCGGCTTTCGCCGCGGACATTACCATCACTGCGGCAGCGCCATCATTGACGCCGGGCGCATTGCCGGCGGTAACGGTTCCGTCTTTCTTGAAAGCAGGCTTCAGCGCGCGCAGTGCCTCGAACGTGGCGTCCTCGCGCACCGATTCGTCGCGGTCGAATGTCGTTGCCGCCTGGCCCTTCTTCTTTGCCGGGATTGCGATGGGCATAATCTGCGATTGCAGGTAGCCCGCGCGCCACGCAGCCGAGGCCTTGCGGTGGGAGTTGAGCGCAAACTGGTCCTGCTCTTCGCGCGTGATGCTGTGCTTCTCGGCGACATGTTCGCCGGTAATACCCATGTGGTAGTCGTTGTAAATTTCCCACAGCCCGTCATGAATCATCGAGTCAACCACGGTCGCATTGCCCAAGCGGAAGCCGCTGCGGCCCTGCGGTAGAAGGTAGGGCGCGTTGGTCATCGATTCCATGCCGCCGGCGATGACGATCTCCGCGTTGCCGGTCTGGATTGCCTGCACCGCCAAGCCAACCGTTTTCAGCCCCGAGCCGCAGACCATGTTGACCGTCATGGCGCTGACCGTGGGAGAAAGACCGCCGTGAATCGCGGCCTGACGCGCAGGATTCTGTCCCAGCCCCGCGGAGACGACATTGCCCATAATGCACTCGTCCACCTGATCGGGATTGAGCCGTGCACGGTTCAGGACTTCACGCACCACCAACGAACCCAGTTGCACAGCAGAAAAGTCAGACAGGGAGCCCTGAAATTTTCCGACTGGGGTGCGAACTCCGGCGACAATGACTACATCTTCCATTTGCGGGTAACCTCACTCGTTAGATGCCGAAGTGTTCGCAAAGCAACGAACACGATAACAAGAGCTACCCTTCGCAGGCAATGTGCAGAAGGGGCCAGGGGAAAAAGCCGGCGTGGGAGATGAAAGGCAGTGAGGGGATGACGATGGAGGAACCGCAGCGGGCTACAAGCGGGCAAGCGCACTGGCAGGGCAGACTCCTGGCGCCCTGGTGGCACACCGCACTGATGGTGGTCCTGATTATCGGGCTCTCCGTGGCCGGAGCCAGGCAACTGCACAGTTTTGGCAACCACCCTCTGCATCTGGTGGCCAACTACAGTCTGACCATCGCCTATGAATGGATTTTGGCGGCCTTGGCGCTGTGGGGCATACATATGCGCAAGATTCCCCTGCGGCAACTTCTCGGGGAGCAACGGCCCGGTGCACGGGCATGGTTGGTGGATGCGGGTCTGGCGCTCGCCTACTGGGGGATTGCGGTGATGCTGCTCGCTCTGCTGGGCAAAGCCCTGGTGGAAATCTCGGGATCGCACATCGACCCACAAAAGATCGGGGACGTGACCCAGAGACTAGCGCCGGTCTCCGGATTCGAAATGACGTTGTTCCTGGTGCTGAGCATCTCTGCCGGCATCTGCGAGGAACTGGTCTTTCGCGGTTATCTGCAGCAGCAGTTTGCTCGCATGGGGCGCAGCATCTGGGCGGGCGTAATGCTCTCCGCGCTGGTCTTTGGCTGCGCGCACGGATACGAAGGAGTCGCAGGCGTGTTGCTGATCGCGGCCTACGGCGCTATGTTTGGCGTGCTCGCGCTGCTGCGGCGAGGACTGCGGACGGGAATGATCGCGCATGCCTGGCATGATTCCATCAGCGGTGTCGCGCTGGTGTTGTTGCGACATTATGGTGTCCATATCGCCGGAAAGTGAGCGCGTTGGGAAGCCAGAGGTTGGCGTCAACGATTCCGCTGAGTGAATTGATCTTCACGAAATGCAATTTTTTTCTTGACACTGTTTTTATAGAATTCTATACATTCGTTAACTGCAAAGTATCTCTTGCAGGTTCGATGTCGACTCGAAAAAGGGAGAATAGAAAAAATGGCAACCAAGAAAGCAGCAGCAAAGAAGCCAGCGAAGAAGGCAGCCAAGAAAACTGCAAAGAAGAAGTAAGCAGACAACGCAACAGGCAACACAATCGGGGGACGCCAAAAGCGTCCCCCGATGTGTTTTTGGCCAAAGGCAAATCGCCAGTGTTCATGCGCCTCCGGCAGCCACAATCGCGTGGCTCGTAAATCGCCAACCGGCAAGGAGCGGAGGATCGCATAGACCCTCCTCTCCCCATCACACGCCTTCGCAAACGCGATTCCCCGTGTCCCTCTTTCGAGATTGCCAGGCCCTCGCGATGGCCGGTTGTGAGAGCATGGGGAGCGAAACGGACCCAGATTGCCCGGCGCGGCCGAGGCTGGATCAAGAACAGCGGGCAGGAACAGCGGACCCTGGACAATTGAAGCGCTTACGAAAGTGGTACAACGCCATGACACCTTTAGATGACGCGGTGGCGCCATGACGAGACGACGCTGGATTGCCGATAGTTGGGACGGGACCAGCGCCTCGGTCAAGGGCGAGCAGGCGGCTCACCTGGTTCGTGTGCTGCGCGCGCAAACGGGCATGGAGTGTGACATGGTTGCGGGGGATCGCGTGTGGCGCGCCGTGATTTCCGGTGTCAGCGGCGATGCGGTGCGTTTCACGTTGCTCTCCGAGGTCGAAGCAGAGCCGGCGCTTCCGGTAACGCTGTTGCTCTCGGTCTTCAAGTTCGATCGCATGGAGTGGATCATCGAGAAAGCGACGGAACTGGGAGCCGCGAGGTTCATTCCCATGACCGCGCGACGCAGTGAAAAACATCTGGTTCAAGCAGCGCAGGCGCGGGTGGAGCGCTGGCGCCGGGTTGCGCGCGAGGCGGCGAAGCAATCGCGCCGATCGGATGTGCCAGTGGTAGAAGATCTGGTGCCCTTGAAGACTGCAGTGCGCAGCGGAGCGGCCGGATTGCGTCTGCTGCTAGCCGAACAGGAGCGGTCGACCACCTTGTATGCCGCCATGCAGGCGTCGCTGCAGCAAGCGACCGTGGAAAAGCCGACAGTGGAATTCGCCGTGGGACCGGAAGGCGGGTGGACCGCCGAAGAGGAGGCTCTCTTCGCCACAGAGGGCTGGCAGGCGGTAAGCCTGGGTCCACGAATACTGCGCGCCGAGACGGCAGGGATCACCGCCATGGCTGTGGTTGCAGCAATGCTCGCTTGATGCAGGAGTCTGCTGACATTCGTGGAGTCCGACATCAGAACGTGTCAGATTGAGGCGCCAGTGCCCCAATGTGCTCCTAAATCGGATTTCCTAAATCCCGAACCGGCTTTAGCCTGCATTTCTCACCGGATCAGAGCGATTGAGAGCAGGGCTCGATGTTCCTGGGCGAAAAGTGCAACAAATCTGCTGCCCCATCCTTCGCGCTTTTGCGAAGGGTGGGATACCACGAACCTCGATACCGACCGTCGCGTATCCCACCCTTTGCAAAAAGCGCAAAGGATGGGGCACCCGCCTTTTCGTGGTGCTTCCTGCCGTGCCAAACACCGATGACGGCTTAATCGAGAACTTGTTTTTTCTCAGAAAGCCGCACCCGTGGCCATCGACGGCGCTGCGAATAGCAAATCCGGGGTAGCGCAGTGGAGGGATCTGCGGTTCTGCCCCAATTTCCCAGAGCATCTGTCAGAACGAGCAGCAAGCGGGTGGATAAGCGACCAGCGGTCAGCTGAATAGATCCTTCATCTTGCCCAGCAGGTTGCGCGAGGTGGGAGTGTTCTCGATGTGCATGGTTTCGCCGAGCTGGCGAATCAGCTCGCGTTGCGCTTTAGAGAACTTCTTTGGCGTCTGCACGACAATCTGCACCACCAGGTCTCCGCGGCCGTGGTTGTTCAGATGTGGCACACCTTTGCCGCGTAGCCGGAACTCCTTGCCGGTCTGCGTGCCTTCGTGGATCCTGAGCACGGTATTTCCTTCAAGTGTCGGCACATGAATCTCAGCACCCAACGCGACCTGTGGAAAGGAAACGAAGACGACGCAATGAAGGTCATTGCCATCGCGTTCGAAGAACGCGTGCGGCTTTACGGCCAAAACGATATAGAGGTCGCCCTTAGGCCCACCGGCGCGCCCCGCGTCTCCTTCACCCTGGTAGCGAATGCGGGTTCCATCTTCCACTCCAGCGGGTACGCTGACATTGATGGTGTGGCGGCGCTCGATCAGCCCAGCGCCGTTACAGGTTTGACAGGGATCGGTGATCACCTGGCCAGAGCCATTACATATCGGGCAAGTGCGGGCAATCGAGAAAAAGCCCTGCTGGTAACGCACTTGTCCACGGCCGGCGCATTGTTTGCAGGTTTCCGGGCCGCGGCCGGCGGGCGCCCCGGTGCCGCGGCAATCGGCGCAAACCTCGGCGCGGCGGACCTGGATTTCTGTTTGCTTGCCGAAGACGGCCTCTTCGAACTCGAGCGAGAGATCGTAGCGAATGTCGCGGCCGCGCTGTGCACGCCCATTGCGACGGCCTCCGCCCATATTGAACATTTCCCCGAAAAAGTCTCCGAAGATATCTCCGACGTCGGCACCGGCAAAACCCTCGAAGCCCGATGCGCCCGCGCCTGCGTGACCATAGCGATCGTAAGCGGCGCGCTTTTGCGGGTCGGAGAGTACCTGATACGCTTCGCTGGCCTGCTTGAACTTCTCTTCCGCTTCCGGATTAGACGGGTTGCGATCGGGATGATACTGCATGGCCAGGCGGCGATAAGCGGTCTTGAGCTCCTGATCGCTGCAGTCGCGGGAGACGCCGAGAAATTCGTAGTATTCGATTTTGGTCACGTTAGAGCGTCTATCGGTCACGGTAGAGCATATCTCCTGTAGGTATATACCGGAGAGAGCATGCTAGGCATAGCCCTTCGGTTACGAAAAGCGGCAACATAGTCTCTCTTGTAAACGAGTTTGCGACAGAAGAAAATCCACTGGATGTGGTAGTCATGCTTCTTTCTGCTGCGGATTGTTAACGATCCGGACCAAAGCGGGGCGGAGCAGCCGGTCACGAATGCGGTACCCCCGGCGCACCTCTTCCAGGACCTGATGATCGGGAAGGTCAGTGCGATCGACACTCTCGAGCGCCTCATGAACGCGGGGATCGAATCGCGCCCCAACGGATTCCACGGGCTGCACGTTGAGCGTGCGCAAAACATCTTCCATCTGTTTCACGATGAGTTCGATCCCGGTGCGCAACTGTTCCACTGATCCTGCAGATCCCAGCGCAAGGTGAAAATTATCGAGGACGGGAAGAAATTGCTCGATCGCGCCGGAGACGGCGAAGTCGCGGAAGTCCGCCCGTTCGCGCGCTTCCCGCTTCCGGGCATTCTCAAATTCAGCCTGCAAACGCGCCAGCCGGTCCAGCAGTTGGTCGCGTTCACCCTTGACACGATCGAACTCGCTCTGCAGCTGCGCCGCAGCGGCTTCTCCGGCAGGAGTCTGCGTTGCGTCCCGTCCTTCGACGCTGGTGTTGGCCGGATC
>Ga0302325_10023930_pt1 | contig 12718 bp, 9 predicted proteins | sample Palsa_T0_2_FD_201948 | JGI IMG/M metagenome (GOLD analysis project Ga0302325, IMG submission 201948) | Peat permafrost microbial communities from Stordalen Mire near Abisko, Sweden - Palsa_T0_2 | ecosystem: Environmental > Terrestrial > Soil > Palsa > Peat permafrost | place: Sweden: Abisko... | reverse complement strand
TGGGAGATCACGGGCCTTGACGGTTTGTAACCTCAGGAATCGATCGAAATCTCCAAAAGCTAGCGGGAAACCGCCGTGATTTCCCACATCTCGCAAAAAACGCGAGATATGGGGCACCCGAGTTCGTAGAAGGGAAAGCTCTGAAGTCTAGTTCTCACGCAGACTCTTTAGGCCGTACATCTTCATTCGTTGACTTTTTCCGCAGCCTGTAAAGCCACCGTGTGCCAACAGAGTTGCGGCGCGGCTGAAGCCGTGTCTTCCGTCGAAGTTTGCTTCGTTCCGCGAAGAAATTACGCACTGCCAGCCTTTCCCCCTTTCCCCGGTCGGCTGACATGCAGACTCAAGCGATATAGTTTCTAATTACGGTCGGTGCGGCTTTGAATCTCATCCCTGGGATACCCAGCACAACTCGCGTCTGCGCAGCGTTGGTGTTCTCGATAGCAATAGCCGTTTTGGCGCAGCAAACGCAGTCGCCTCCCCTTGCGCCGGTGACTGCGCCCCTATCTCCCGGGCTTACGATGTCAGAAGGCCTCGCCCCGGATAGCAGGATGCCCGACCCCACCCAGGGACTTATCCGCGTGGATGTCGCGGCGACTGACAAGTCTGGAAAACGTGTCACCGGGCTCTCAGAAAAAGACTTCACGCTCCGTGACAACAACGAACAGCAGAAGATCGTTACGTTTCAGGCGTTCAATGGCGGGATTCAGCCTGCCACCTCACTTGCAGTCGTGCTCGTCATTGATGAGCTGAACATGCTGGCGAATGAACGAACTGGAAAGATCGAGCTCTCCGAAGCCGATCGCGAGGCGGAGACGTTTCTCCGCTCCCACGGAGGGGTTCTGCAGCGTCCGACCATCCTCTACCGCCTTACGGAGCAGGGGCTTTTTGCAACGCCTCAGGCCTCTATGGACGGCAATGAACTCGCGGATGAAATGGAACATGGGGGGCGGGTGCGGCGGATCTGGCCGTCGTCGGAGGTCGCCAGAGATATCGGCAAGATCGCCAAGGACAGCGTTGTGCTCCACTCGCTCGTTGCCCTCGGATCGATTGCTATCGAAGAGCGCCGCAGGCCCGGAAGAAAGCTCATGTTTTGGATAGGCAACGGGTGGCAAATCGAAGGTCGCAAAGGCACAGGGCTTTCCGACTTTTCCATCGAACTGCTCACGCGCATGCGCGAGGCCCGCATCAACCTGTGGGGCGCGTCGGAGTGGCCCATGTACGACACCTCCGGAAAGATGATGCCCGCCAATTACCAGGTTTCTAAGGAGTACTTCAACGGACCAAAGAACGATGCTACCGGCTTCGAATATCTCTCGCTGCCGGTCATCGCCGCTCGCAGCGGAGGTGGAATGCTGGACACACCCCACAATCTCGCCGCGCTGATCGGTGAACGCGTTGAGGAGGAGAGCCGCTACTATTCCATCACCTTCGATCCTCCACGCACCAACGGAATCGACGAGTATCACCATCTGCAGGTGGAAATTGACAAGCCAGATGTCACAGCGCACTGTTTCCTCGACTATTACGACGAACCGGACTTCTACGATCAACCGACCATCAAGCAGCCTGTCACCGTGAAGGAGTTGGAAGCGCTGATTGCGAACCCGCACGACGTCTCCGGGTCCGAACTGGCGCATCAGCTCGAAGGCGTGCAACTGACCGAACGGCTGAACAGCTCGAAGGGAGCCAAGCTGGAGAAGAAATTGCGCGGGAGCAGCGCGCTGGAGGCGTTGCAGGTCGTCGCAGACGAGTCGGTATTCCTTGCTCCGCCGGCCGATGAGGTTCTTTCTACGCCGCCGCCGGACATGGCCGCGCAGCGTCAGATTCTCTCCAACACGATCTCCTACATCAACGCCACAATCCCCAGGCTGCCCGACTTTTCCGCAACCCGCACGACCGTGCAGTATCACGAGTTGCCGCCCAAACCGAACCAAACCTGGAAGATCGCAAAGGGCGACGGGTCCCTGCACGAGGGCGAGACGGCAACCGCCAGTATTCACTTCCACGACGGGAAGGAACGGGTGACCGGCCAGTCCGTAACGGGTGACCTGACTTTGCGCCGGGTCGGGACGACACTCCCCATGGTGGGGGATGATTCCGTGAAGATCGCACCGCAGGAATCCGGAAGCGAGCAACTCACAACCATCGGCGCTTTCGGCCCCATCCTCGTCACGGTCATGACCGCTGCCACGTTACCGCATAGCGAATTGAAGTGGGCCCGGTGGGAGGAGGGCGAGAATGGGCGCCTCGCCGTCTTCCGCTATCGCGTGCCGCAGGAAACGGCCCTCTTCTTTGCAGAATTCTGCTGCCTGGCCTACGATTTCGACTCGGTTCTCTTCAAGAAGGCTGCGCCCTTCCACGGAGAAATCGCGGTGGATCCGTCCACCGGCGCCATTCTTCGATTGACAACGCAGGCGGACCTTGAATGGAGGCTGCCGCTCGAGCGGTCCGACGTAATGGTCGAATACCTCCCCGTGGTGAAGGACGCAAAGACGTTTCTCTGCCCCTCGAGAGCCGTCTCCATCTCCAGGCACCGCAGGACCATGGTCATCTCGGAGTGGGGCGAGGGCTTCAAAATCTATGCCCCTTTCGAAACGCTACTTAACCAACAACGCTTTGAGAAATACCACATCTTCGGCTCCACCTCGCGACTCCTCCCGGGCTTCGTCGAGGTGCCCAAGGACAAGTAAAAGTCACGTCGCGAATGACTGCTCTGGTGTCTCACGCACTGCCAGGCTGTCCCCCTTTTCCCCCTGGTACTCTATGCTGGAAGCCAGGGCGCCCCCGTTGCAGACAACCCACCGTTGCACTCAGGCCATGCCCACGAGGTCCCAGGAACCCAGCATGGATGCTACAATTTTCAACCGTGCCTGAATTCATCATTGAACGCGAGATCCCGGGCGCGGGGTCGCTGACCGAAGACCAGATCCGAAGCGTTTCCCTTCAATCGCTCGAAACCTTGAGAGACATGGGGCCGCGTATTCAGTGGCTGCATAGTTATGTCACTGAGGACAAGGTGTATTGCGTCTACCTGGCGCCGGATGAGGAAACCATCCGTGAGCACGCGCGCAAGAGCGGCATTCGCGCGGATCGGGTGTCTGCGGTGCGCCGGCTCATCGATCCCGCAGCTTTCAAATGATCGGGTGAGGTCCTTCGAGCGCGAACAAGATCGCGCTCGGTAGCGGCATTTCCAGACCTCTCTGCCAAGCAATCTTCCCTTCCGCCCTGTCCAAAATTTCCCGCGCAGCGGAGAGTCCATCGTCCAGTTTTGTGCGTTCTGCCGGTGGAAGAGGTGCGCCAATCCGGCTGCGCAGATGATCCGCCGCCGCCGCTAAAGTGAGAGCCCTGGTGGTGTTCCCGCTTGCCGCCGCCAGGCAGGCCACGCCTTCGAGTGCTCGGGCGATCCCTCGCCGGTGCCCAAGCTCGGCAAAATGCTCCAGGGCCTCGCGAAAGGCAATGTGGGCATCCGCGAATGCTCCCTGCCTGCAATGAATGTAGCCCAGATCGGCTAGCGACCGCGCACAGCCCCAACGATCTCCGATGGCGCGGAAGACTGCGAGCGCCCGCTGGTAAATGGTCTTCGCAGATTCCAGCCGCCCTTGTTCCAACTCAATGTCGCCAGATTGGTTAATGGACCACGCCGCTCCGCTGGCGTCTCCATGATCTTGAAATAGGGTGGTTGCCTCCATGAGAGCGGCCGTGGCCCGTCCGTAGGCGCCCCGCATCTTCGCTGCATTCGCCAGGTTGTGCAAACACCGCGCCGTTGAAAGAGGATCGGTGAGCGTTCGCCAGCAAGCAAGACTCTTCTCGAAATAGCTCTCTGCCTCATCAAAGTTGCCACGATCTCGAGTAGCAACGGCAAGCGCATTCCATGAAGCCGCAATGCCCCACTGATCGTCAAGTTCCCGATAAAAGGCAAGACTCTGCTTCAGAAATGCGTCGGCTGCGCCGTAGTCTCCCTGCGACGTGGCCAGTGCGCCAAGGAACGTGCAAATCCTGCCTCGCTCTTTTACGTAGCCGGCCTCTACAAGCCGGAGCAGGCTCTCAAGCCTTGCGCTGCCCTCAACGAAGTGCTCGCGCATATCCCAAAACCGGAAGAGGGCCATCGATAACCGCAGAGCCCATTCGATTTGCTTGTTCTCAGCCAGCCAATCCGCAGCGGCACGGAAATTCTCGATCTCGAGATCGCATCGGGCGAGCCACTCGGCCTGCTCAATGGCATCCAATTGTGGATTCCCCTCCTCGGCAATCACAAGGCAATATGCCGCGTGGCTGCGGCGCGTTTGCGGCTCTTCGCCACTCGTCGACAAGCGCTCGAGCGCATATTCCCGAATCGTCTCCAGCATCGTGAACCGCGGCTCTGCATCGGGGCTGTCGACTCGCTGCACCAGGTTCTTATCGAGCAGCGACGACAGACCTTCGAACACTCCGATCCGCAGGTTCTGCCCGGTGTCGCAAACCGCCTCAACTCCTTCGAGCGTTGCTCCTCCCACGAACGCAGAAAATCGCCAGAAAAGCCTCTGCTCGCCCTCGTTCAACAGGTCATAGCTCCAATCGATCGTTTTCCGGAGAGTCTTTTGTCTCTCTGGCAGGTCAGTAGCGCCTCTCGTTAGCAGTTCCAACCGGCTCTGTAACCGATCAAGTATGGCTGCCGGCGATAACACCTTCGTTCGCGCTGCCGCTAACTCAATCGCTAGAGGCAAGCCATCCAGTCGATCGCAGATAGCGCGGATGGCCTCCCCGTTCTCAGGGGTGACAACGAAGTTAGGCCGAACCGCTGTCGCGCGCTGTTGAAACAGCTGCATAGCTGCACTGGAAGGCAGCGGCGCGACTGGAAATTCCTGCTCCCCGTAAATCTGCAAGGAAGCCCTGGTTGTAACCATCGCTTTTATGAACGGGCACCGAGCCAGAATCTCGGAGACCAGTTGAGCCGCCGGCAGCACTTGCTCAAAATTATCCAGGATAAGCAGAAACGGGCTTCCAGCTTCCATCTGATCGGCTATAACCTGCGGTATGGTGTGATTGGCGATTTGTTGCAGATTCAGGGCCTTCACGATGGCTGCGCCCACAAGCTCCGGGTTCGTGAGGGATGCGAGCCCGACAAATTGAATGCCCCCTACGAAGAACTCTGCCACATTTTTCGCGATGGCGAGGGCCAGCCGCGTTTTACCTGCCCCGCCGGCCCCCGTGAGGCTGATCAGCCGCAGATTGGGATCGAGCAACAGTTTTGCCGCTTGGCTCACCTCCCTTTCGCGTCCCACGAGAGAGGTGCGTGGTACCGGTAGGTCGAAGCGTTTGGCTGACAGCTTTTCGACCGCAGTCTTCTCGTCATGGAGCGGCACTGGTTCGCCTGCCCCGACGGGGGGAGAGGTCGAGTGCTGCGTTTGGGTGACCGCGGAGGCGAAGAGATATCCCCGGCGCGGGATCGTCTTGATGATCTGCTGTTCGGGGTCGCATAACGCGCGTCGAAGCTCGACCATGCACTGCACCAACGAATCATCGGTAACAAAGCTTTCAGGCCAGGTCGCCCGCGCCAGTTCCTCTTTGCCGATCAGCCTCCCGGAATGCTCGACCAGATACCTGAGTACCTCGAAAACCTTTGGCCGGAGCTTTACCTCGTGGCCAGACCGCGACAGACTGCCTCGCGCGAGGTCCAGCGTGAACTCGCCGAAGCAATACGTTTTCTGGCCTGTCTCCAAGGCATTCCACCCTCTTCCGTACCGTGTTCACAGCGCGGGAACTTAGCAGAATTTCGTGTTTCTTTCGGCAAAGCTTCGTTACTTTGGCCGCCGGGATCGATACGTTTAGACAACATCGGCTGGACGAACCATCCCCGCCGCACCCCATGCAAGACACTGAACCATGGGACCCGTTGGTGCGGATTCTAACAAACCGGGGCGCACCAGGCAGGAATCAAGGCAGGATGAACAGTTCAATCCAAAAGGAGAATCACAATGACAACCGCACAGGCGCCCGCTCTCGACATGAACAAACTCAACACCTTCATCGGTCAGTTTGTAACCGACCTGGGCGCTTCGGTTCACGCCGGGATGGTAGTGATAGGCGAAAAATTGGGACTATATAAGGCTCTGGCGGAGGGACCGGTCTCGCCGGCCGAACTGGCCCGCAAAACCGGCACCGACGAACGCTATATCCGGGAATGGCTTGCATCGCAAGCGGCCGGCGGCTACGTCACCTATGACGGTTCGAGGAACCTCTTCAGCCTGAGCGAGGAGCAGGCATTTACACTGGCGCAGGAAGACAGCCCGGCGTACCTTCCGGGCGCGTTTGAACTGGCGCTCGGATCCTTGGCGGCTGTTCCCCGTATCACCGAATCTTTCCGCACCGGCCGCGGAATGGGGTGGCATGAACACAATGACGGGGTCTTCCACGGCTGCGAGAAGTTCTTTCGCCCCGGATATGCCGCAAACCTTGTCCCTTCCTGGATACCCGCACTGGATGAAGTCCAAGCGAAACTGGAGGCGGGCGCGCGCGTAGCCGATGTGGGATGTGGCAAGGGTGCTTCGACCATCTTGATGGCAAAGGCTTTCCCAAAATCGCAGTTCTTCGGTTTCGACTATCACGACAAATCGATTGACGGAGCGCGCGAGACCGCCCGGCGCGAGGGCATTAGCAACCGAGCTGTCTTTGATACCGCGACGGCAAAGAACTTTCCCGGGAAGGAGTACGACCTCGTCACCGTCTTCGATTGCCTGCACGATATGGGGGACCCTCTCGGAGCCGCAGCACATGTCCGCAGTGCTCTCGGAAAAGACGGCACATGGATGATTGTCGAGCCGTATGCGAACGACGAACTGAAGGACAACCTTAACCCCGTGGGCCGGATTTACTACTCTTTCTCCACGTTGCTCTGCACCCCGTGCTCTCGCTCACAGGAGGTTGGGGAGTGCCTTGGGGCGCAGGCGGGGGAAAAACGGATCCGCGAAGTCGTTCTCGCAGCGGGCTTCACCCGCTTCCGCCGTGCCGCCGAGACTCCGTTCAACATCGTCTACGAAGCAAGGCCCTGAAGTCACGACGGAATTGAACACCGGCTGAGTCTGGCGCGAATTGCGCTGGCTCAGCCTGCATACTTATGGTTTACTGGCTTTCCAAAGTGCAGCCGGCGACGCAAGGTTCCCTCCTCGCCCGCTCTTTCGATGCAATACAAAGGAGGCCCGTATGGCCACAATTCCCGAAGCCACTTCCACCGTCGCAGACGGCCCGGATGTTGGTGGTTCCAGCAGCGCGGAATCATCGCTCGCCAGCCCTTTGACGAGCGAGATGCTCGCCCGCTTCGAATCGCGGGCCGCTACCTACGACCGCGAGAACCGATTCTTCGACCAGGATTTTGAAGACCTGCGAGCGGCCGGATACTTCCGGCTTCCCGTACCTGTTGAGCTGGGAGGTGCAGGCTTCACGCTGGCGCAAATGGCCCGCGAACAGCGGCGCCTGGCCTATTACGCACCGGCGACAGCTCTGGCCGTGAATATGCATATTTACTGGGTGGGATTGGCAGCCGACCTCTGGCGCCAGGGCGACAGTTCGCTCGGGTGGCTGTTGCGCGATGCCGCGGCGGGCGAGATCTTTGCCGCCGGTCACGCGGAGACGGGAAACGACGTGCCCGTTCTCTTCTCAACAGCGAAAGCAGAACGCGTGGAAGGCGGCTACCGTTTCTACGGGCGCAAACAGTTCGGTAGCCTCTCTCCCGTGTGGACACGTCTGGGCGTGCACGGAATGGATTTGTCCGATCCAGCACACCCCAAAATCGTGCACGCATTCATGCTGAGAGACAGCGCCGGTTACATTATAAAAGAAACCTGGGATGCTCTCGGTATGCGAGCCACCCGTAGCGACGACACCGTTCTGGAGGGTGCATTCATTCCCGATCAATACGTCGCGCGCATTGTTCCCGCCGGTGCGGCCGGCGTTGACGGATTCGTGCTCGGAATCTTTGCCTGGGCTCTCATCGGTTTCGGCAACATCTACTTCGGTCTGGCAAAACGCGCTCTCGATAAAAGTGTGGTGGCCCTGAAAACCAAACGCTCGCTCGCGCTTACGCGCAGCATGGCTTATCATCCCGAGGCGCAACATGCCGTTGCGGAGATGGTTATTGAACTTGATTCCATTGGCCCGCACCTCGACAGGATCGCCGAGGACTGGTCCAGCGGCGTCAATCATGGGTTGGAATGGCCGTCGAAGATCTTCGCGGCCAAGTATCGTGCCGTAGAAGGTTCCTGGCGCGTGGTCGATCTGGGGCTCGACATAGCAGGCGGTGCAGGCATTTTCCGCTCCGAAGGATACGAGCGTATGTTGCGCGATGCTCGCCTCGGCAAAATTCATCCTGCAAATTCCTTCCTCGCTCACGAAGTGATCGCAAAGACAGCCTTAGGAATCAGTCTCGATGAACAACCACGATGGGGATGACTTGGTTGGCGGCGGAGTAACCCCCAATACTAGCTAAGGGGGTTACTTCGGATGTCCCTGTTTTGACAGCATTTCGGATGGGGGTTGAGCTATCTGTCCTCCGTGAGAGGTGGAGTTCCGTGTGCGTACACCTTGCCTCGAAACCCCACCCCTTGAGCAAAGGAGGCTACGGTATGGGAACCGCGCCGACGGTCATGACCCACTCGTTGAGCGTCGCGCCGGAGAGAGTGGTGAAGTGGATGTTGGCTGTACCCGGCGCGACTGCCCATGCGGTACCGTATGGGTCGATCGAGATGACCTCCGGGTTCGAGCTGGTCCAGGTCCCATAGAGCTGGAGGACGTTGGCGTTGGCAATCGGCTGGGTGATGCCATCCGAATACTGGCCATACGCATACCAGTGCATCTCGGCGCCGGGCGGCAAGTCGTTCGCGCCGGTAAACGGTGGATTGCCGTCTACCAGGTATTCGTTGCCCAGGTATCCGGCTTTGAGAGTGACGCCCCCGACGTACTGCGCGATGGCACGATCAGCCAGTGCATTCATGAGGGCGTACCCCTTGCTGGTGATGCTCGGCGGGGGCCCAGAGCCTGGCGTGCCGCCGAGCACGATGGGGGGCGGAATCCAATACTCTGTATTCTCAAAGTTATCGTTGGCTCGTACGAGCAGCGTCTGATAGTCGATGACCGGGATACGCTTCGCAGTGCAGTAGGCGAAAATGAACTTGTTGTAAGGATCAATGTCGTTGTGTTGCGCAAAGGGGTTGGTCCCGACCAGGATCTTGAGCTTCGCGTTTTGAGCCGTCGTGACGATGTTGGCAAAGCAGGTTTCAAAGGACTGTAACTGCTGCGCCACGGTGTGGGTATCGTCGGTTTCCGCGTCCGTCCCTCCCACCATCAGGTGTATCACCGGCTTCGCGCCGCTTGCGATGATGCCCTGAAGGGACGCGAGGGCTTCATTGGTTTCGACGCAGGGACCGATTGGGCTAAACACCTTAAAGCCATAGCCTAGCCACTGATAGGCCGGGCTGCCGCCAAAGATGCCGGAGTCCTGCCACTGATACATGGTACTGCCGCCGATGAAGGCGACCGGGGTTTGAGCATTTGCGGCCGCTACGGTTAAGGCGCACGCCAGGGTACCGGCGATCGCCAGAAGCTTCTTTGCGAACATTGTCGTGGTTGCGATTTTCTTGCTGACGAGTGATTTTTTTCCCATGACGCTTCTCCCTGTGGAAGGCGTTTCATTCAGCGCCTTCACTTACTAAGGCGCAACCAGCCAACCAAAAGGGCCACCTGCCCCATGAGAAAAAGAGTCCTCAAACCCGGTGACACAAACTCCGTCGAAGCCGTTCTCGATCAATTGGAATGGCTTTTCGGGGATAGAGATTGACAGCGTTGACGTCGGCACCATGAGCGATCAGATATGAAACGAGTTCCGAACTTCCGGCGTTGGCAGCAACACGCAAGCCGCATATGCGAGCCGAGACAGGGCAGGATTCTGTGTCAACAGGATTCCGCATCTGCCGGTGACCCCATACAAGCTTGCATCAATACATCTTGACGCCTTCAGTCCCGACATAAAGGGAATAAAGAGACTGGCTCGCGGTCATGAACAACCGGTCTCTCTTGATGCCTCCGAAACACAGATTGGCGCATGTTTCCGGAAGATGAATCTTTCCAATGAGGGTGCCGTCGGGGGCGAAGATATGCACCCCATTGAAGCCTTCTCCCGCCCATCCGGCAGCGGACCAGACGTTGCCGTCCACATCGCAGCGGATGCCATCGGAGGTACCCGGCGACATGTTCACAAACATGCGCCCGTTGGTCAGCCTGACGCCGTCCACAACGTCATAAACCCGAATCGTGCGCGGGTCGCCGGGGTGCTTTGGAAGTGCGGAATCCACAAGGTAAAGCAGTTTCTCGTTGGGAGAGAAGCACAAGCCGTTGGGCTTCTCCATGTCGCTCGCAACCACGCTTGCCACCAGCGTCTTGGGGTCGAGCCGGTAAACGTTGGCGGGGAGTTCGAAGGAAGCTTTGTGCCCTTCGTAATTCGACATAATGCCATAGCCGGGATCGCTAAACCAGATGGCCCCGTCGGAGTGGACGACCAGGTCGTTGGGAGCGTTGAGCTTCTTGCCTTGAAAGCCATCCATCAGCACTGAGATGGTGCCGTCATGTTCGGTTCGCGTCACGCGGCGCGTGTCGTGCTCGCAGGTGAGCAGCCTACCCTCACGGTCCCGGTAATTGCCATTGCTGTAGTTCGATGGGCTGCGGAATACAGTGACCTCTCCCGTCTCCTCGAGCCATCGAAGCATACGATTGTTGGGAATGTCGCTGAAGAGGAGGTATCCTCCGTCCCCAATCCACACCGGACCTTCTGTCCAGCGCGCACCCGTGAAGAGGCGCTCTACGGCCGCACTGATGATTTGATATTTCGCAAACCGAGGATCCACGACTTCCACCGCAGGATCCGGATAGGGGACGGGACGGGTTGGGTCTTGCTCGCCGGCAAAAGCGCCAAGCTTCAAAGCGACGGCCATAGTCGTGCCCGTCGCCATGCTCACGAATGTGCGTCTCTGCATCATCTCTCCTGACGAATCCGCTACGGGCAACCTTGTCATGGCCTTCTCTGAAGCCGCCATCGCGCGGCCCCAGTCACCCGTATCGAGAAGCATACACGTCGCTCGCGGGAGTTTCTCGGGACAACAGCAGCTTCCGCGGCCGTTCAGGAACATCCTTGCGGACGGCGGCATAGTGCTGCTCGGTCGCGAGCAGGATGTCCGATCCTGATCGCGGCTTCGGCATCTACAAGGCCCGTGCGGTGTAGAAGGAAAAAACTAACTTCAGCCCCAGCAGCAGAAGCAGATGGGGTGTCTTGAGGCGAAACCTAAGTTGGGTCCTAATTGGTTCGGTTATGACCATAGGCCGTTTGGAAGCAGCGGCGAGGGCGGAGAGAACGAAGATGCGGATGTCAGATTTCATGGTAGTTCCCCCTTAGGTAAGCGGCGTTCTTGACCGCCTTCACTAGAGAAAGCGGTTTGGCGCGGGAAAGGGGGCACACGAATTGAAAATTATTTTTGTCTTGATTGGTGACAGACCGGACACCGATCTGTCGTGACACCAATCTGTCCGTCCGACCAAAAAACCATGCCATCACTTTTGAATGTGCACAAACCTTTCATCACATGGGTGCCGGGGAAACCCGGACCTTTGGGGGAGTTTTGGGGACCAGACCGACGGGATCGATATCTAGACAGTTCTGTGAGGTCTTAGGTGTGCTTACGAATGGTTTGGTCGACTTGCAACCGCTAACGAAGGATCGTTTGGAACGGCGGAACCTGAATCGCAGTGAGCGTGCCGCCGGGTTCCACACTTACGCCGGTACCACCCCCGTTGAACAGGCAATCCACTTGAAGCTCAGACGACGCTGCCGTAGCAACATAGAATCCGCTCAGCGGAATGGTGATCTCCGACTGGGGTCCTAGAAAGCGAACGTCCGAGTAAGGAAGGCCAGTAGACTGCCCTAAGCTGTCCTGAACTCCGCACGCTACCTCGACTTGAATTTTGGTATCGAAATTAAAAAGCTGCATTTCGCCCCCGAGTACATAGGTTCCGGCATTCGGCAGTCGAATGCCGGCGACTATGCCGACCTCGTTCAATGGAAGGGAGGCATAAGGGATGCTAATTCCTGTGGTGAACAATACTCCGCTCGGGCCCTGAGGTCCGGTTGGCCCGGCCGGGCCCGCAGGTCCCGAGGGTCCCTGTGCGCCTTGTGCGCCGTTGTGTCCCGCCGGTCCCTCTGGACCAGTCGAGCCATAGGTAACATCGAACGTAAATTTGTTGTTCTCGCTGTTCGTGACGGTGAGATTAAAAGTTCCAGCCGTTACGCCGCCAGGCAAATGGGCAACGATTTTCGTGTTGGTATCGGAGACAAGCGTTAGGTTCGTATTGTTGAACAGCACAGCCGGCGCGGCGTTTGCTGGTAGAAACCCCGAACCGTTCACGGTGACTTCGTTCGAGCTGTAACTGACCGTGACGCTGTTCACTACCGGAACAGTCGTGGCCGGTGCAGCCGAAGCAAAGAGCGGAGTGAGCAGTACAAGAACTGAACTCATCGTTTTACGCATATCGATCACACCATCCGTTTCCTGGGTATGTTTGATAATCGGGGCTCTGTAAGTTACCGTTACACCCTTGGAAATGACCCGCTTGTCCCATGCCTTTCGACCCTGAAAAAGGCGTTTCACTCACCGGCCTCACTCACTAAGGCGCAACCGCTCGGCAAAAGGGGCCAACTGCA
>Ga0302325_10023929_pt1 | contig 12719 bp, 11 predicted proteins | sample Palsa_T0_2_FD_201948 | JGI IMG/M metagenome (GOLD analysis project Ga0302325, IMG submission 201948) | Peat permafrost microbial communities from Stordalen Mire near Abisko, Sweden - Palsa_T0_2 | ecosystem: Environmental > Terrestrial > Soil > Palsa > Peat permafrost | place: Sweden: Abisko... | reverse complement strand
TTGTGCCGATCGACCGCGTCAACGGCGGCATCTTCCGTTCGGCGAATAGTTCCGGCGACATCAAACTCACTGCTGTCAAGCAAACGATGGCGCAGTTTGTCTCGGCGCTCTTCGGACAAACCGACCACCCCATCATGGATCTCACGGTATTAGAGGGTAAGTACGATTTCAGCGTCATCTTTGGGGCGCATTGGAAGACGGAACTCTCCGCCATGCCCTCCGATGCGGCGCAGCTAGGGGCTGGGGGCGGGTCCATATTCGAAGCCGTCCAGGAGCAACTCGGCCTGAAGCTCGAGGCGCGCAAGATGCCGGCCGACTCAGTGATTGTGGATTCGGGCCAGAGGATTCCCGTGGAAAATTAGGGAACTGCTCTCAGTAGCCCTGTTTGGTGGGCGTTAACGCCGAGGTTCCTTGCTGGAGACGCGCGATGGATTACCGGAATGCATCCCGCCGAACTTCTCGGTAAGCGGCTTGGAACTCCGGTATTTTGAGCTAGCGCAGGGAACCACCTTGGAACGCTTGGAGGCTCAGGCGCCAATGAGCCCTAAGCGTTGGCGGACGATCCCTTGGCCAGCGTTTGGATGAATCGTTCGATCTCCGGCCAATTCCAATCCACCACCGGCCAATCGCCGAGTTCCTCGGGAATCGTGGGGGACTTGCATCCTTCAACGCACAAACCCAGCATCGGCAGGGCGCAAGCCTGCGCGCACTCCAATTCCCAGCCAACCCCACCCTGGGCGGTGTGCTTGCTCAGGAAAACAATGGCGCCACCGCAACGGTAAATCCGGTTGCGGCAATTTCCTTTCCAGTGCGGGACCCACGTCTGCTTCGCCGGCATATGATCGAAATCCACGGGAAGCTTGGCGCTTCGGGCCTGAGCCGCAAGCCGGTCGAAGGACATATAATCCTCGTCCGCATGAATGACATAGACTCGAGTCATAAAGTTCACCCCTTTAGCCAGGATCTCCATTTCGGCTTCTGGATTCCTCACAGTTTATCACTATCCCCAATTTTTGACACCCGATTCCGTGATGATCTGCGGAGTCGAGCCGTTTACCGGCACGTCGGGGCGAATCGTCGGGCGCGGTGACTTCTCGATTACATACGTACCCCGTACGTCTTAGTGCCTATTGAGCGTGCTGGAATTCTGTACGCAGCATTGATGGCTCAAGGTCTTGCGCGGCGGACAACAGGACATGACCGCTTCGTTTCTAAGAACGGCCAGCGCGGCGATTCACGCAGCTAAACACCCGCCGAGGATCGAGCGCAAATTCCGGCTTGCTCGACTCCTGACTTCGCTGCCTGGCGGGTGACCTTTGGAATGTGCGGTCCCATCCATCGGACGCGCTTTTGACCCCAAAAGGCTCGCGTTCCAAACGAACCTAATCCCACAAACGGACAGTCGCCCGCGACCACAGAAGTAACCGCAGAGATCGGCAGTAACCGCAGAGATCGGCGCCCAGGATTGTCTGCCCACACTCGTGCCGTGACCGTGAGATCCGGTAATGCCGAAAGACCGCGTGCTAACGGGGCGCTCTCTCGGCCCGGACCCGATCAGAGCCGCGACCGTCGAAAGGCGATCAGAAAAATGCTTCTCCGCGTTTTCTCCGATGGCTCCGCGGCTCCGCGTCGAACTCACCAGCCTCTAAGCGCTAGAACGCCCGTAGATACTGCGTCGGCGGCTCCGGCTTCACACCCAGTTCCCGCGCCGCATGCAGAGGAAAATACGGATCCCTCAAAAATTCCCGCGCCAGCAGCACCAAATCCGCCTGGCCTGAACGCACAATCTCGTCGGCCTGATGCGCCTCGGTAATCAGCCCAACGGCTCCGGTCGGAATTCCCACCTCGCGGCGGATGCGCTCTGCAAACGAAACCTGATACCCCGGCGTCATCGGAATCTTCTGCTCCATCGAGCTGCCTCCAGACGAGCAATCGATCAGATCCACGCCCATCGGCTTCACGCAGCGCGCCAATTCCACGCTGTCTTCGATATCCCAGCCGCCCTCTACCCAGTCGGTGGCCGAAATCCGCAGCAGCAGTGGCAACTCATCCGGCCACTCTGCGCGCACCGCCTCGATGGTTTCCACTCCGAAGCGAATCCGATTCTCAAATGAACCGCCATACTCGTCCTTCCGATGATTGCTGAGCGGCGAGAAGAACTCATGCATCAGATATCCATGGGCGCCGTGCAGCTCGATCACCTGGAAACCGGCCCGCAGCGCCCGTCTTGCCGCTTTGGTGAACGAATTCATCACCGCCCGGATCTCATCTTTCGAAAGTTCGGCAGGAGCCGGATCCCCCGGCCGGAAGGCAAGGGCGCTCGGCGCAACCGCCAGCCACCCGCCCGCGCTCTCTGGAATCACCGTGCCGCCTTCCCACGGCCGCCGCGAGCTGGCTTTGCGCCCGGCGTGCGCCAGCTGAATGCCGGCCACGGCCCCGTATTGTTTCAAGAACGCCGCGATCCGCGAGAGAGACTCGATGTGCTCGTCCTTCCAGATGCCTTGGTCCCACGGCGAGATGCGGCCGCGCGCCTCCACCGCCGTCGCTTCCATGGTCACTAACCCGGCGCCGCCGGCAGCGCGACTGCCGAGATGTACCAGATGCCAGTCGTTGGCGAAGCCGTCTTCGCTCGAATACTGGCACATAGGAGAGACCGCGATACGGTTCCGGAAAGTGACGCCGCGCAGCGTAAGCGGCGTGAACAGGTGAGCGCTCATGGGTACAGTATCTCAATTCCTTGCGCCGATCCGTGGAATCGTTGAGTATTACTGAACGAATCGTTCAAGGTTTTACGATTGACATCGGGGCGTGTGAACCGTATAGTTCACTTCAGTTTGTACGCTAATATTTTTGGGCTCCGGGGTGAGTTCGCCGATGTAAATCCAGCGACACTCCGGGTTAATCGATACGGCCGCGGTGTAATTAACTTGCAACATCGCGCTTTGCCGGTCCACAATTAGTGTAAAGGGAGCTTTAGGTGGTCACTATGATCTCAGTCGATCGATGGAAAACTGCGGCTGCGTTGCTGCTCGCGGTTGCAATGATGAGTTTTTACCCTCCCACAGCCATGGCTCAACAGGTCGCTGTGTCAGAGGTCAATGGTAACGTAACCGATCCCAGCGGCGCGGGCATTGCCGGGGCAACCGTCACCATGACGGCGGTGGACAGGAATGAAGTTCACACCGCCACGACAGACGCTACCGGCAGATACTCGCTAGTCAATTTACCGTCGGGCGACTATCGGCTCGAAGTCGCCTCGACCGGCTTCGAACACTACCGCCAAACCGGTATCACCCTCACCGTAGGAAGCAATCGCGAGGTTAACGTCCGACTGACGGTCGGCGCAGTGACCGAGACGGTTGAGGTTAGTGCGGCCGCCAGTCAGGTCGAAACCAAGGACACTTCTATCGCGGGCGTTCTTGAACATCAGAGTATCGACGAAATGCCGTTGAACGGCCGCAATCCGACCCAGTTACTTGCCTTCGCTGCCGGTGGAACCTATACCACGCCGACCGGTACCGACCTAACCGGCAGCAAGAACATCGGAGGGTCCAACGCTTCGGGAACGTTCTCGGTTCAGGGTAGCCAGGCCAATGGAGTGAACTATCTGCTGGACGGCGGCGATAACAACGATGCGTTCAGCAATGTGAACCTGCCCATTCCTTTCCCGGATGCGATTGCGGAATTCGCCGTGCAGACCAATGGCTTATCTGCCCAGTACGGGTTGCATCCCGGCGGCGTGGCGAACATTGTAACCAAGTCGGGAACTAATTCTTTGCATGGCGACCTATTCGATTTCATCCGCAATGGCGACCTGGATGCCCGCCAGGAGGCCACGTTGGTCCGCGACACGCTGAAGCGCAATCAGTTCGGCGGCACTGTAGGCGGCAAGATCAAGAAGGACAAATTGTTCTTCTTTGCAGGCTATCAGGGTACACGGCAGCGTTCGAACCCGGCCAACCAGATGGCGTACGTCGCCACGCCGGCCGCTCTAGCTGGAAATTTCAGCCAACTGGACGGCGCCACATCGGCGGGCGGCTGCCTGGCCACGGCGAAGACGTTGAAGAACGCGGCTGGCATACCATATCCTAACAATCAGATTCCCGTGAACACCTTTGATCCGGCCGGGTTGAAGCTAGCTTCCACTTACCTTCCGCCCGCCATCAATGCATGCGGCGAGGCTTTCTATGCCTTCCTTGCTAACAACCCCGACGATCAGATCATCGGCCGCGTAGACTACGTAGTCAGCCCTAAGCAAACCTTCTACGGACGCTACTATGTCTACGATTACAAGGCCGAGGTGTTATTCAACGGTACTAACTCGCTGACCACTGGCACTGCCGGCAACACGGAGCGGTCGGAAACCATGACCATCGGCGATAACTACACCTTCAACGGCAACGAGGTGAACTCATTGCATGGCACCTTCGACCGCCGCCGCGACGACCGTGGAGACGCTCCCAACCTGTTCAGCCCTAATTCGCTGGGCATCAACATGTATCAAGCGATTCCGAACTACTTCCAGCTTAGCGTTACCGGCTTCTCGGGGGGCGGGTTCAACATTGGCTGCGGCACCTGCGCGCCTGGATTTTTCAACGTCAACACTTACCAGCTAGCGGACGATTTCACGCTCATCCGCGGACGGCACCAGTTCGGCTTTGGCGTGGATGCGCGTAAAGACCAGTTCAACTCCGTCAACAACCAGCAGGACAACGGCCAGTTCACCTTCAACGGCACTACCACCGGCGATGGCTTGGCGGATCTCCTGATTGGCCGCTTTTCCGGATTGACGGATGGCAATGCACTTTCCGATTATCTGCGCGACACGGTGTTCGCCGCCTATGCGCAGGATACGTTCCATGCCTCGCCCCATCTGACCATCAGCTACGGGGTGCGCTGGGAGCCTTCGGTGCCGGCGTACGATAAGGAAGGGCGCGGCGACCAGTTTAGCTGGTCTCTATTCGACCAGAACGTGCACAGCACGGTGTATCCCGGGGCCCCGGCTGGTTTGATCTTCGCTGGCGATTCCCAGAACCCTTATGGCAAGGCCTTGACAGCCTCGCATTGGGCAACTTTCTCTCCCCGCCTGGGCTTGGTTTGGGACCCCACTGGGGAGGGCAAGCAGACAATCCGCGCGGCGTTCAGCATACAACACGAAACCACCGAGCTCTTCTATCCCGAACGGTGGACCACCAATCCGCCCTACGCTTCTTCGCTAACTCTCACCAGTGGCCAGTTCTCTAGTCCGTATTCGACTTATGTCTCGCCCAGCGGCGCGACGGGCGACCCATTCCCGGGCAGCGCGCTCTTCCCGGTTGGTGGCACTTATATCAGCATTCCGCCCAAGCTGCCGCCTCAGTACACCATGCAGTGGAATCTCAACTATCAACGCCAGTTAACCAAGAGTACGCTGGTAACCGTGAACTATATCGGCAATGCGACCCGGCATATCTGGGGATCGTACGATGTCAACTACTCCGTCTATACGGGCCCCAGCTCCAGCACATCGAATACCGCCCAGCGCCGCCTGACTTACCTGGCAAACCCGGCGCAGGGGCAGTACTATGGCGACATCGAGCAGACCGATCCCGGCGTCAACGCCGAGTATCAGGGCTTGCTGGTTACGGTGGTCCACCCATTGGCCAAACATGTCAGTTTATCGAGCAACTTCACCTGGAGCCATAACATCAGCGAGTACGATTTCGGAGGCGAGTTAACCAGCCCGCTTTATCAGAACCCCAACAATCGCGCTGAGGGCGAGCGCGGCAGCTCGAGTCTCGACCACCGGTTCATATTCAACACCTCGCTGGTTATCACCAGTCCGGGGGTCGGAACCGGAATGGCTATGGCGATTACCAAGGGCTGGCAGTTCTCGGCTCTCGGCAATCTGACCAGCGGCGGTCCGCTTCAAATCAGCGACGGCGGCAAGGACATTTCCTTGAGCGCCCAAGATCAGGACCGGCCCAACGTGATTCTGCCGGGCTCCGTCTATCCCGCAACGAGGACCGTTAAGGAGTACTTTAACCCCGCAGCGTTTGCGGTCCAGCAGGCCGGAACCTTCGGAGACCTCGGGCGCGACGCGCTTACTGGCCCGGGCAGCATTCAGTTTGACGCAGCCTTTAGCCGGCGATTTCACTTGAAGGAGCGGTGGAGTCTCGATTTCCGTTCGGACTTCTTCAACATCATGAATCACGGCAACTGGAGCAATCCCGTAACCAGCAACACCAGTTCCACGTTCGGCCAAATCACTGGATTTGGCAGCCCGCGCATTATCCAGATGGCGCTCAAGTTGTACTTCTAATCCAGTGGGGCGGGCCCATGGCCTGCCCTTCCCCGAGCCGCGCCGAGCGCTCGGTCTTCAGCCGCAAGCTGTGAGTGAAGGTGGCTTACCAGCGCGCGACCGATCCGTCCATGAGACGGAGCAACCGGGTAACTGCGTCTTTCCCCTCGTGTCTCACGCGAGAGGTGCACAATAATGCCCACATCCCAAAACAGAGCGTTATGGATATGTCTTATTGGAACGCTATACCAGGAGCAGCTTCAACCGATTAGAACTGCTCCATTTGTGACCCAACACCGCGCAACTGCCCGCGGATGCCTAAGACGAGAGCATTCAGCATCGCACCCGTCTGAGGCGCGCGCTCTACCGCCGCCGCGCCGAAGAACGCTACTGCCCTTATAATGGGCTCGATGCCCGACCGTTTCCCCATCGCCGCCATCACCGACGAATTCTCTCCCGACCTGGAAATTGCCGCGCGCACCATGGCCGAGGTTGGCATGACCGGCGCCGAGTTGCGCATGCTCCTCGGCAAAAACGTGATGGATCTTTCCGATGATGAGATCGAACGCGCAGTGGCCATCGCCCGCGAGCATGGGCTGGAGATTCTCTCCATCGCCTCGCCGCTGCTCAAATGCGTGCTGCCCGATGCGCCCGAAGTCGACCAGCGCTTCCAGCAAGACATGTTCGCCGCCAAACACACATTCGCCGATCAACCGCGCCTGGCCGCCCGAGCGTTTGAGATCGCCGCGCGGACCGGCGCGCGCATCATTCGCGTCTTCTCGTACTGGCGTACCGTTAAGCCCGAAGCCTGCTTCGACCGCATCGTGGAGGCGCTCGGCGGACTGGCTCACCAGGCGGCCGGGCATGGCGTAACCATTGGCATCGAGAACGAGCACGCCTGCAACATCGGCACGGGCGAAGAAACCGCGCGGCTATTGGCGGCGCTCGACCACCCGAATCTGAAGGTCGTATGGGACCCCGCCAACGCGCTGGTAGCGGGCGAGAACCCGTACCCCGAAGGATACGGCCGGATTCCACCCGCACGCATCGCGCACGTCCACGCCAAAGATTGCCGCGTGGAGAATCACAAGGCCGCATGGCTGGAACTGGGCACAGGCGCGGTCGATTGGACCGGCCAGATGGAAGCTCTGACGCGCGACCGTTACCCCGGATGGATCAGCCTGGAGACGCACTGGCAGGGCCCAAACGGCGATAAGCGCGAAGCCAGCATGATCTGCGGCCGCAATCTGAAAAAGATGGTGGCGTAAGAGGTTTTTTCGACGCAGAGACGCAGAGTCGCAGAGAAGAAAGTCCTTCAAATTTCTAAAAGTTTTCTCTGCGCCTCAGCGTCTCTGCGTCGAGATTTTCATTTCTTCTTCTCCAGATTCCACAACTGCCTCGACAGCACCCTCCCGCAGAACGGACAGTAATTCAGCCCCGCGAATTGATGCCGGTCATCTCCAAACACCAGGAAATACTCCGTATCGATCTCGGTAATAATCGTTCCGTTCGAGAGTTGATAGGGCTGGGCGTGGCGAATCAGGTCGCGGTCCATCAGGCGTTCGATCTCCGGGCAACACGTCATCATAAATTACTGAATCGTGCTCGCGCCTTCCACACCCAGATCGGAAGGAATCACGTTCTTATTGATATGGCGGTCTAAATCGATCACATAGGTTTCTCTGGCGTCGAGCAGCGCCGGCGAATGCGTGGCGCAGACGATGCGCAGATGCCTCTGGTCCACCAGTTCCTGGAGCATCTTGAGAATGCGGCGCTGATTGGATACCGATAGCGCCATCTCCGGCTCGTCCAGCAGCAGAATCGACCCTTCGGGCAGCTTGGGGAAGCTCTCGCGAAACAACGACAGCATCACTTGTCCGTGGCTTGCCATGCGCAAAAACTCGAGCATCTCAGGCTGGTCCTTGAATAGCTCAAGCTGCTGCCGGGGATTGTGCTGTTCCGCGTCGAACAGGTAACTTTCGCCGATCTTCACGTCGCCCGGCTCGAGCCGGTAAATGTAGCCGTCCACACTCTGGCCGCGGAGTGCATAGTGGATCGAGTGAAGCAGCGTCGATTTGCCCGATCCATTCTCCCCCCGCAACATGACCAGCGGGTGCGAAAGATCCACGATCATGGGCATGTGGAAATTGAGATTGGTAAAGACCGGATGGGCGAGGATTTTCAGGAACATAAGCGGAGGGCCTGCTGTCATGATACGATAGAAGCTTCCAATATTACCTGAGGTTTCAGTGGCAAGAATTACCCGAAAAGAGCTCAAGACCGATAAGTTCGCCCTTGAAGTCGAACACACCGTTACTTTTTTTGACGAGCACCGGCAGGAACTGGTCCGCTACGGCGCCATCGCGCTTGGAGTGGCGGTGCTAATCGCCGGCTACTTGATTTATGCGGGGCGCGAGCACGTGGCGCGCGAAGCGGCCCTGTCGCATGCCATCGCGGTGCAGGAAGCGGGGGTGGGCGGCGTGTCCGGGAATGGCGGTCTGACCTTCCCCACGCAGGATGCCAAGGACAAAGAGGCCATCAAGGTCTTCAGCGACCTGAAAAACAAGTACTCGGGCAGCATGGAGGCGGAGGTGGCGCAGTATTACCTGGGCTCGATTCTGGCCGATCAGGGCAACCTGGCGCAGAGCGAGAAGAGCTTCCAGGAGGCCGCGGAAAAGGGCGACGCCAGGTACTCCTCGCTGGCCAAGCTGTCGCTCGCGCAGATCTATTTCTCCGACGGGCGCGACACCCAGGGCGAGAGCATGCTGCGCGATCTCATCGCACACCCCACGGTGTTCGTTTCGTCCGAGCAGGCAACCATTACGCTGGCCAAGTATCTGGCGAACAAGAAGCCGGCTGAGGCAAGAAAACTGCTGGAGCCGTTGCGCTCGCAACCGGGGTCGGTGGGCCAGATCGCGCTCACCATTCTTGGCGAGATGATGAATTAGTGTCGTGTCCAATGAATAACTGGACGGGCTGTGGGGCGGCCAATCCTGGCTGCAGCCGCCCAGGCGGCTTTTGCGTTTTGTCCACTCGTCCACCTATTTCGTGGACACTGCACTAGCGGCTGCTGAATGCTATCCCGGCTTCGGTTTCCGGTGAATCAGAGCCGGGGGCGGCGATATCCCGAGCCCGAACATTCCTATCGAAATTGTTTTCAGCGCGATCGCGACCGCGTGGTGCATACCCGCGCCTTCCGGCGCCTCGAAGCCAAGACCCAGGTCTTCACGCCGGGGCTTTCCGACCACTTCCGCAATCGCCTGACGCACACCATTGAAGTCGCGCAGGTGGCCCGGACTGTGGCCAACGTGCTGCAACTCGATGAGGATCTCACGGAGGCGCTGGCGCTGGCGCACGATATCGGACACCCTCCCTTCGCGCACGCGGGCGAAGAAGCGCTCGACCGCGAAATGCAGCGCTTCGGCGAACGCTTCGACCACAATCTGCACGCGCTGCGCATCGTCGAAAGCTTCGAGCAGCGCTACGCGCGCTTTCCGGGATTGAATCTGACGTTTGAAGTGCGCGAAGGGATTGTGAAACACTCCCATGACTTCGCTCTGGGCGAGCGTCCGGAACTCGACGAGTATCTGCCGGGCATGCGTCCGCCGCTCGAATCGCAGTTGATCGACCTGGCCGACGAAGTGGCGTACAACACTGCCGATCTCGACGATGCCTTTTCCGCCGGCATGTTGACCGCCGCGGAAGCGGCCGCGTGCGTCCCGCAATACCGCGAGATTCACGAGACGGTGGAGATGCAGTTTCCGGGCGCCGCGCCGCGCGAGCGTTTTCATGAGACCCTGCGCCAGTTGATGGACGCGCTGGTTACCGGGCTGATCGAAGGCACGGCGGCCGCGGTATCGGCTGCGGGCGTCCAGAACGCCGATGACGTACGCCGTTTCCCGCGCCGCCTGGCGGCGTTCACCCAGGAAGCCGCCGATACCAGCCGCCAGCTCAAGCAGTTCCTGCTGGCCAAGGTTTATACCGCGCCGGTGCTGCAGGCCGATCGCGCGCGGTCCATGGCGCTGATCGCCGAATTATTCCAGTTTTTTATGGATCGGCCCGAGCGTTTGCCCGAGCCATACCAGGTGCAGGCCGGCGCGGAGCCGCTGCATCGCGTCGTATGCGGCTATATCGCCGGCATGACCGATTCCTTCTTCGGGCGCGTCTACTCGTCGGCCTTCGAGTAGTTGGATAATTCGGCCTCCCGCACGCCATAGAACCGCATCAGCCGCTGGCGAATCTCTTCGGCGATGCGTTCGGGTTTCTCGTCGGCGTCGTGCTCGATTTCCACTTTGAAGAAGAGGTTGGTGCGGCTCACCGGTTGCGGTTTCTCCATCACTCTATACTAGGGGAATGTCTTGCGCCATTTGCCGGACTCGCCGTCCCCGCCGATCCTGTCCCGGCGTCCACGGCGATATTTGCGCCATCTGCTGCGGCCAAGAGCGCGAGGTGACGGTGGACTGTCCGTCCGATTGCGAGTATCTACAGGAGGCGCGCAAACACGAGCAGCCGGTCGAGGTCGACCCCGCAACCATGGGAAACCCGGACATTCGCGTCACCAGAGAGTTTCTGGAGTCTAACGCGATCCTGATGCTGGCTATGAGCGTCGTAATGATTGACGCGGCCAATGAAAGGCGCGCAGTGGATTCCGACGTTCGCGAAGCCTTAGCCGGCCTGATTCAAACCTACCGGACGCTCCAGAAGGGTGTGATCTATGAAAGCCTGCCCGCAAATCCGCTGGCAGCGAGCGTGTTCCGTGCGGTCCAGGAGGCAATCGACGCCTACCTGCAGGAAGAGACGGCGCGGTTGGGGATGACCAAGACGCGCGACCTCGACGTGTTGCGCCTGCTGGTATTCTTCGAACGCATGGCGCTCGACATCAACAACGGCCGGCCGCGCTGCCGGGCTTTCCTGGACGCGCTCCACATGTTTCAGCCGCCCACCAAGCCCGTCGACAATGCGGCGCCCTCCCTGATCCTATCCTGACGCAGCTTTGTGGGGCAGCCAATCCTGGCTGCAGCCGGCTTTTAGCCGGCTCTCGAAATAGCAACGTCATTTCGTAACACGCCTAAACCTTGCCCGGCCGAACCTCCTCCACCAGACAAGCGCGTTTCTTGCCCGTACTCACTATCTGCGCCGAGAACTTCCGCTCGCCGTTCACCGTCAACTCAACCGGGTGTTCAATCGGTAAGTCGAACGTCAGCAGGTTTCCTTCTTCCAGATTCAGAAAATCGCGGACCGAAAGCCGCGGCCCTTCAAGGCGCGCTTCGAGCGTCAGCGCCGCTTCGCGAAGCATGCGCAGCCCGCGCGCCTGTTCCGCCTCAGTAGCCAGCGTTTTTCTCACCGACCATTGCTGATCGAACTTCTGCCGCATCATCTTGATCACGATCGACGGCAGCGCGATGTTCATCATGCCGACCGTATCGCCCATGCGGATTTCCACGCCGATCGAAACCACCGCCTCATTGGGGGCTAGGATGTGCAGCAGTTGCGGCTCGGTCTCCATCGCCTCAATCGTAAAATCCACTTCGGTGACGCCTTTCCAGGCCTCGCGCAGATCGTTCAGAATGATGCGGAAGAGCCCGTCCAGCAGCCTCTGTTCGATCTCCGTAATCTCGCGCTGGATCGTGCCCGACGATTTTCCGGTTCCACCCAACAGCATTTCGAGGATGGGAAACACCAGCGACGGGTTCAGTTCCAGCACGCCGTTGCCGTCGTAGGGTCTCAGTCCCAGCGAGACCATGCACGTTGGCGAAGGCAGCCCGTCCAGGAATTCGGCGTAGGAAAGCTGCTCCACGCTCACCAGATTCACCGTCAGATAGGACCGCAGGTAAGCCGACAGGCTCGAAACCACGTTGCGCACGAAGGTATCGTGCAGCAAGTGAATGGCGCGCACCTGCGATTTCGGAATGCGGTCGGGCCGGCGAAAATCGAACTTGGCCGCCGGCGTATCGCGCTTACGGTCCTGTAGATTTTGGAATACGGCGTCGATTTCCTGCTGTGAGAGCTGCCGGCTCAAGCTCGCGCCTTAGGGATAAGACTCATGCTAGAGCCTCTATCGGGCGAAGTTCCCGCAACCTTTAGCCTCGCCGGATTCCCTCACCGTAGCCGCAAGCTGTTCATCACCACCGTCACGCTCGATAGCGCCATGGCCGCCGACGCCACCATCGGCGAGAGCAACCCCAGCGCGGCTACCGGAATCCCCACCGCATTGTAGGCGAAAGCCCAGAAGAGATTCTGCCGGATGATCCGCATCGTCCGGCGCGAGAGCTCGATCGCCTCCACCACTCCCAACAAGTCGCCGCGCATCAGTGTGACATCGGCGGCTTCCATCGCGATGTCCGTGCCGGCGCCGATCGCCATTCCCAGATCGGCCTGCGCCAGCGCGGGCGCGTCGTTGATGCCGTCGCCCACCATAGCCACGCGCTTCCCGGCGGCT
>Ga0302325_10023928_pt1 | contig 12719 bp, 12 predicted proteins | sample Palsa_T0_2_FD_201948 | JGI IMG/M metagenome (GOLD analysis project Ga0302325, IMG submission 201948) | Peat permafrost microbial communities from Stordalen Mire near Abisko, Sweden - Palsa_T0_2 | ecosystem: Environmental > Terrestrial > Soil > Palsa > Peat permafrost | place: Sweden: Abisko... | reverse complement strand
GAATGGCATGACTATGCGCCCTTCCGTCGTTAAGAGAGAGACGCGATCAATGCCTTTGAAGGACATTAGGCGTTCGTCATAAGGGATTGAAGCGAACGGTTTGAAATGAGGCCTTACATCCTTGTCTCTTTTGTATGCCTCGCATGTTTGAGCAATGCAACGAACTGCCATTTGAGATGACAGTCCGAACCGCTCTCGCAAAGTTGCGTAATGAGTCTGTTGAAGGGCGATCTTATTAGCGCTATGTAACGCAAAGGCTTCCCCCGCAAGCCAATCTGCCGCCGCATTGAAGGCTCGCATGGTCGCTTCGAGTTTTGCAACCTGCTCGGCGTCGGGCAACAGTTGAACTTGCAGTGTCAGCTTCATGCGAACATCTTCCACCCTTCTTCCCATTCTTCTGGTTCGTATCTTTCGTCTTTACCTTTGAAGAAGTGCTCTCCATGTCCGCAAGCGGGGCAGAGGTGTACTTTTGGACAGGCACCAAGACCATGGTCGTAGCAATCCGTCTCGACTTCGCACTTGCATCCTGTATTGTTTAAGTTGCACTCGCAAATGCGGTCCCGATCAATGTCAAGTTGCTTATTTTTCTTGCTCATATTTATAGTATAGAGCAAAAGTGTCTATATGTCAAGCCGGAATCTATCCATCCAGAGCTAACGCGACGGCCATTCCTCCCCTCCCTGAACGAAGGGGCCTCCTGGCCTACGTTGGTGAAGGGAGTCAAGTTCGAGGTCTGCACCTTTGCTTTGTCCAAGCGGACGCCGATTGATTGAGCGAGTGGCGCAAGCTGACGGCAGAACAACTCGACGCCGCCGAGGAGCTTATCGCAAGGAAGCTGAAGGCGCGGGGAGTTGAGTTTGTTGGTGAGATCGAAGTAGTGGCGACGAGGTACTTCGAAGAGGTTCTTACGATTGCGTACTTGCTCGACGGAGTGCGAGCCTTCCACGTTATCACTAACGTACCAGAAAAGGACCAACTCGCATGAGTCTTCACGAATATCTCTACTCGCAAACGCTGAGTAAGTACGATCCGCCATTCTATGGGCTTTTGTTTTCTATGATTCGTAAGGGGGATTCTCAGAACGTAAGGATTGTCGAGGCTATGTGGCCCGAGAGGTTCGAGGAGTTCACGCTTCGCTATAACGCGCCATACGGAGTCATTCCTGAAGACAAGTGGCCTGTAGACGGTGACGGAAACCCGGTGAAACCACCAGCGGTTCTGCTCGAACCTGAATACGTCCATATCAACGTCACCGGAGAGGCCTTTGCCAAGCTCGACCGCATCAAGCGTTACGCGAAGTCCATAGCAGAAGATCCCGAGGATTGCAGTTCGAATGCGACCCATGCGAAGCACTTGCTTCTTCTTCTTGAGGATTTGCCAGCATGATACGAGAGACTGACGAGGAGTGCTCGCTCCTTATTGCAACGATTCGCGACCGTTCCAATATGGTTGGCGGTCTTTATGGTACCAATAGCGAGGTGGTTAGGCTGATGGGGAATCTCGAATCTCGCATTATAGAAAATGAATATATGAAGACGAATAGTGAAAAATCTCGTGAGCACATTAAGATGATCCGCGATTGCTTGCTGCATATCTCTAGCGATCCTTTGCGGCGCATGGTGGCCTCCGTCTCGGAACTTGCCAATTTGCATCGCGAGTTGCATCTTACAGGAGGCCAAGGTGACAATTCGCTCTTCGCGGATATCGACGAGTTCGAATATCAGAAAAAGGAAAAGGCATTAGCGATGGCTGTCGCGCAGGTGAAAGAGCAAGAGAAGGCCTCCGATCAGGTCTCGACGAGAAACCCAAAGCTACAGACCATGTTCGACTTGTCTCGCGACATTGATGCGCTTACGTATGAGTTGACGCTACTGCGTAGCCAGAACGACGAGTTACGGAAGCAGAACGATCTTCAGAAGGTGAATGATCGGTTGTGTGAGCGGTCTCCGTACCTGTCGCAAGCTGTCCATGCAGAGGTTGTCCGCGAGGTAGCCGAGCGTCTGAATCCGGTCTGCAAAGCCATAACACAGATTGAGCAGAACGTCCACAACGCCCGCACGGAGTTATCCACAGAGATTGCCCAGGTACTAAAAGACGCTCGCCTCTTGAGCGATGGTGCGGGTCGAGCAGAGCTTGTGAAGGCGGCGCTCGACATTTGGGGTCGCGTAGACGGAAAGCTCCACGCAGCGGCGGAGACCTTTCTTTTGAAGTCGCTAGAGTCCCACCCCTAGTCGGGAACTGTCAAGGAATCCTTGACAGCCCCCTTGGCCTGCCCTGCAACCCTCATGCACTCGGCCCTGATCTCATCCTGAGTCCAAAGGTGCGGTTTTGAGCCCCGATTGCATAGCTCCTGAATCCGATTGTAGAACCCGAGGATCTCATCTCTGAAGATGCTGCTTTCAAACGGCAGGTCAGGGTCTCGGAGGTCAGACGGGTGCGCGAAGTCGAATCCGATCCACCATTCGCTCCCCTCACTCTCTCCGCTAGAGAATGTCAGGCCTCCATGGACCTCGCAGGGGATTATCTCGAAGTCCATACCGTGCCAAGGGTGGCCCGGTGGAACCTTGATGTACCCGCAACGCGCTCCCCCAAAGTTATGCGTTATTCGATACTCAAACCCGAGCATCTCTCCTTTTTCAAGGATGGATTCTGGGCGGTCGAGGTTCTTTAATAGTGACATAATTGATGGCCTTCTACGGTCGAGTAGGATAGGTCCTTTCCGTTTCGTTGGCCCGTCGATAGTATCGGCCGATGATCGTAAAAGCGTAACAGGAAGGCCCCGGATCGCTCCGAGGCTCTTTCTTAACAAAAGGCTGTGTTCTAGCGTCCTCTCCCCTTCTTGATTGATGGGGCCTGTTCTTGAACTTGTGGATTCATGGCGTTCTTCCGCTCTTGTGCTTGTTCCGCTGCTCGTACAAAGGCTACTTCGATGTACTTGCGATTCCTTGCCCCCCATGCCACAAACGACTCAAGCTCGTGACGTTTGTAGACATCGTCTATTTCCTTCTTCTCTTCCCGCTCGATACGCTTGAGTGCTCTGTCATTCGGTGCGGCGGCTCTTGCTACGTTAAAGCGTTCCATCGTACTCACGACATCGCGACGGCAAGCCTCTCTTCGCATGCGCGTCTCGGCCCGGTGCTCATCCCGAAATGGACCGTCCTCTGTCTCTAGTTCTTTTCTCATGCTCTGAGCCCAGTACGTGTCAGGGCCACCCGTTTGGCGAACGATTTCCTGGAAGAAGAGCACGTCATCCTTTGGTCGCATGGAGTTCGACGAGGTGAAGTGATCGAGGAACGCTTCTTTTGTCATTCGAGTATGCACATTGAGATTTTCTATGCAGCGCGTTACTGCGACGTGGGCCGATCTGGCGTTGTCACTCTTGCCTAGTGTTGGAACAACAAGTGTCTCGCCGCGTCCTTGGCTCTTATGGGTGGTGCAGGCCCATCCATAATCAAGGTGGTTGTACGTTGTAGGGTTCACATTCACGATCCCTTTGTCCGTCTGAATCTCGATGTTGTTTGTCGCAACAGAGAGAACTTTTCCCGTGTACCCGTTAAGCACTCCTAGCTTCTTTTCTGCATTCTTCTCGAAGATTACTTGGTCATTGGGTGCGAGTTCACGTACTCCACGGGCCAACCGTAAATTGATCCCAGTGCCTTCGTGTCCTAGTTCAGCGCGAATGGCTCGGTTTGTATAAAGGCAGTCCTGACGAGAGAATCCAGGTGCGAGAACCTCAATGTTCTGCTTGACCGCCTCGACGACATCCTTCGCCTTTGCAGCAATCTCTTCTTGACGGTTCGAGTGGAAAATAACGTGCCCACGGTCGATAAATTCTTCTAGGTACGCACGGAAGCCAGCCGTATCTCCTGATAGAAGGGCTCTTCGTCCTCGTGGGATTGCTTCTCTCATCCATTCGACTTCTGATCCGACCTTCTGGCGGAAGACCTGGGTCACTTCCGCGTATCGACCTTCCGCCTTGGCTACCGATGCTAAGAGCCTCCCCGTGTCTCCTGCTTCGATATTCGGAAGCTGCGACTCGTCTCCGATAAATAGGCCCCCCGCTCCTTGAGATTCAATGCGTTGCAAAGTGGCTTTCGTTGATTGCATCGAAAACATGGTTGACTCATCGCAGATAACGCGACTATTCTGTTCGATCATCTCCTTGCCACGAGCGCTCTCTAGTGCTTGTGCGCGGGCCGTGTTCACACTCTCAATCCCTGCCTTTTCTCCTAACCCCTCTGCTGCAAGTTGGGAGGTGGCAAACCCGGCAATTTTCCGCCCCGTCAGGTCGCAATACCGACGTTGGACCGCCATTAGGGTGCTCTTACCGCTTCCAGCGTCTCCCTGGACCACTCCAAAACGGTATTCGAGTAGATCAAATACCCGCAGTTGCTCTGGGCTGAACTTGAGGTTTTGCGCCTCCGACTCTTCTCTTATGGCCTGGTCAAGTTTGGCACGATCAAAAAGTGGGTCTTTTGCCTTTGCGAGGCGCGTAGCAAGCTCAACGACCTCGTTTTCGAGTGCTTTTTGTGTTTTCGAGGTGTAAAGAGGGCTGTTTGCGTCTGGGCTGAGCACGACGATCTCTGTGTCGCGTCGTTGGATCGAATTTGAGAGATCAAGCCAGTCGCCGGTCACCCGTTCTCCGGTCCAACGGTCATAGTCCTCTGCGGTTAGGATAGCCTTCCCGCCTGCCACGAGGTCTCTGGTGACTCTTCCTGGGTTTTCTGCGACGATTTTCCGTACTTCCTCCTCAGATTGCTCGATGTTTCCAAGTTTCGAGAGCCATTCTCTTCTCCCCATGACCGCTTTGTGCTGTTCCATCTCCCATTCGTGTATTTTTTGGCCTTTTTCGACCGAATCAACGGTGGATGGCGCTAGAAGCGCAGCGTCAAGAGAAAAAACGATCTGCGTTGGAACCCATTTGGCGGAACGCAACGTCACCTCGCCAAAGGAATCGACTTCCTTGCGCGTTACGGTGTCTTCTGGTGCGCGTTCCATGAGTCGCGCATACAGATTGCCTTCTTTGTCTGTTTCGAGCGTGGTGGTCAATCTAGCGGCTATGGCGTGGACATCCGCACGGAGCGGGATCTCTCCCCGCGCGGCGGTTTTGTTGAGATATTCGCGAATGGAGTAGATGAGCCGGTCCCTGCGATCTGAAACCGACTCCAAGCCGTCTGATTCGTCCAAGAAGGCCCGCGCCATGTCCTCAAGACGCTCTGCTTGCTTGTCTCTCTTCCATGCTTTGCGTGTCTCAAGAGGAGCTATTTCGATACGTTGGGTTGGAAGCCCACGGTCGCGCGTGATGTAGAGCCCGTTTTCGTGCTGCATGTTGAACTTGAGTTCGGTTTCCCGCAGTGCGTGGTGAAGGCGGTAATAATCGCTTTGTCGGTTCCACGCTTTTAGAGTCTCCGAGTGGACTGAAGCAATAGCAACGTGGACATGCACGTTGTCGGTATCCCGGTGGACGGTGAACACCGCCGAGTGTCCGTCCCATCCCGAATTGTCGAGGGTGTACTCGGCGGCACGGATGAGCTGCTCGTCCGATATCGTCTTCGACTCTTCGACGTTCAATGACATAACGTAATGCTGAACTGGTTGCTTCACACGCGGTTGAGTCCTGACAACCGATTCCATATCCAGAGCCGCCGTCTCTAGCGAGTTCACTCCACGCGCGTAGATAGAGCTTGGTCGCTTTCCATCTCCGGTAGTCGGAGACCAGATAGCGTTCGCCCCGAGGTCATCCCGCAACCGGGCCTCCTCGAAGAGTGCGGAGAGGCCAAGTTTTTGCCCTTCGGTAAGGACGTTGCCCTTGGCCTTGTCGTGAACGACCTTAGCGGTCGCCTCCTCTCCTAAAATATATCGGACACACGCCGCCGCAGAGCCTCCTCCGCGAGGAGGAGCACATCTTTTCCCTTGCATGATCTTCTCCTTACTGAGCTACTTGCCAACCGTTGTTTGTCAACTCCAGAGCTATATTGGCTGGTTCATCTTTGATCTTTCCCAGAGATTGTTCGATCTCTGGAAAAGCGGCCTGAACCCTTGCGTCCCTCGCCCATCCCTTAACGCTCTCAATTTCCCGGTAATAGCTTACCACGGTTACACGTTTTCCCATGAGGTCTCCCGGTACTGAGAAGTTGTCCACATGATCGAAACCAAAGTTCGCGTAGCAATAAGATGCAGGGGTTGATGTGTACTCAAAAGCCGGGATTGCTATTTTTTCATAGTGGGAAGGTCTTCTCATGTGCCAAAACGGGTCCATAGCGCCTAGGTGCTCCTCATTCCCAGGAACCGTCGTTGGCTTCTTGATGATCACTCCTACAGAAGTCAATACTTGCAGCTTCTCAATGTCGCCATGGTCGGTAACTAGGTGATAGTATTTTCCCGACATTCCCATATAAGGATTGAATTTTTTCTCATCCGATGAATGAGCTAGCGTGAACGTACTCGGCGTTATTGGAACTACAAAACCCGGAACATTAGGCATTTCGTCTTCGTAATTTAAGCAAATAGACCTCGACTTGTCTCCTTCTACCTTATCGTAGCTATTAGAGATCGCACGCGCAAAGTTCTCTGTAGTGGCGGCTTTTGGATCGTTGGAGCATCCAAATACCCCTCCAACGACTACCATTGTCGCAAGAATGGCAGTGCCGCGTTTTAGGGTAGCGTATGTCATCGTGTGCTCCTTGTGAATCAGGTAAGACGCAAATCGCGTCTAGCAGGGATACCGTATCACAGTATCCCTGCTATGTCAATCTCCCCAGGCCTGGAAGCATTCCAGGGTTCTTCCTAGTATCATCATTGGAATAATCAACGGAATCAGAAAAATGCCCCACCAATGTTTGAGCGCTTTCCTTCTTCCCTCCGTCGAGTCTATTGAATCACAGTACGCCTTGCCTTCGCTCTCGTCTTCTGGGAGGCAGAATGTCATAACAAAGAAGGTCGCTCCCGCGTAGGCCCAGGCGAATTGCCAATACGCGCTTGCGTGCGCCGCATAGGCGAATATGTGGAAAAGCCCACCCCAAATCCATATTGTGAGCCCTAACCCTACGAGGTGCCACGTAGCTTTTACACGGGCAAAGAAGCGGTTAGTCGTATTAGTCTTCGAGGTGGTTCCCATGGCACTTGGTCCTTCTATGAAATGTTAGATACGTTTCCATGATACTGTATCACACATTTCCGATTTTTTCAACAATGTACTCGTCATTCTCGTCTACCCCAAGGACGCGGACCATTCCAGCCACTCTTCTGGTGCGGTTGTCGTCCATCTCTAGGTACACGATGGTGTTTACGAATCGGGCGATGGTCCGTCGTATTACCGGGGCTTTTGCGAGGCGGATGAGGTCCTCTAATCTACTTAGCGCGTCGAAAGCACTGTTGGCGTGGAGCGTGAATGAGAACCCGGATGTTCCGCAGTTGAGGGCCATGAGCAGCGCTAACGCGCTCTCTCCGTCTCGAAGCTCCCCGAAGGCCAGGAGGTCAAAGCTGGTTCTCAAAACGTCGGACAAGAGGTTCACGAATCCATATTCGAACCGGGTTCCATCGTAATGCGCCTGCTCGACCCGCGCGTAAAGCTGCAAGGCGTCCGCGTGGCTTGGGCGGAGTTCGCGACGGTCTTCCACCGTTACGAGCCTCGCCGTTGGGCGGATGCGAGCGGCCTCGTGGAGTATCGAGTTCAGGAGCGTGGTCTTACCTGCGCCAGGGCGTCCGACAATGGCGATATTGTCTCCGCGAGCGATGGCCGCTTCGAGTGCCTCTAGCAACCCTTCTGGCTGGTTCTCAACTGTCAAGGAATCCTTGACCGTTGCCGCCTTGGTGAACATGCTCTGATTGGCTCTCAAAGGATGAACTTCCGACGCATGGCAGCGCAGGCAGAGGGGCCAATCAGCAATCGGCGGGCCGAACGCCTGGACTCTGACATCATAATAGGGTAGGTCTGCTTCCAGGCGAGACCTGAGGCGGTCAATCGTGGTGCTCTGTCGGTTCGCCAGCATTCCGATCAAGGTCTGACGGGCAGCGGAGGGCATGATCTCTGGCGAGCGGAGTTTTCCTTGAGACCCCCTGTTTACCCAGATATGCCCGTCAGGGTTCACTGCAATATCCTGAGTGGACGGGTCTTCGAGGTATTCCTTCAACGGTCCAAGTGCAACCTCGAAGTTGAGGCGGCTGATCTCTTGGGTTACTGCGAGTTGCTTCGCATAGTCGCTAAGTGGCGTTGTGTTCATGGCGATTTCCCTTTTCCTTTTTCAATGATGTAGCATCCGGTCGGCTTTGCGGGCTCCGGTGGGCAGCATTCCTTTGGCATCTCTGGCGATTTCGCGGGCTCCGGGGCCGTAGCGTTCAGGATGTTCTTCATGTTCTCGACGCCAATCTTTTCTTCAAGGTTCGAGATGAAGAAGGGGACGTGTTTCATCACGCTAGAGTGAACCACTGCTCCAAGCTCTGCCCTTTTCTGTAGGATCGGATTCTCGTAATAGTTAAACTTACGAGCATTGATTCGGAGACCCTTACTGAAGACGATGACACGATCCGTTGGGAAACGCATCACTTCTGAAGGTGTAAGAATGCTTCTTGTGGTTATGTCGGCGTTCTCTGATACGTGGTCTTTCGACGCAGTTCGCTTACCAGAGACGTTTCGCTTCAAGACGATGGTGCTGAATCGTCCGAGAGTTTCTGAGATCGACTCCGCTGCACTAAACGTCTTCGGGCGACCGAAGAGATGAACGTCGATGGTCTCAGTGATTGATTCGTCGTCTCCATAGAGGCGGTGCAACTGTGCTACCGCTTGCCAGAAAAGCCAAAGCTGTACTCCATGGCCGCGCAGGAAGCCTGAAGCGGTCCCGATCTCCTCCACATGCTTGAGGGATGCGACCTCATCAAGTGCGAGGATCGTGGATCGGTAGTTGCCGCGTACTTCCCGACCCGCAATCGTATCAGTGGACTCGGTGAGTTCGCGGAGTGCCGAGCGTGTCAGCATCCGCAGGTATGGACGTAGTGCGTCGAGCTTCATCGCGGGGATGTTGATATAGACGACTCCCGCGCGGGGGGAGTTTGCTAACTGCTTGAAGCTGAAGGTCGAACTAGTGATGTGCTTACGAAGCACCTCGCTACGATAGATCGCCAAGAACTCGATAAACGATCCAAAAACACCGCTTTTCTCATCGTCAGCTTTTGCCTGCATGGCACGGGCGACGCTCGCTATCCACGGTCTTGTATTGACTGCGGTTCCCTTTGCGTCGGTCCATCCAAAAACGCTATTTGGATCGTCAGGAGTGTTGAGCATGTCATCGAGGAGTTCCCGAATTGAGGGAAAGCTCGAAATGTAATCAACGAGGCCCGGTAAGGAAAACAGTCTCGGGTCGTTCATATACAACGAGCGGTAGCCAATCTTCGCGATGGCCGCGCCACCAAATGCAGTACAGGCCTTATCCCAGTAAGTTGGGAGACCCTTTCCATCCATGTCAACAATATCTAGGGATGCTTGGTAAGCGTCGTCTGCTTCGCGCTCCGTTCCCAAGTGGATACCCCAGAAGGGGTTGTACGACGCGCGTCCGGTCGTCTCGCTTCCTAGCGGCTCCAATATGAAAACATCCTTTCCGAGAACCTCGGCTTGGTACCGCGAAGTACTTTCCACGAGATTGCCCTTTACGTCGAGGGCAATGATCGACGGCTCGTGCCCGTATGGGTGGCTACGACGCTCAGTTTCACTCCAAGAGCTGGCCTCTTCGTGCTGGAGAGGGATCAAGAAGCAGGTCTTGAGCAGTGCGCTCTTCCCGTCTCCTGGTGGCCCGGTGTACGATATTCCAAGCTCTCCGTCATAGCGGATAGGGACGATCCCGAGTGGTGTCTCGAATCCTCCGATGATCGGTCCAGCCTTCACACCGACAAGCCCTTCCCGCTCAAGGTCGGTTAGGTCGGCCCATTTGGCGCTATCAACGATGTCATCGACGTTGTTTGGTCGTCCGATGGCGAACTCCGTCGCGAGCGCTCCGATGATAGCCGCAAGCACTCCCCAAATGAGGATGTATGGAATGGCGTCGAAGGAATGATGGAATTGCTGGTATGGACCATGCTTTAGTGGATTGTCGAACCTCCAGGCCCAAAGAATCCAATCATGCGGTGCGTACACGAGCTTCGCATAACCAAACGTCGTGCGAAGTAGTGGCTTCCCTAGCGCTTGGCTGAATCTGAATGAGTAGGCTACCGCTTGTGTCGCAATGCTGCTCGTAGCGAGAAGTAAGGCTCCCCCGACGACATACGCTAGGGGATTCATCTTACTGTCTCCGACCGTTGTCGGTAGTTGGTAGAGATTTGATCCGCGCGAAGCTACGGTAGGCATTACGCACTTTCCTTCTTGCTAAATGCTGATTTGATTCCTCCGGCAATAAACTTTCCACCGGCATAGGTGGCTTTTGCTCCTCTAACTGTACCCTTTGCGGTACCATGAGCAGCACCAGCGGCCCCCTTAGCAGCAAACATTGCCTCAATTGCGCCTGTTGCTGGACTTCCTGTGAACATGTTGGATGCGTAGTCAGGGAGTTTCCAACTGATCAGCGCGGCCATGACAGACGCACTAAGTAGTTTAAGTACATTTCCGATAAACTCTGACATGTTCGTATTCGACGCGAAGGCGTCCATGTTTCCAACGAGCCCCATAATGAAGGCCACGGAGACGATAACCGTTACTAAGTGCATTACTGATTTCCAGCAACCACCGATATAGGCGTCAGCCATTCCCTTGGTCGCGCTTCCCGACATCCATCCAAGGCTGATTGCGCCAATAGCCACTGCGAAGTAGGTTTGGATCGTCGCTAGGAAGAGTTGTACTGCAATGAGGCAGAAACTCAACATAATAACGATGGAAGCTAAGAATGCTACGATAATTCCAGCGGCGTCGAGGAATATCTGTCCGTCCCCTGTAAGGACCTTCCCGAGGAGTTGAACTCCTTGGGTAGCAAAAGGAGACGCGGCGGTATGGAGAATCTTTCCGCAGAATCCCCAACCTCGTTCAATGATCTCGTCAGGGAGATATGCTGTTTGTCCTGGTGCGATAGCACCAGCCAACGTCTGCGCCCAATTGACAAGTTGACTCAGGAAGTGCGGTGCTTGGTCGATCACCACGAGCAGAGGGACCATAGTTACGAACATGTTCATTATGACGTGCCCGCTTCCCTCAATGGTTTGATTCATAATGGCGTAGCGAGCAATGGCTATCACGAAGCTGACTACCATGACGATTCTGAAAAGGTCTGTAGCGAGGTTCATCGAGTTCTGGAGGAATGGCGCGGTTGTGGTCGCGACCGTCGTTAGGGCTGGATCGAATATGCCCGTAAATGGCGTTGCGCTTGCTACGAGCGGAATCAATGCGAGTAGCACCATAGTGCTTCCTGCTATCGCGCCGCGACCCAATGCGTTCATGCTAATCGCCCCCTCCGAAAAGGATTCCAAGGCCCTTCGCCTCGGTTGCTGTGTCGTCTTGATGTTGCTGGACTTCTAGTGAATGCTGTACTCTATCCGCTTCCTGTCCGGTAGCAATAGCGGAGAGATTTGCGTTTGTTACCTCTGCGTCCATGTGCGCCCCTTGAGAGGCGTTCGCGTCAGCTTGGTACTGTTGAAGTTGTTGTTCCGTCACCTGAGATTGCGAGATGACCGCTTGCGCGGCGTTCGTTGCTACATTCGGACTCGTAGCGGTTGCTGGAGTTAGCAACGATTGGATTGTGGACGTAGGGTTAAGCTGTTGGATATTCCCGAAGCTCAACAGGTTTTTCGCTTCGTTCGTTAGTTGCGTCCACCCATTCGTAACCTGTTGCCAAATGCCCATTCCTCCCCAGTTCGTGAAGGTAATTGGCGCTAACCCGGTGCTGATGTCTGGAATTGGGACGGGAATCGACTGAGCGCCAACAGGAGCCATGAGTCCGATAACGAGTGCTCCTGTAATCAGAAGCTGGCTACGTGTCTTTCTCACGGTATCTCCTCACAATCTTTCTGATGCTTGTCGCGCATCTCGTCCGCTTCGTAAACTTGAACTTGCTTGTATCCGCTTTCTGGTGTGTAGAATCTCAGTCTCCTGAAAAGCCACCCGCATTTAGTACAAGCGGCTTTGTACTCCTCGTCAATCATATCCGTATTCTCCCGCTCGAAGGTATACCTGGATACTGTATCACAGTATCGGTCTCTTTGTCCATATCTACTATCTCTAAAAGGCGCGTTGCGGCTTTTTCTGCGCCTTCATGTCGCAAAAGCTCTATCTTCCACTTGTGTTTCCCGTACTGTTCGACCGGGAACTGTTGACGGAACCGCTCAACCTCGTCGTTTCCGCGTGACGTTCCGATGATAGCGAGGAGCTAACCGAAGGTTGAGTTCCGTAAGCGTTCCTTCGTCCGGTTGATGGATGAGGAAACTCCGTTCCGGTAGGCTCGGAAGCATCGAAATGCCACGTTCTGGAAGTTGCAGGCTCTTGTAGAGTCCGATGGTCTCGTGGTCGTCCTCGGTAACGCCGCTATCTCCGAAGTAAATACGGGTCGGGGAGTTCATAAGGAGGTCGTTCCGGGCTGTTGCGTTCTCGGTAAACTCCGAGAGCGAGTTTGACCACAGCCACACCCCAATGTTCTCCTTGCGCCCCATCTTCTGTAGGTCGGAGATGAACCGCGCCCCGATCTCGTGGCGAAGGAGGGAGTGGGCTTCGTCGATGTTGATAAGCCAGTGAAGTTGCTTCCCTCGTG
>Ga0302325_10023927_pt1 | contig 12720 bp, 6 predicted proteins | sample Palsa_T0_2_FD_201948 | JGI IMG/M metagenome (GOLD analysis project Ga0302325, IMG submission 201948) | Peat permafrost microbial communities from Stordalen Mire near Abisko, Sweden - Palsa_T0_2 | ecosystem: Environmental > Terrestrial > Soil > Palsa > Peat permafrost | place: Sweden: Abisko... | reverse complement strand
CCCGCTCCGACTACCGCGACCGTCAGCATCCCGACGCTCGAATGCACCGGCCACGGCAGCGTGTCCGGCGTCGTCAACCCGCCCTACGACAGCAATACCAACGTGGTGCTGCTGAAGGACGGGGTTCAGATCCAGGGCACGACGGTCGGCCCCGTGGGTACCGATAACGCGGGCGCCTTCTCGTTCTGCGCGCCCGCCGACGCCTACCAGGTCCAGCGCTTCGAGAGCTCCACTCCGGTAGGCACGCCGACCGCCGTGCTGCTGCCGGCGCCGGAGCCGACCACGTCGCCATGCCCGAGCATCTGCTCGCAAATCGGAGGCACCTGCCCCAGTAACTGCGCCAACACCACCCTGGATGAGCCTCTTTAAGGGGATGAGCCGTTTTAAGGGTCGAGGCTGCATGGGATGTCGTTGATTAGAGCAAGCCTGGCGCTGTTCGCGATGGCCTTGGTCCTCACGGTGGCGCTGGCGTCATGCGGTGGCTTTGGATCGAGCGGTCTGTCGACCAACGGACTGCCGAATATCACCGCGCAGAATTCGTTCCGCATGGTCGGTATCGCCGGTACGCCGTTTTCAGGCATCGTCTCGGATTTCACGTCGTCATGGGTCGTTCAGGGCACCGTGCCGCTGACGATCGCAATCGTTAATGGACAGCCGCCCTTCCGCATGATCGCGACCAAGCTTTCGGCGGATAACAACCTCCTCAGCATGGAGGTGTTGCGCGCGCAGAAACCCGGCATGTTGTCGTCGACGTCGCAGCCGTTCGGAATCACCTCGGCGCAGACCGGAGGCACCCTGCTCGCGATCGCGCCGCAAGCGGAACCCGACGTGCGGTTCTACATCCGAGCACCGCAGTTTGTCCTGATGAGCGGCCTTATCGAGGACAATAGCCACAGTATCGCGGTCGAGCAGCGCACGCCGACGCTATTCCTGTTCGAAGCTCCGACCGGCACGATCGACGGCATGTTCAATGAGCCGACGGTCACCGCCGGTACGATGGCGATCGATCTGTATTACACGCTGCCGCCGAGCGGCACCGTTGTATGCCGGGAGTTCAGCACTAACAACGTGCTCACGATCAAGTTTCCGGGATGCACGACGACGCCGCTCAGCACCAATCAAACGACGGCCAATCAAACGACCGCCAATCAGATCGACGCGCTGGCGGGTAACCTGCTCCCACTGCATCCGCCGGACTGATATAACCTTATAGATTAACTTCGAGAGGGGAAGCTTCCGGCCTGTCTTCGCAAGGGTGGCAAGCGGCGCCGCGCCGGAAGCCGGCTATGACCCAGCTATGACGATATTCGGCAAGAATCGCACGCGTTGCCGTCCGCCAGGAGTATCCACGCAGGAGTATCCACGGCACTGACATGAAATCTCCGCTTGTCCGGCGAATCCTGCTCGCACTGGTAATTGTAGTAGTCGTAGCCTTCGCAGGCGGCCCCGCCCTTCGCTACTACCGCTTCTATATGTCCCACGTCACGACCGACGACGCCTACGTCGACGGTACTGTCGGACTGGTCGCCGCGCGCATCTCCGGCACCGTCGTGCGCGTTTACGTGAGCGACAACTGGGAGGTCAGTGCCGGCCAGCTCCTGGTCGATCTCGATCCGCGCGACTACCAGGTGCGCGTCGACGAACTCTCGGCCAAGCTCGATCACGCCCATCAGACCGTCGATCAGCTATACGCCCAGGTCGACGCCGCGCAGTCAGGTCTCAAGCTCGCCGACTCCGAGCTGGCGCAGGCTCAGATCGATTATGATCGCGCGGTCGCGCTGCGCGATCAGAAAGTCGTCTCGCGCGAATACTACGACCAGGCCTATACCGCGCTGCGGGTAGCGGCGGCCGAAAAAACTCTCGCGCAGCATCAGGTGGAGCAGACCCAGGCCGCACTGGGCGGCGTCTCCGAGGGCCGCGCGCGCTACGATCGTCCTGTCGTCGGGCAGGCTCAGGCGGACCTCGAAGAGGCTCGGCTCGATCTCAGCTATACGCACGTCCGCGCGCCCTTCACGGGGATCATCACGCGCAAGAGCGTGGACATTGGCGACCGCGTTCAAGCCGGACAGCCCCTGATGGCGATCGTGCCGATTAAGCAGCTCTACGTCACCGCCAATTACAAAGAGACCGAACTGACCGACGTCCGCGTGGGCCAGCAGGCGCTGATCTGGGCCGATATCTATCCCGGCTATGTCTACCACGCCCATGTCGATTCGATCGCGATGGGCACCGGCGCCGCCTTTGCGCTGCTGCCGCCTGAGAATGCAACCGGCAACTGGGTAAAGGTCGTCCAGCGCATACCCGTCAAGGTCATCCTCAATTCACCGCCGCCGCCGGATAAGCCGCTGCGAATAGGATTGTCAGTCGAAGTGGCCGTAGATATCACCGACACCCGCGGTTCCCTGCTGACGTCCACGCTGCAACAGGCCTACGAAAAGCTGCCCGGCAATCGGCCGTGGGAAAAGACGAACTCCGATAATCAGCCTACGCAGGGCGATCAGCCGGCCAACGATCAACCCTCGAACGATCAACATAATCCGCTAATCATTCCCCAGCACTAGCGCCTATGGATGAACGCGCGCCTGACGCGTCCGCGCTCGGCGCCCGGCTGCGCGACTTCCTGGCGGCCCCGATCGATTCGCTTCGCGTCCTCGCCAGCGGATGGGAAACCATCGTCTTCGAGTTCGCGCTCGCCGCTCCGTCGCCGCGCATTCCGGGCGTGCCGGCTGGAGCTCCATTGGTGCTGCGGCTATATGACGCTGGCCGTGGCGACGATAAAGGGCCGCGCGAGTACGCTGCGATGCGCGCAGTGGCGGCCGCGAAGCTGCCGGTCCCGGCTGCTCATTTGTTCGAGCCGTCGCGCGAGGCGCTCGGCGCGCCGTTTCTCATCATGCAGCGTCTCGACGGTGGTCCGATGTTCGCGACGAGCAGCTTTCCGTCCGCCTTCATGACCTTCACGCTCGGCTTCACCGGTTTTGTGCGGACGCACGCGGCGCTGCATAAAATCGATCCCGGCATCGCCACACTCCGATCGATCAAGCCGGCCTTCATCACCGATACGATCGCGTCCGGTTCGCCACTGCTGGATCGGATACTCTCGGTGGTCGGCGAGCGTATCGAAAAGGGACCGCTGCCTGGCCTGCGCGAGGCCCATCGGAGCCTCGTCGCGCGAGCGACCGCTTACAGAGATGCCCGTCCGTCGATCGTCCACATGGATTACCATCCGCAAAACGTGCTCGTTCGCGGGCCTCGCATCTCCGGCGTTATCGATTGGGTGAGTGCTGATATCGGCGACCGTCATCTCGACATCGCGACGACGGCGGTCATTCTGGCGACGTCCACGATGGAGCATCCGCGCTGGATGCGCGCCAATGTCGTGGGAAATTCGTTGCGCCGGCTCTATAATTCGCTCTATCTCGGATTGCATCACGCGGTCGCGCCGCTCGATTTCGATCGCTTGCGCTACTGCCAGGCGGTCGCCGCCGTCCTGAGGCTCTCGATGTTCGGCACGATGCGCTCGCGGGGGGCCGCTGCAGCCGGTTTCCGCCCCGATTCGATAGCACAGGTCACCCCGTCGGTCGTCGCCGCTCTGAGCGCCTATGCGGCCCGCAAAACCGCCATCCCGGTGTCGATATGATCAGCCGAGACTGATCGGCCGACCCGAGAGTCCCCTCGTCGACAGGAAATCTGTACTGAGGATGTCCATCCGCCGCCGGCCTGAGCAACTTCAGGCTGTCTCGCGCATCGTGAGATATCGTGGAAGACCTGCTCAGCTACTTACATCTTTCTCTACAGATTCAGATCTCTCTCATAGGACTGACCTATGCTATTGAGACCGCACGGAGGTCTTCTTATGAACCGAAGCTTCGTTTGCGCATCGTTCGTCTTCACTTCACTCGCGATTTCCGCGCTCGCGATTTCTACGACGTCCGCGGCGCAGGAGCCGGCAATCGTTGCGCATCCGATTTCCACCAATGCGCTCCGCCTGACCATTGCGCCGGCCGTCAATTCGCCGATCGAGCTGACCACGATTCCCGATGCCGAATGCTCGCTGCATCCGGTTGGCGATACGACCCGTGCAATCCATATCTACGCCGATGATGCGGGTATCATTCGCTTCTATGTCCATCCGGCAGCGGCCTCCGCGAATAACATCAAGCTGGTCGCCGATTGCGTGGCCGGCGCCAAGTCCGCCAGCTATCCCGTCGAGTTGCGCGCGGATTCACATCCTACCGCGGACATGCCGGCGGCGGCGAAAATAAGCCGGCGGGCGATAACTGGCCATATCCTGCCGGCGCTCAGCAAGGACGAGATCACCAAGCTCAACAATCGGGACCTGATGACGCGCGGCTACCCGATGCGTCCGAGCCCGGTCGGTGCTCCGAAGGCTTACGAAGGATGGCTCCGCGCGGTCTCGGCGCAGACCACCGAGCTCAAGGCGCAATTCAGGCCCAGCTCCGAGGTTCGCGAGGATTACTGCCATTGCTACCGCCCCTACCCGCCGGTGCGCTTCCATTTGCCCGTAATCAACCAGGTACTTCCCGGCCTGACCCAGGCCGAGGCGGTCCGTCTTTCACCGGATGAATTAAAAGCGCGCGGCTATCCGGTCCGGCCCAACATCAAATCCGGCGCGGAGTACGCGGCGTGGCTCAACAAGGTGAAATTTCCAATCTCGACGATTGTGCCGAGCAACTCGCCCGAGGGATCGAATATATGGAGCGGCGACGAGCTGCAGGAAAAAGCGGGCGCCTATGACTGGGTCACCGGCGGATGGAACGTCGTCAGCGTGACCGGCGAGTCGAACGCGAATACCAACACCGATTCGTCGACCTGGATCGGAATCGATGGCGACGGCACCACCGACCTGGTGCAGGCTGGCACCGAGCAGGAAGCCTTCGGCACCGGCAACGCGCTGGTCACGACCTATCGGGCATGGACCGAGTTTCTGCCCCAGCAAGGCACCGAATCGGTCATCACGAACTTTACCGTGAACCCGGGCGATCAGATGTTCGTCGAGGTCTCGATGGGATCGGCCGGCGGTTCGCTATCCCTAAGCGGCCCATTTGGCGTCTTCCTGGTCAGCGACCTGACCACTGGAGTATCAACCTATATCGATACTCCAGTCGGCAGCACCGTCGTCGGCGGCAGCGAAGCCGAATGGATTATGGAACGGCCGACCTTCGGCACCACGCCCGCCGATCTTGCCGACTACAACACCGGCTCGATCTATTGGGCGTATGCGCGCCGGCCGAACAGTGGCCGCCATCAGGGCTACGTCAACTGCTGTAACGGCTCGACCAGCGTCAATATCACGATGAATAACAACGCGACCGGAAATGTGCTGTCGACGGCGTCGACGCCGGACGCGGAAACCGTCGACTACAATTGGAAGGCGTTCAAATAGACGCGTTGGGCGCGCGAGACCGAATCGGGCACGTTACCGCGGCGGCTCTGCAAGACGCTTCAGGCCTTGGGGCGCGAAGACGCGTCAGCTTTGAAGAATCATGCGCAGCACGTATGGCAGAATTCCGCCGTGGCGCATGTACTCGACCTCTTCGGGAGTATCGACGCGCGCCGTCACCGTGAACTCGCGCTTCTTGCCACCGTCATCGACCTGCACGACGAGTTTCTGGCGCGGCTTGACGCCCTCGGTCAGCCCCGCGATCGAATAGCTCTCGCGTCCCGTCAGGCTCAGGCTCTTGCGATCCTGGCCGTGCTCGAACTCCAGCGCCAGCACGCCCATGCCGATTAGGTTGCTGCGATGTATCCGCTCGAAGCTCTCGGCGATTACCGCGCGAACGCCCTGGAGCTGCGGCCCCTTGGCGGCCCAGTCGCGCGACGACCCCGAGCCATATTCCTTGCCGGCGATAACGATCAGCGGCGTGCCTTCGGCGCGATAACGCTCGGCGGCGTCGAAGATCGTCAGCCGCTCGCCGTCGGGCTGATGAGCCGTCACTCCGCCCTCGACGCCGGGGGTCAGTTCGTTGCGCAAGCGTATATTGGCGAACGTCCCGCGCACCATCACTTCATGATTTCCGCGCCGCGCGCCGTATGAATTGAAGTCGGCGGGCTTGACGCCATGCTCGATCAGGTACTTCCCGGCGGGGCTGTCGACCGCGATCGATCCGGCGGGCGAAATATGGTCCGTCGTCACGCTGTCGCCGAGCATCGCGAGCACGCGCGCGCCCACGATATCCACCGGCCGGTCCGGCACGGCCGTTACGCCGTCGACAAACGGCGGCGCCTTGACGTAGGAGGAATTCTCGTCCCACGCAAACAGCGCGCCTTCGGGAATCTGCAAACTGCGCCAGGTGTCGTCGCCTTCAAAGACCTGCCCGTATTCACCGCGGAACATCGCGGAGTCGATCGATCCGGCGACCGCAGCGCCGATTTCCGACGAGGTCGGCCAGATGTCGCGCAGATAGACCGGGCGGCCGTCCTTGCCGATCCCGAGCGGATCCTTTTCCGGATCGATATCCATCGTGCCGGCGATCGCATAGGCGACCACCAGCGGCGGCGACGCGAGGTAGTTGAATCGCACGACCGGATTGATACGGCCCTCGAAGTTGCGGTTCCCGCTCAGCACCGCGCATACGACCAGATTTTCTTGCTTGATCGCCGCCGCGATCTCCTCGGCGACCGGTCCGCTGTTGCCGATACAGGTGGTGCATCCGTAGCCGACCAGGCTGAAGCCGAGCTTGTCCAGATAGGTGGTCAACCCCGCTCGTTCGAGGTAGCGCGTGACGACCTTGGAGCCCGGCGCGAGGCTGGTTTTGACCCACGGTTTCACCGTCAGTCCGCGTTCGACGGCTTTGCGCGCGAGAATTCCCGCCCCAACCATCACCGACGGATTCGACGTGTTGGTGCAGCTCGTGATCGCCGCGATAACCAGCGCGCCGTCGGCAATTTCATAATCCTTGCCGTGCGACGCGACGCCGGCTTTGCCGCCGGTCTTACGGTTGGCCGTCTCGCGCTCGAGCTCATGATGGAAGCTTTCGCTCACGCCGCTTAGCGAAATCCGATCCTGCGGACGCCGCGGTCCAGCCAGGCTGGGAACGACCGCGCCGAGATCGAGCTCGAGCGTGGCGGAAAATACCGGCTCGGGAGCGTCGTTGGTATGGAACAGGCCCTGCTCGCGGCAATACGCCTCGACGAGGCGCACGCGATGCTCCTCGCGGCCGCTGAGGCGCAGGTATTCGATCGTCTGCGCATCGACGGGGAAAAATCCCATCGTGGCGCCGTACTCGGGCGACATATTGCCGAGCGTCGCGCGGTCGGCGACGCTGAGCGTGCGCAGCCCCGGCCCGAAATATTCGACGAACTTGCCGACCACTCCGTGCTTGCGCAGAAGCTGCGTCGCGGTCAGCACCAGGTCGGTCGCGGTGACGCCTTCGCGCAGCGCGCCGCCAAGGCGCAGGCCGACGACCTCGGGCACCAGCATCGGCATCGAGCGGCCGAGCATCGCGGCCTCGGCCTCGATTCCGCCGACGCCCCATCCGAGCACGCCAAGGCCGTTGATCATCGTCGTATGCGAATCGGTGCCGACGACAGTATCGGGATAGGCCTGCCCGTCGCGCGAGGTGAAGACGACCGGCGCCAGGTACTCAAGATTTACCTGATGAACAATCCCGGTGTCGGGCGGGACGACGCGGAAATCGTTAAAAGCGTTCTGCCCCCAGCGCAGGAAAAGGTAGCGCTCCTGGTTGCGCTCGAATTCGAGCCGGGCGTTGATCGCAAATGCGCCCGGAGTTCCCGAAGCGTCGACCTGCACCGAGTGATCGATCACCAGATCGACGGGCGTCAACGGATTGATCCGCGCCGGGTCGCCGCCGAGCCGCTTGATCGCGTCGCGCATCACGGCCAGATCGGCCACGACCGGCACGCCAGTGAAATCCTGCAGCAGGACGCGGGCGGGCACGAACGAAATCTCCTGGGTGCCGCCCTTGCCGCTCCATCCCGCCAGCGCTTCAACCTGGGCTGCGGTCACAATGACGCCGTCTTCGCGCCGGAGCAGGTTTTCGAGCAGCACCCGGATCGAATACGGCAGCCGCGCGAGATTGAAGCCGCGCTTGGACAGCGCGTCGAGCCGATGAATCGTGTAGTTGCGGCCGTCGAGATCAATCGTGGCGCGAGCGCCGAAGCTGTTCTTGCTCATCTTTTCCTTCTCTTGGCGAAGCCGTCCTTCTTTTGGCAGAGACGTTCCTTTTTCTAGCTCTTGCGAAACCGCTCCCTATAAACGGAACTTTCCCGATCTTCGATTCGGTACTGGCTGAACTAGAGTCTCGCGGCGCGTCCGATCCGTGGCGCCCTCACGACGTTCAGGATAGCGCGCAGTATTACTTTCTCAAGTCAATGCGGTGTCAGTGCATCAGTCAAATCGACTACCAGAATCGCGGCGATCAAAATGAAACGGCCATAAAAGAAAGCGGCCCGATGACGCTGGGGCCATCGAGCCGTGTTCCGTTTTTAAGGGTTTAGCCGCCTGAGGATGAGGTCAGTTAGTTGGAGGCGTGCTGATTCGGATGGGCTTCCAGTGCTTTTTCAGCCTGCTCGAGTTGGTCCAAGGCCGCATCGTAGAGTCCGTTGCGGAAATCGCGCTGGGCGGCCATGTACGAGCTTTGCGCGATGGGATCGACCGTCGAGCTATGCTCGGCGGCATTGATCTCGAGGTTGACCTTGCGATCGAGTTCGAGACATTCCTGACGCGCGTTGACGTTGGGGCTGTGATAGTCGTCGAGGATGACGCCCGAAACCGGAAGCTGAGGGCTTCCGTCCGATGGCGAAGCCGCGGCAATCATCGGCATCGCGCCGAAAAACGCCGCCATCACGAATACCCGGGCCAGCTTGCTATAGTTCATAAGCAAAACCTCCTGCTTGCCGATAACAGCAAGCAGATCCCGTGCCAAGCTTAGAACTATTAGACAACGGGCCGATATACCTGCCTTGCCTCGCGCCTCGCGAAAGGATTCGCAATAGAAGAATGACGCGGCATTAACATTTCTTAAGCACTCGCTCGCCGCGCGCGTGCAGGCCGCGGGCCAGGCAGGCCGTCGAACACGAGAGCGCGGCCGTCCGAATGGAACCCGATCGACGCCATCACGTCGACCCATTCCGATTCCAGCGCCGGAATATCGTCGATTCGTTCGATCGTGAGTCGCGGCCGCGTCGCGATCAACGCCGTGACCGCTACCGTCATCTCATCCGCGCTCGGCTCACCTATCGTTCGTAGTGCCGTCGCGGCGAGGCCGGCTAGCGGCACACCCGCCCGAAACACAATCAGGTTGTCCTTATCGCGCGCGATTCCGCATGCCGGCAGTATCGCGCCGTACGGATTAGCCGGATCGGCGGCACTAAGCGCGATCGCAGGTTCGCGCGCCGGTGCAATCGTTCGTATCGAGGTCAGCATCTGCAGAGCGTCGGGGATGGCATATTGCTCACCCGAAAGCGTGCGGACGAAGTAGCCGCGGCGGATACTCCCGGCGTATTCCATCCGCCGCAACGCGAAGACCACGTCGGACCACCTGATGTCCGAGGTCTCAAGCGCTATCATCTCGCGCGCGACAATTCCGTTGCGTTCGAGGAGCGCAATTGCCGCCGCGTGGGCCGGGTCATCGTTAATAAAATCATTATCGCGCGGCGCGGCGGGCACCAACCAGCGGCCGGCCGCCGTCGAGCCCATCCGGGCACGCACCGCAGCGTTATGTTTAATTGATCCGTTTGAACGGCTCCGCGAGTGAACCGCAGGAGTATCGCGGACTGCCGCCGGCTCCGCATGAAGCATCCGCAGCGGCGCGAAGCTGTCATTCGAAACCAGTCCGGCCGCCGCCAACCCCCACAGGGCGCGCAGGGCGTCGCGTTCGGACAGATTGGCCCGGTCGGCAATCTCGTCGAGGTATGATGCACCGCGGCCCGCAAGAGCCTCGAAAACAACGCGCTGATTCGGATCGGTGATCGCCGACGCGTCGATCGATTGAGCCGGCACCGCGCGGCGTCGATAAATCGCTACCCGATTTGGAAATCCGGCTGGAAATCCGCCGGTGGCTTCCGTCGGCACCGCTAGCCACGTGAATTCACCGCCGCTGCACAGGCGGTCGAGCATCTCCGGACGGTACCCGGTCGCGCGCGCCGGCAGAATCGATCGCTCCCAGAAATCCGGCTCGAAGCCGACGCCGGCCAGGCAGTCGAGCGCCGCGGCGACGGCGTCGGTCCCAGGCTCGAGCCCAATTCCGCCCACATGATTCCATCGCAGTCGAAAGCGCGCGTAGTCCTCGTCGCTGGCCGGCTCGACCTGCGAGCGCAACCGCGCGAGCGTCACCCGATGGATCCGTTCAAGATTGTAGCGATAGCACCAGTCGGCAATCTCACCGCCCGGCCGCCGCGCGAAGCGTCCGCGAAAGACGGTCCCCTTCGCTTCGAGTTGAACCAGCGCCCGTTCGATCTCGATCGCGGTAAAGCCGAGCCTCTTCGCTAGTTCGCCGATCGTGACCGGACCCGACGTGCCCATCGCGCGGCGGATTATTTCCTCGCGCGCCACGTCGGATTCAGGCACCGGCTGATCGATAAGAAGCTCGTCGTTTCCAAACACTACTGACGGATAGGCAGCAGAAAAGAGCGCGCAATCGTCGCTCACAATGACGGAGGCCGCACGCGCCGGATCGAGCGTGACGCGGGTGAGGCGTCCTTCGCCTTCGAGCGCCGCCGCCATCGCGGCAGCGTCGCCATTGACCCGTTCCGCGAGGCTCGCGACCGGTATCGCGCCGTGGCGTCGCACGAGTTCGAGCAGCTCGTCGCGATTGCGCGCGCGGGCGACCGTCGCCGTACCGGCGACTTCGGCCTCGACCACTTCGATCGCGTCGCGTTCGAGCAGATCCGAAATGTCTTCGGTGCGCATGACGTCTTCCGCCATCGCACGATTGAGCTGGACCGTGCGGCTGCGGCGATTCGCCCGCTCGCCATCGTCGAGGAACGAATAATCCCACGCCAGCAGAATCCGATGGGCAAAGACCGAGGGCGCGATCGAGTCGACCGTGACCACGCGTATATCGCCGCGCTCGATCCCCTCGACAAGTTTCTGCAGGCGCGGCAGGTCAGTCGATTCGGTCAGGCACTCGCGCATCGTCTCGCCGACGATAAAGTGCGCGGGCAGATCGATATGGGGCGGCCGATTCTCAAAGCATGCCTGATGCGCCGGAAACAGCGACGCCATCAGCTCCTGCGAACGCAGCCGCTGAATCCAGGCCGGCACGCGCCGCCCCGTTTCGGCGCGCTGGACGGCGAGCGCCCGGCTGGCGACATGGCGAAAGCGCGTCTCGAACATCGGCGCGTCGAGCAGCGCCTGCGTGAGCACGTCGGCGAGCTTGCGCGACGGCAGCATCGCGGTTACGTGGTCGAGCGCGAAACTGTGGCGCGAATTGAGCGCCAGCAGGACGGCGTCATCGATCGCCGAGGCCTGAATTTCGAAGTCGAACGACTGGCACAGCCGCTTGCGCAGGGCGAGGCCGAACCCGCGATTCAGCCGGATTCCAAACGGCGAATGGATAACTATCTGGGTGCCGCCAAGGCCGTCGAAGAAGCGTTCGATAACAATGGTCCGTTCGTCGGGCACGACGCCCAGCGCGGCGACGCCGCGCCGGATGTATTCGGCGGCCGCATGGGCGGCGCGATCGTCGAGGGCGCACTCGCGCATCAGCCACGCCGCGGCGTCTTCGATTCCACCGGCGGCGATTCGGGCGGCTATTTCGCGGCGCAAAGCGGTTACCGTAGTGGACAACGCGGGCGATCGGCCGTTGGCCTCGTTCAGCCAGAACGGCACCGAGGGCGCCATGCCGGGCGCCGCTTCGACCAGCAGGCGATTGCGCGAGGTGCCGAGGATTCGCCAGGGACTTGAGCCCAGCGCAAAGACGTCGCCGCGGACCGATTCCTGCGCGAAATCTTCCTCGACGTCGCCAACCTTGCGGCCTTCGCTGGCGATCACGACGTCGTAGTTGCCGTTTTCCGGAATTGTGCCGCCCGAGAGCAGCGCGGACAGGCGCGCGGCGCGCCGCGCCCGCACGCGGCGATTACGCCGGTCGTGGAATATTTTCGGCGCGGCGCCGCGAATTCGCTCGGGCAGCTCGGCCGCCATATCTGTCAGCAAGGTGGAAAGCCCGGGGCCGTCCAGCGCGCCGAAGTTATAGGCGCCGCGCAAAAGCCGGCTGAGGTCGTCCTCTGAAATGTCGTCTTCCGAATTATTCTGGGAAATATTTTGCCGGCCCGCCGCGATCGCGACTATCTGCTGGGCAGCAACGTCGAGGCACCCGCCGGGAATCTCGACTTCGTCGAGCAGGCCGACGCGAATCGCACGTACAGCGGCGGCCGATTCGATAAGGTCATCCATCGTGAGCGCGAAAAAACGGCCCTTCGGGATGGCGTCGAGGCGATGGCCCGAGCGACCGACGCGCTGCACCGCCGCGGAGATCGAACGGGGCGAATCGATCTGGCATACGAGATCGACCGTGCCCACATCGATACCCAGTTCGAGCGAGGCGGTGGCGACGAGCGCCTTGAGCTCGCCGTGCTTGAGCCGCTGCTCGGCTTCTAGCCGTTCGCGGCGCGCGAGGCTGCCATGATGGGCCATCACGGCGTCGACGCCTAGGCGATGCTGCAAATTCAGCGCGGTCCGCTCGGCAAGCCGCCGCGACAGCGTGAATACCAGCGTCGTGCGATGCTCCCCGATCAGCC
>Ga0302325_10023919_pt1 | contig 12722 bp, 14 predicted proteins | sample Palsa_T0_2_FD_201948 | JGI IMG/M metagenome (GOLD analysis project Ga0302325, IMG submission 201948) | Peat permafrost microbial communities from Stordalen Mire near Abisko, Sweden - Palsa_T0_2 | ecosystem: Environmental > Terrestrial > Soil > Palsa > Peat permafrost | place: Sweden: Abisko... | reverse complement strand
GTGTATGCGCGAATAGATGGTTAGCGCGAAGTCGGCGATTTGGCGTTGGTGGCCGACTACGAAGGGGACGTCGACGTAGGTGAAGGCGATGAGGCCGCCGAGGCCCTCGAGCGCGACGAAGATCGTTGCGCGGCGTAGGAGCGATTGCCGGTGCGCGAGTATGACGAAGCTCGCTGCGACGAGTGAGACGAACATTCGCAGGATCGTCGCGGGGTTGCCGGGGTCTTCGAAAAATCGTACGGCAACCAGTCCGAGCGCCAGCGCCACGAGGATTGCGGCCGCGAAATGGTTGGTGCGCACCGACTGCGTTTCGAGGCGAGCGATCATTGCCTTAATGATTCCGCATCGAGCAGCCGGCCCAGCGTGACCTTTGGGCCCTTCTTCATAGGGCGAACGCCGACTCGCATGGGACGCCGCCGCGCACGGTGAAGCCAAACCGCGATGACGACAGCTCAAGCTCCCCTCTCCCGCCCGCGACGTTGGACCGTGGAAGTCGACGGCATCCGCTGGATTCCGCGGATGGCCGACAAGGCGCGCATGAGCGCCTACGGCACGCTCGGCGCGTACCTCATGGGCCACTCGCCCGTGGATAGAGCCCTACTGCGGCGCCTCGGGCTCACCACCGCAGAGTTCACGCAAATGGTCGCCGTGAACCCCGACGACGCGTCGTTGCTCGCGGCGCTCCGCGCCCACGGCTTCGACGAAGATCGCGTGCGGCGCTGGTCCGCGAATTTCACGACGACGTACGCAGCCTACATTCCGCTCTGGGATCTCGACGAAGGCTATCGCGCACCGGGTCCGCTGCTCGCGCCGTTCATGGGCGTCATGAAGGTCGTGGAAGGGCCGCTGATGGCGATGTTCCGCAAGATCTCGCCCGCACCGTAGCGCCCGAGGCCGAATGCAAGTCTACGAGTTAACCGCCTTCGGTGCGCCGCTGGGGGCGGCCACGCGCGACGTGCCGGAGCCCGGCGGCAGCGAAGTGCTCGTCCGTGTCGTGTCGTCCGGCGTTTGCCACTCCGACGTACATCTGCGCGACGGATACTACGATCTGGGGGGCGGCAAGAAGCTTCCGATGCCGCGCGGCGTCGCGACGTTCCCGCACGTTCTTGGGCACGAGATCGTCGGCGAGGTCGCGGCGCTCGGTGCCGAGGCGCACGGGATCGCGCTCGGCGCGCGTTGCGTCGTCTATCCCTGGATCGGTTGCGGCACGTGTTCGACCTGCGCGCGCGGGGACGAGCATCTCTGCACGCGGCCACGCGCGCTCGGCATCACGGCCGGCGGCGGTTACGCCGAATACGTCGTCGTCCCGCACTCGCGGTATCTGCTCGACATCGGCGACGTTCCCGAAGACCTCGCGTGCACGCTCGCGTGCTCGGGCCTGACGGCGTATAGCGCGCTCAAGAAGACGTTGCCGCTCGGCCCGGACGATCGCTTGGCGATCTTCGGTGCGGGCGGCGTCGGGCTCGCCGCGATCGGCCTCGCGCAGCGAGTCACCGGATGTGCGCCGATCGTCGTCGAGTTGGACGCGGGACGGCGTCGCGCGGCGCTCGCCGCCGGCGCGAAGGACGCCGTCGATCCCACCGAGCTTTCCGGTCCGGGCGAGTTCGTCAAGCGCTGCGGCGGGCGGCTCAACGCGGCGATCGACTTCGTCGGCGCGCAGGCCACTGCGGCGCTGGCATTCGAGACCCTGACGATGGGCGGCCGGCTCATCAGCGTCGGTTTGCTCGGCGGCGCATTCGAGGTGCCGTTGCCGATGCTCGCGCTGCGCGCGCTCACCTTCCAGGGCTCCTACGTCGGCAGCCTCGCCGAGATGGGCGAACTGATGGAGCTCGCGAAATCCGGCGCCTTCGCGCCGATTCCGATCGAAACGCGACCGCTCTCCGCCGCCGAGGACGCACTCGAAGACCTCAGGGCCGGCCGGATCACCGGCCGCATCGTCCTAAAACCCTAGAACGCGCTGACGAAATCGAAGCGCGGTTCGCGGGTTCCCGAGAAAAACGCGACCATGTCGTCGATCATCCGGACGCTACCGTCGCGGGTGAGCGGGTAACGGTCGGACCGGGAACGGTAGACGGTCGACACTGGCTGTGACGAAACTTCGTCGATGACGGGCGCGGCAACGAAAGTCGCCCGCAGCTCGCCTCCGGGTTGAAACTCAACGATTGCGGCGTGACCTTCGAACGCCCAATGCACGCAATTGCGATCGCGCACGAGCGTGAGGCGGTCGCCGAACTTCGAAATCAGGGGAGCGGCCGACTCGGCGAGCCAGCGAACCGGCTCATGGGATTCCATGCTCGAAGCGTACGCTGTGCGTACGCCTCGGCGCATTGGACACGCGGCTAGTGCGGGCCGCCCAGGGTGTGGCTAGCGGCCCAGCCGCTGCGCGATCGCCGCGCTAACGATCGAAGGCGAGCCCTCGGGCTGCTGGAAAGCGAGCGACATCTTGTCGCCGCCGTCGAAGAACAGCTTCGCGGTCGAGGCGTCCTCGTCGGCAAGTGCGGCAACGGCGGTCCCGTTGCGGCTGACCCACATCGCCGAGTCCCATGAAAGCTCTTCGGTGCGAACCTGGTCGCCGAGCCGGGTGCGGACCTCCGCGTTCACCGCGTCGATCCATTGATCAAAAGTCATATCTAAGTTCCTTGTGGTTAGCCAAGTGTCCAACGTATCAAGAGTACCGCGCTTCGGCTTCGGTTGCAAGGCTTGCACCCGACTAGTGGGCAGCGAGCGGCAAAATGTGTGCCCCGTCCGGACAGCGGCCTTTCGCCTAGTCGGCCGAATAAAATGACATGACCCCAGCCTCTCGCCCCGCAACCCCGGAGCGCCCGTCGTCCGAGGGCCGGCTCCATGCAATCGAACCGGCCGGCCACAAATCGCCGCGGATCGCATACTTCTCGATGGAGATCGCTCTCGACCCGGCGCTGCCGACGTACAGCGGTGGCCTCGGCATCCTAGCGGGCGACATGTTGCTCTCGGCGGCCGACCTCGGCTTGCCCGTCGTCGGCGTCACCCTGCTCTATCACTTCGGGTATTTCGTGCAGCACCTCGACGGGGCGGGAAACCAAACCGAATCCGGCGAGGTGTGGGATCCGCGGACCCGGATGTCCGGCGTCGATCGCACCGTCACGGTGACGGTCGAAGGGCGCACGGTCTACGTGGGCGCCTGGCGCTACGACCTCGTCGGCGCGGGCGGCGCGACCGTGCCCGTCTATCTGCTCGATACCGATTTCGAGCGCAACGATCCGCGCGACCGGGCGCTCACCGCGAAGCTCTACGGCGGTGACAACCGCTACCGGCTCTGTCAGGAGACCGTCCTCGGCTACGGCGGCTTCGCGCTGCTCGATGCGCTCGGCATCGCCGACGGCATCGGAACCTTTCACATGAACGAAGGCCACTCGGCGTTGCTCGTGCCCGCGTTGCTCGAAGCGCGCCTGGGTTCGCGGACGCACGTGGACGTGACGAGCGACGACATCGCGAGCGTCCGGCGGCGCTTCGCCTTCACGACGCACACGCCCGTTCCCGCCGGCCACGACCGCTTCGACCCGGCGCTCACGAGCGAGGTGATCGGCGAGGCCCGCGCGCGCCTGATCGAGCGCATCGGCGGGCAACGCGACGGCGCGGTCAACATGACGCAACTGGCGCTGCGCGGATCGCACTACGTCAACGGCGTCGCGATGCGGCACGGCGAGGTTTCGCGCAAGCTCTTTCCGGGCGATGCGATCAACGCGATCACGAACGGCGTCCATGCCGGCCGTTGGACCTCGCCCGCCTTCGCGATTCTGTTCGACCGTCACGTGCCCGGCTGGCGGCGCGACAACGGCTATCTGCGTCATGTTGTCGGCGTGCCGGTCGAAGACATCGCGGTTGCCCACCGCGCGGCCAAGGACGACTTCTTCGTCGAAGTCAAACGCCGGACGGGCGTTTCGCTCGATCCCAAACATTTCACGATCGGCTTTGCGCGCCGCGCCGCGGAGTACAAGCGCGGCTACCTTCCGCTCTGGGACGTCGAGCGGCTGGCCGAAATCGCCGCCGATTTCGGCCCGTTGCAGTTCGTATTCGCGGGCAAAGCGCATCCCAACGACAACGACGGCAAGGGCGTCATCCGGCGCATCTTCGAAGCGGGCTCACGCTTCGGTAAAGCGCTGAAGTTCGTGTACTTGGAGAACTACGAGATCGCGCTCGCTCAGCGTATGGTGGCCGGCGTCGACTTGTGGCTCAACACGCCGCGGCCGCCGCTCGAGGCTTCCGGCACGAGCGGCATGAAGGCCGCGCTCAACGGCGTGCCCTCACTGAGCACGCTTGACGGCTGGTGGGTCGAAGGCTGCGTCGAAGGCCACACCGGCTGGGCGATCGAGGGCGATCTCGCCGCGCACGGCGGCGATGCCAACGCGGCCGATGCCGAGGCCCTTTATGCAAAGCTCGAAACGGCGATCTTACCGCTGTTTTCCGGTGATTCCGACGCTTACGCGCGGGTGATGCGCGACGCGATCGCGCTCAACGGCTCCTACTTCAACACCCAGCGCGCCGTCGAGCAGTACGTGCGCATCGCCTACAGCCTGGGCGACTAGGTCTCGCCGCTACTCGTCCTTCACATTGAGGTCCGCGTCGTCCCGATCGTAGTCGAGGATATCTCCCGGTGCGCAGTCGAGCACGAGGCAGAGCTTCGAGAGCGTGTTGAAGCGCATGCCCCTCACTTTGCCCGTCCGCAGGAGGCTGAGTTGAGTTTCCGAGAGGCCGATCTGCTCGGCAACCTCGCGGGCGCGCATCTTGCGCCGTGCCAGCATGACGTCGAGCGTAACGCGCACCGGCATCAGACGAACTCGTCCAGCTTCGATTTCAACTGCTGCCCTTGGCGTGCCAGCAGGATGAGCACGAACCCGACCAGCGCCAGGGTCACGTTCTCGATGTCGAGATCGAACTTGACGCCCCGCATTTCATGGAATCCATTGGCAATGAGAAAGATCAGGCTGGGCTGTACGACGATAGCGGCAAAAGCTCCGAGCATCAGACAGCCGCCGATTTCCCTCAGCCCTCTGACCATGGCCGGACCGAAGGCGTCGCCCCCGTCGATGCGCGCGAAGACGTCCGACGCGGCCCACAGCGCCGTGAGGAAGAAGATTGGCGCCAGCAGGCTTACCCAGTAAACGGGCGTCATCATGACCCCGGCGTTCGAACCGTCGAGATGCAGGAGCTGACGTGCGCCCGCCCGTTCGAAAAACAAGGCGAGACCCAGCCCCAAGACGACGATTCGGGTCAGTAGGGCGGCGCCGGGCCGGCCGGGCTTAGGTCTCGACACGAAAATCTCCCGCTAAGAGCTACATTTATTGATGTATAACAATCTATATATTAAGTAAAACATAAAGTCAAGGTGCCGTGGAAACGGCCCGAAGCCGCTGCGCCTCTATTGACGAAATTATCAGCGAGCTGGCCCATTGTATCGAGTTGGTAAATCCCGGCCCGACTAGTTCCTTTGACTCTGATCGCCTCTTTCGGGACTTTGTACGATGCATGCATGATTGCAAATGCCGAAGCTTCATCGTTCGCCGATTTCGTCGATGCGTTGCGCTTGAGAGAAGCGCCGCGCGCTGAAGTCGCTCCGCGCGCACCGCTCTCGCAGACGGCTCTCGCCGCTCTCGAAAAGTGCTACCAAGATTTCGCGCGCCAGTCCGCTCAACCGATCCAACGCCGCCATCACGTTGGCGCGATGGTCGTTCACGCTAGTCCCGAAGAAGAGAACTCCGTCGCCGACTATTTCGTCGAGCAGCTCGGAATGCGTATCGTCGAGATCGACGTGCGCGGCCTGCGCGAGCTTTCGAACGAAGACGTCGAGCGGCGCTTAGCGACGCTTACCGAACCGACGGCGCACATCGTCGCGCTGCGCGGGCTCGGATTCGACACCGATCCGCGCGTGCTCGAGGCGCTCGAGTGGTCCGACGTCGACGTGCTCCTGATCGGTTACGCCGACGCGGGCGCATCCTTCGGCTCGGCCGTGCGGCGCCGCTTCAAACATCGCGTCGATATGCGACCCGACGCCGCGAATCGCATGTGGAGCCTCCGCTAGCGCGGAGCCATCCGAATCGCTCCGTCGAGCCGGATCGTTTCGCCGTTGAGCATCTCGTTCTCGAAGATGTAGGCCGCGAGCGACGCGTATTCTTCGGGGTTTCCGAGGCGCGGCGGAAACGGAACTTGCTTACCGAGCGAGAGCTGTGCCTCTTCCGGTAACCCCGCCAGGAGCGGCGTCTTGAAGAGCCCCGGCGCGATCGTCATCACGCGAATCCCGAGCGCGGCGAACTCACGCGCGATCGGAAGCGTCATCCCCACGATGCCGCCCTTTGACGCACTGTACGCCGCTTGACCTATTTGCCCGTCGAACGCGGCGACCGAGGCCGTGCTCACGATAACGCCGCGTTCGCCCGAAGGCAGCGGCTCGGCTTGCGCGATCGCTGCTCCGGCCAAGCGAATCATGTTGAACGTGCCGATCAAATTCACCGCGATCGTTTTGCTGAACGACTCGAGCGAATGGGGTCCGTTTCGGCCGAGCGTTTTCGCGGCGGTGCCGATGCCCGCACAGTTCACGAGCCCGCGCAGATCCCCGAAGGCACTCGTTGTGAGTTCCACGGCGGCCGTTGCGTCGGTCTCGCTCGAGACGTCGCAGTGAGCGAAGCGCCCGCCGATCTCGCTCGCGATCGCGTCGCCGCGCGCATCGTTGAGATCGGCGATCACGACGCGCCCGCCGCGCTCGGCGAGGAGGCGCGCGGTCGCTTCGCCTAAGCCCGAGGCGCCGCCGGTGACGATGAAGGCATGGCCGCTAATCTGCATGCGGCGCACGCTTCACTGGCCCGGCGGCGGGAACCGCTTTTTAGCGGAAGCGGAAGCCGAACCGGACGTACGGTCCGCCGTAGTAGGGATACCCGTAGTACGGGTAGGCCGCATACGGATACGCGTAGGCCGTCTGGTAAGGCGTGTCGATCTCGTTTGCCACGAAGCGCGAGCCGTCGGGTTGACCGTAGACCGTGACTCTCATGCCGGCCGCCAGGTGCAGGCCGGTCGGATTGATGATCGTGCCGTCGTGCAACTCGACCCGGTCGGTGTAGCCGTGCTCGTCGCGGACTTGGAGGGCATACTTGCCGTCGAAGTTGGTGACGCGGCCGTGAATCGCTTGATCCGCGCTCGTCGCGTAGCTGGGGAGGCCCTGCTGGGCCGAGGCGGGGGCAGCGAGCGCCCCCAAGAGCGCTGCGACTGCGAAAACCACTGTGTATCTCATCTTGGCTACCATTTTCCCACGGAAGAGTGAAATTGCTATGAGAGAGCGATGAAATTCGCCTCGGAAGGTTCCCAGCCTAGTGCTGCGCCGCGAACGTCCAGTCGGCGATGTTCGAGAGATCCGAGCCGATCGGAACCGGTCGAACGCCGTGCAAATCGACGTTGGCGGCCGTGATCTCGGGCAGAAAATCGAGCACGTATTCGGGTACGTTGGCGATGAGGATTTGCTGGATTTGGCGGTAGCTGCGGCGCCGCGCCGTCTCGTCGAAGGTTGCGAGCCCTGCCTCCTGCAGCCGGCCGATCTCGGCGTTGCGATAGCGGGAAACGTTCTGCCCGATAGGCGCCACCTGGGACGGTGAAATATAGGCAGTGTCGTCGGGATCCGGGGTCAGGTTCTCGGTCGTATAGAGCGCGATGTCGGTCTTGCCGCCGTACAGCATCCCGCCCGCGCCGGCCGGGGCGAATAGGGTCGCTCCCGGGAAATTCTTGATCGTGACCTCGGCGCCGATCGCATCCCATGCGTTGAGCAACAGGACTTCGATCGATTCGCGCTGTTTGACGCCGGCTACGGTCGAGATGCTGAACGCGAGGCGGTTACCGTTCTTGCTGCGCACGCCGTCGGCCCCGCGCTTCCAACCGGCGGCCTCCAAGAGCGCCGCGGCTTTCGCGGGATCGAACGGATAATGCCGGATGGCCGGATCGCCCCAGCCGAAATCGGGATTGAAGTGGGTGGGCGCCGCGCGGCCCAGGCCGTGGTAGATCTTGGCGAAGATCGAACCCTCGTCGATGGCGTAGCACAGGGCCAGCCGCACGAAACGGTCGTCGAGCGGCGGGCGCGACGTGTTGAACGCCAGATGCTCCCAATGTAGCGACGAGGTCGTCGCGACGTTGTAGCCCTCGAGCGCTCGGACGCGCGCCACCTGCGCGAGCGAGACGCCATAGTAGAGATCCAATTCGTGCGCGTGCAGCTCCGAGACCAACGTGTTCTGGTCCGGCACGAACTTGAGGACCACGTGCGGTATCTTCGGCGGCCGCCGGAAGTAGTATGGATTGACGTCGAAACGCATCTCGCTGCCGCGCAGCCACGAGCGCAGAACGTAGGGGCCCGAGCCGATCGGCGCCGCGTTGAACGGAACGCGATTGATGTCGGCGTTGCCGGCCAGGATGTGCTTGGGAACGATCGCGCCCAAGATTCCGTCGCGGAAAAGAAATAGCGCCGGCGGATAGGGCCGGTTGAAGAACATCCGCACCGTATGCGGGTCGGGCGCGTCCATGCGCGCGATCCGGTCGTAACCGTCGCGGGTGGTGGCGAGATTGGCCGGGTTCATCAGTTGCTGCCAGGTGAAGATCACGTCGCCCGCAGTGAGGGGCACGCCGTCGCTCCAGCGTGCGTTCGGCATCAGGTGGTACGTGATCACCTTGGCGTCGCGCGAGATGCCGCCGTTCGCGAACGTCGGCAGCTCGCGAGCGAGGTCCGGAATGGGCCGCCCGCGTTCGTCGTAACGGATCAGCCCGTCGAAGATCAGTTGGAAGACGTCGCTCGAGAACGCCATCGATCCGATCACGGGGTTGAGCGTATCGGGCTCCTCCCAGAGACCGATCCGCACCGTATCGGGCGTCGTCCAGGGGTGGAGCGCCGCGTTTCCCGGCGTGCCGCCGCCGAGTTTGGTGCAACTGCAGAGCGCGCACGCCAGAGCGATCCACGCCAGGTTTCGTAGCGACGGCCGCCGCCGGTCTCTATGCGCCATTTTCCCTCGTTCGGCGCTTCGCTCGAATCCCAGCCAGCGCGAGGATCGGGTCCGAATATCGCGAGCGCCGCGGCGAAGGACACCGTATGCTCGCGCGATGACACGTGCCCAAGTTGCCGACTTTGTGACGAGATTCGCCCAGGCTTGGGCTGCGCGCGACGGCGAGGCCTTCCTCGCGCTGTGGGATCCCCGGGGCTTGCTGCACTATCCGCTTGTGGACCGGCCGATCCGCGGGGACGAGATCGGGATCCTCAACGACGTCCAGCGCAAGCGCGCCCCGGATCTCGTGTGGCAGATGGTCGACTGGACGTGGCGCGGGGATACGGTGATCGTCGAATGGCAAGCGACCCGTTTTTTCGGGGGCAGCCGGTTCGACTGGCGCGGTGTCGACAAATTGCGTCTCCAAGGCGGCAAGATCGTCGAGGAACGGGTCTATATGGATACGGCTCTGCTTCGCGCGGTCAACCAGGAGGGTGCCGGCGAGGAGCTCCGCGCGGCGGCCCGCGCAGGGACGGCCTTTCAAGCCTTGTTTTCGCTCGAATAGCTGCCCGCGAAACATCCGCCGCCGCTCGCCGCTACGTTCGGCGGGAGGGGCGCTTTCCGGCGCCAATGAGGGAGAATATGCACGTTAGACGTCTTTTTTTTGTCGCCATGGCGGCGATTTTGTGTTTTGGGGCTTTGGGTCGGGCGGTCAGCGCCGATGCCGTCGCCGCGTATGATGCCTTCACGAAGGACGCGACGGCGCAAAAAGGCCTGTTCACACTCTGGCACAAGGACGGCAAGCTCTACATCGAGCTGACCGCGGATCAACTGGGGAAGGATTTCATCCAGACGATCGTGCCCTCGTCGGGCCTGGGCGGCCAGTTCATCGTCGCCGGCAACACCGACCACCTCCCGAGCGAACTCGTACGCTTCGAGCGCAACGGCAATCAGGTCGCGATCGTCTGGCCCTCGCCGTACTTCGTCGCCCCGCATTCCGAGGCGTCGCAACGCGCGATCGCCCGCGGCTTCGCCCGCTCGATCGTTGCGCTCGCAACGATCGCCGCCGCCGATGAGAAGACCGGAACCGTCATCATCGACGCGTCGCCGTTCTTGGACGACCAGCTGAACCTCAAAGCGGTTCTCGCGCAAACGATCCACGACACGCCGAAGGCCGATCCGTATTCGCTCGACCGGGACCGCACGTACTTCGGGGCAACGAAGTCGTTTCCGAAGAACATCGTGCTCGAGGCGCTGCAAGACTGGACCTCCGAAGGCCAGCACGTGCTCGACACCGCGCCCGACCCGCGCCACATCCAGATGCACGTGGTCTACAACATCGCCGACGTCGCGCCGAGCCCGGACTACCGTCCGCGCTATGCCGACGACCGGATCGGCCTCTACGACGACATCTACCTCTCGTTCGACAACGATCGGGTCCTCACGCGCAAGCTGCGGTACCTGGTGCGTTGGAATCTGCAGAAAACCGACCCCTCGAAAGCCGTCTCGCCGGCCTCGCACCCGATCGTCTTCACGATGAGCAACACGATCCCCGAACGCGAACGGCCCGCCATCAAGGCCGCGGTCTTGAAGTGGAACGAAGCGTTCCTGCGGCTCGGCATCAGCGACGCGTTGCAAGTGGTGGACCAGCCGAACGACCCCAACTTCGATGCCGACGACATTCGCTACAACGTGCTGCGCTGGGTCACCGAGGCGCAAGCGAGCTTCGGCGCGGACTCCCAAACGCTCTACGACCCGCGCACCGGTGAGGAGTTCCGGACCGGGATCCTGATCTCGGCCGACGTCCCGTCGTTCGCGCGCCAGGAATGGACCTACGTGATCGATCCGGTGCGTTTCGGCCGCTCGACCGATCCAATGCCGCAGAAATTCCTCGACGACGTTTGGCTCGGCGTCATCATGCACGAGACAGGCCACAACCTAGGCATGCAGCACAACTTCATCGGCTCGCGCGCCTACACGGCCAAGCAGCTGCAAGACAAGAACTTCACCTCGAAATACGGGATCGCGTCGACCGTGATGGAGTACGCGCCGACCAATGTGTGGCCGAAGCCGTACGGCCAGGGCGACTACTCGCAAGTCGTGCTCGGCCCGTACGATTACTTCGTGATGCGCTACGGCTACGGTCCGATCCCGAACGCAAAGACCCCCGAGGACGAACTGCCGCAGCTGCGAGCGCTCGCGAGCACGTGGTCCAACCCGTTGCACCGCTACGGCTCCGACGAGGACGTGTCGTGGTTCAACGGTCACGCCTCCGATCCGCGAATCGAACAGAACGTGCTCACCGGCGATTGGCTCGGCTGGTGCGGCGTTCAGCAGAAGATGAATCACGACCTGATCGCGCATCTCGACTCGTTCTTTCCGCATGCGGGCGATCCGTACGAGGACGAGCGCGATGCCTTCGGGCAGCCGTTCTTCGGTGAGTTGTACTGCGCGACGCTGCCCGCGCATTACATCGGGGGCCAGTATCTGTCGCGCGCCCACCGCGGCGATCCCGGCGCCGCTCCGCCGATCGTCCCGGTTTCCAAAGCCGATCAGCGCCGCGCGTTCGAGGTGCTCGACCGCGATCTGTTCTCGTCGGCGGCTTGGCGCATCTCACCGGCGCTTCTCAGCCATCTCGGCTACAGCGAATGGGCGGGCTACGGTTACGTCGGCTTCGAGGGCTACGGTAACTTGCCGAAGTGGGCTTACGATCCGCCCGAGCGGCACGACCTTCGGTATGCCGAGCTGATCGGCGACCGGCAGAAGGGCGCGATCAAGGAGATGTTCTCCGCGTCCGTGCTCGCGCGGATCGCGGCCGGCGCAACCGAAACCTCCGATCCCAACCCGATGCGCCTGAGCGACCTGTTCGCCTGGATGCATGCGAGCGTTCTGCACGAGGTCGCCTCGGGCGCATCGACGATCGACCCGATGCGGCGCTCGTTGCAGCAGGGCTACCTCGATACGCTGATCGCGCTCTACACCACGCCCGACGCCGCGGCGCCGAGCGATGCGCGGGCGCTCGCGCGGGCGGAACTCGTTGCGATCGAACACGAAGCGGCCCGGGCAGCGGGACGCGCGTCGGATCCAACCACCCGCGCGCACCTGGAACTGCTGGAAGCCCGGGCGCACTCGGCGCTCAACCCGGGCCACTAGGGTGAGATTACTCGCGCTTGCCCGCACGTTCGCGCTCGGCGCTGCCGTGTCGCTCCTCGGCGCAAGCGCGAGTAACCCACAGGCCCAACTGCAATACTTCGTCGGCACTTGGACATGCGGCGGCTCGACCTGGACCTGGTCGCAGCTGGCGCCCGGGTCGGCGTGGATTCTCAACGTCTACGGCGATCCGAAGCATCCGGATGGAAACGCCGTCGTCGGTTACGTCGCGAGCCTGCATGCGTTCGTCTATCGCGACTTCCACGCCGACGGCAGCTACGCGGATTTGACGACGAAGGGCTACGTCAACGGCCGCTGGACATTCACCGGCCCCTACTATCCGAAGGGCGCGGCCAAGCCCCTCGCCGCCCACGTCGTCTACACGGTGGTCAACCGCGAACAATACGACCGCGCGTTCCTAGCGGACAAAGCCGGCAAGCTCACCCCAATGAGCGACGACCACTGCGTGCGTGTGGAGCGCTAGAGCGCGGTCGGTTTCACAACCTGGTCGATCAGGGAGGCAAGAATGAGTTTAGATAAGTTGGGATCGTCGTGATGCTCGCGGCCTTCATGCTTGCTGCGGCG
>Ga0302325_10023918_pt1 | contig 12722 bp, 10 predicted proteins | sample Palsa_T0_2_FD_201948 | JGI IMG/M metagenome (GOLD analysis project Ga0302325, IMG submission 201948) | Peat permafrost microbial communities from Stordalen Mire near Abisko, Sweden - Palsa_T0_2 | ecosystem: Environmental > Terrestrial > Soil > Palsa > Peat permafrost | place: Sweden: Abisko... | reverse complement strand
CACCTTTCATCATTCACGGCCAAGCTCAATTCCACAGTGATCCAAATCACATGAATCGATTTAAGCGCTGTCGATTCGTGCGCATGGGCAGCCCGACCGGCTGCGCCAGAGCCTTAATGTTAACTTTAACTTGTTGATGAAAATGCCTAAGAATAAATGGGATAGTGGAAGGATTTACCGATATTCGCTGCGGTATCCATTCAAACGGGTGAAGGATTTTCTTTGACGATTCCCTACATTGGATTCCTACAGAGGATGCTTGGACACCCCCTGTAGGAGTTTCTGTTCGAGACTCGCCTGCCACGCCTTATGCGTTAGCGACTTGCTTCCGCGTTCCCGAAGTAGCGCGAAACTGCATGAAGGAACGGCTCGGCAACTTCAGGGGGGGCCACCGCTCCATGGAGAATCTGATTGAACGGGTGCGCTCCGCCATAGATTTCGTCGGTGTCTTCTCGGTTCTGGCTGACTGAAATGCCATTCAGATCGACTCCGGCAAAAACTCCTCGGCTACGCGACCAGGTCAGTAGTTCGGCTCTCATGCTCAAATCTGTCGAAGCCTGAGCGTCCCGGCCAACCGGACCAGCGGCCGCCGAAGCGTCGCCACCGATCTTGAATTTGTCATGCAGAAGATCCTGGAATCCCTTGTCATTCACGGCGACGAGAACCAGGTCCGTGCCCTGCCCACCGGCCTGAAAACCAAACGAGCCGCCGGCCATCCGGATGAACACCGGTGCGCTCCATCCAGCTCCTGTACGGCACGTAACGACACCCTGTCCATATTCTGCGCCGAGAATGAACGCACCCTTTACCAAGCCGGGCACCACTCCTACGCAGACCGCCTTCCGCGCAATGCCGTCGGGGACAGCTTTGTCAGGCACAGACATAATTTCATCGATGGTTGCCCGGGCCGCGCTCAGCCGCGCATCCAGCTTGTGTGCATCGTCTGCGGCACGAGCCGTGAGCGACATTCCGATGACTAGAACGAATATGCCAACCAGCTTTTTCATTGCCTTCCTCCTGTTTTCTTGGACAGCAGCTTGTTGACGGCAGAGAAATAATCCGCGAGCGCGCTGCCTACTCCCATCTGTTCGGATGCAGTTCTGCAGAGCAAAGTTGACTCTTTTGTTCATTAAAACGATCGCGTTGCGAAGATCGCTGCAAGGTGGCCCGTCAACACACGATGGCTTGTCGACAGTAATATGAGTCCGGACGGACTCATATGCACAGGGAAGACGAAGGATTATGGGCGTTCAGGCTTGCTCTAGGGTGATTCCGGGAGAGCTGGACTCGTTCTCAAAACGAGGTTTTGGATTCTGTAAGTTATAGAAAAAAATGTGGCGACCGCCGGTACCGGCCGAGCCTTTTGGGCTGGCTTCAATTAGCCGCATGAACTGCATTGAACGAGACGATATTCTCACTGGAAACAAGGGGAAGCGTCACAGTTACTTGCGCACCGCCAGTTTCAGGGTTGGCTGCGGTGACGGTACCATCATGTGCGCGAGCGACGGCATCGATGAATGCGAGACCAAGCCCATGACCGTCCGAACCTCTGCCCTTGACGCGACCGTCGAACAGAAGCGGAAGGACCTCGGGAGAGAAGCCTGGCCCGTTATCCTCAAAAATCAGGGATACGGAGTCATCCTCGGTTTGGATTCGGATCGCCACCGTGCATCCAGCGGGCAAATGTTTGAGCTCATTGTCGAACAGATTTGCGACCATTCGATGAACCAATGCAGCGTCGGCCTCAATAGTGGCGGAATTTGGTGTGTGGAAATGAATCTGAAGCCCTTTCTCAGCCATGCTTGGTTCGTAGAGTTCGATCATGACTCGAATCAATTCGTTCAGATTAATTGGAGTGCGAGTGAGCCGAAGTGCATCTGCCTTGGATTCGGCAACGTCCAGTGACTGGTTCAGAAACTCCGTGAGACGATCCAGTTCTTCAATGGCAGAGACGATCGGCTCAGCCTGGTCCCCGTGACTGGTTGCAGACAACGACATCTCAAGCTTCCCGCGCATAGCAGTCAAGGGGCTGCGCAGATCGTGTGCCAGCGAATCTGTGATGGTGTGAAGTTGATGCATGGAGTTCTCGATGCGGTCGAGCATACGATTCAGCGTCAATCCCAACTGGGCTACTTCATCGTTGCGTTGCGTGGTCGGCACTCTTGTGTTGAGATCGGAATGGCCGATTCTGGATGCGGCCTCAGTGATTTTTCGGACATGACTTAGCATCCGCTTGGTCGTAGAGAAGACAATCGCGAACCCGAAGAATACAATCAGCAACCACAAGAGCAGAAAGCGAATCCGAAGGCTATTCAAGACGCGCAATTCATCCCGCTCAGAGAGCCCCAGATAGATCTGGCTTCCATCGTCAATACGGATGCACGCCACACGAAAGGGAACCGCGAAGCCCTTCACGCGAACATCGGTAGGTTGGTCGGGAAGCATCCTGCTCGTGAGAATCGCCCGCAGAGTGTCCTCGCCTGAGCCGGCTCCAACCCATAACTGAAGCGAGTCGTCGTGGCCTCTTTGCAGGAAGAACACAGAGTTATTTGACTCGCTGTCCGATGGCAGCTTATTCGGAACCTCTCTCCCCGCCAGTTCTGCAACCTCCCGAACAACACGGCCGTACAGAGCGTTCTTGGGTGTGCGTTCCGCTACATTTCCAAGAACCTCAACTTCTCCTGAGAGCCATGCGTCGCTTCGCCTCTTGATATCATTCTCAACGAACCTTTGCAGAAAGACGAACACGAGCATGGTTCCAAAGGCAAATGCCAGAGTAGCCCATAGCGAAATCCGCCATGCGGCACTACGCAACTTTGGATTACCGGTCCTTAAGGACATAGCCCACACCTCGCAGGGTTCGAATTAGCGGCTGTTGTCCATTGCTATCTACCTTTCCACGCAAGCGATAGATGTGAACATCAACAACGTTGGTATCTGGGTGAATCCGCATACCCCAGACTTGATCCAAAATCATTGAACGAGTCACTACTCGACCGGCATTCCGACAGAAATATTCCAAGAGCACAAACTCCTGCGGTGTCAGCTGCAGCAGTTGGCCGGAGCGCGAAGCCTCGCGACGAAGCAGGTCCAGTTCAAGATCGAGAACACGCAGTCGAGTTGCTTCGTTGCCCGACGGATTCTTGCGCTTGAGCAAGTTGCGAAGCCTGGCCAACAACTCGGCCATTGCAAACGGCTTCGTAAGATAGTCGTCTCCGCCTTGTTCCAGTCCCCGCACTCGATCGTCGACAGATCGACGCGCCGAAAGAATCAGTACGGGAGCTCGAACACCCAGTTCGCGCAGACGAAGGATTAGAGTGATGCCGTCCTGATCGGGAAGACCCAGATCGACGATCAGGATGTCAAACGCCCCGTTGATTGCAAGGCGCTCCGCGGTCTTACCATCCGCAGCGGCTTCCACTTGATACCCGGCTTCCTCGAGTGAACGTTTAAGGAAGCCTTGTATATCGAGTTCATCCTCAACCAGCAGAAGTCGCATAAACGGATATATTAGTGCATCTATATGGCAATTGCCGTGACTACAGAAAATCCCTGAATTTAGGCTTGGAAAACACAGTCGGTGGTGCGAATATGAACGATTTGTCATGATCAAGTTGAGCGCGCTTCACGTCTGTTCAATACACTTCTGAAGACAAAATGAATTTGAAGGAACTGCCATCCAAAGATTACGGCTATCTCGTGAACGTGGGAGCCTCGTCGAACTTAAATATGTGAGGGTGTGTCGATGATTACTCGCCGGCGCTTTGTGCAGTTATCCGGTCTGGCAGCGGGCTCTGTGATCGTGCAGAACCCCATGCGGGCTGCAGTGGCGCCGGATGTGGCCCTTGAAATTGCTCCTTACACGCTCGAAGCGTCACCGAAGCACCATTTCCGCACGGTTGCCTACAACGGTCAGGTTCCTGGGCCCCTTCTGCGCATGATTCAAGGGAAAGAGCAGAGCGTCGAGATACACAATGCAAGCAGCGACCCTGAGATCGTCCATTGGCATGGACTCTTTCTTCCGTCGAATATGGATGGCGCGATGGAAGAAGGCACGCCGATGATCGATCCCGGGATGTCTGTTCGCTACGATCTCAAACCCGATCCGCCTGGATTTCGCTGGTTTCACACCCACACCTTCGCTGGAAAAGATCTCACCAAGGCGCAATACGGTGGCCTTCACGGCTTTCTCATGATCGAGGCTCGCGACAATCCGGGGAACTATAACCAGGAGGTTTTCCTGGCCTTGCATGATTGGGGAGGCCACTTTGAAGGCAGCGATGACGGTTACATGAATCCTGTCTACGACGTCGCGACGATCAACGGAAAGATGCTCGGCTTTGGCGAACCCGTGCGGGTGAAACAAGGTAATCGAGTGTTGATGCATGTGCTCAATTCGAGTCCAACCGAGGTGCACTGGGTTGCGCTTGCCGGACACAGCTTGCACGTTGTTGCTCTCGATGGGAATGCGGTGCCCCATCAGCAGACGGTCCCCATGCTCCGCCTGGCGCCGGCCGAAAGAGTCTCAGCGATTGTCGAGATGAACAATCCTGGCATGTGGGTGCTGGGTGAGGTCCGAAAGCACATCCAGAGCGCCGGAATGGGCATCATTATCGAATACGGAGGCGCCAGCGGAAAGCCTGTTTGGACGCAGCCCGAAAGCCTGATCTGGAATTATCGCCAGTTCGCAGCGCCGGAGGAGACCCAAACGTCTGGAGACGAGCCTACAAGAATCGAATTGGTTTTTGACTCCAGGTTTCAAGGCCACGGAAACGAAGAGCTTTGGAGGATCAATGGCAAATCGTATCCGCATACGGACGAGCCAAGCCTGAAAGCAGGGCAACGATACCGATTGGTCATGAAGAACGAAAGCATGGACGACCATCCAATGCACCTGCACCGACACACGTTTGAAATTCGGCAAATGGACGGCAGTCCCGAAATCCGCAGACTTAGGAAGGATGTTGTTCTGGTTCCAGCGAAGACGACTGCCGAAGTTGAGTTTCTTGCCAATAACCCGGGCAGAACGCTGTTCCACTGTCATCAGCAGGATCACATGGACCGGGGCTTCATGATGGTGTTTCGCTATGCATAGTCCGTCTGAGCCAAGTCGCGTCGTCATTCTGTGCTTTCACAATCTGTTTTCAGTCGCAGCATTCCTCCTGCTTGTCACACCCACGGCTGAAGCGCAAGGTAACTATGAGATTCAGGTCTATGGCGCTGATACGGTTCAACCGAAGAACCTTATGGTCGAGTTACACTCCAACTACACGGTGACCGGGCAGACAAAGGTCATCGACGGAGTGTATCCGACCAACCACCAGGAGCACGAAACGCTGGAATTGACGCAAGGGATTAATGACTGGGCGGAGATCGGCTTCTACGTTTTTACAAGCGAACAGGATGGTCGGGGCGTGCAATGGGTTGGCGACCATATCCGCCCCCGTGTACGGGCGCCCGATCGATGGCATCTTCCCGTCGGGCTGAGCCTCTCAACTGAGATCGGCTACCAACGAGCCGCGTATTCCCCGGATACATGGACCTGGGAGATCCGGCCCATCGTCGATAAGACCCTAGGCCGGTGGTACTTTGCCTTTAATCCCGCTCTGGAGCGAACTTTGCACGGACCGGACGTCAACCAGGGATTGGGTTTTTCGCCTGCCGTGAAGGCGAGCTATGACTTCACCCCTAAGATCAGCGGCGGCTTTGAATACTATGCAGATTACGGCCGCCTGGGGGCGTTCGACGCGCTGCATGAGCAACAGCAACAGATTTTCGCCGTAACCGACCTGAATGTTTCTCCAAAGTGGGAGATTAACTTTGGAGTCGGTCTCGGCCCGACCGCCGCGACGGATCACTTGATCGTCAAGGGAATTCTCGGCAGAAGATTCGACTGGGGAAGAAGATCGGCCGTCGATTAGGCAACTAACCATCAGACGATCATTGGATCGCGGTCAGCCTCTCTAACTCCGCCGCAATCTCTGCAGAAATGTTGATCGTTCCCTTGATGCAAGCCCCGCGCTTCGGTGTAGCTTTGGTCGAGTGGCTGCAGGGTATGCTGACCATCTCCAAGGCCCTCTGGGCAAGATGGATTCCCGGCGATTGCCCACTAAAATGCTCGTCTCGCTGTAAATTATTGATGTAATTCTGGCGGAGAGAGTGGGATTCGTTCCAGAAGCGCTACTTGAGGTTCTGCAAGTTGCAGAAAACAATATGCCACCATTGCCGAAATTGCCACCATTGCCGCGCCGCATTGCCCGCTATTGCCCGCTATTGCCCGCTGGCCAACTCCCGGCTCACGGTGAATGTCAGGATTTTGCGGTGACTTACTGACATTGCTTGGTATCGTTCCATCGAACATCCTTGTTTGATCTATCCGAGGTCGGTGATGGGTAAGGCTCGAAATCCATTCGGAAATGGAAAGCTGTTCGGGGTGCGGGAGACGACTCCGCCGGCGGTCACCCGTGACTTCCCGATCACATTTTGTACGAATTCCAAATTGACCGTGTCACCGAGGTCCGGGATTTCCGTCCATTTCGCCTCGAAGAGTTCCAATCGCCCACCGGCATCAACTATGAAATCCACTTCGCGCGTTCGATCCCGCCAGAAGAAGAGGCTGCCTGTGCGTCCGCTGCGGCGTTCGCGGTCCCTTAGTTGGGCGAAGACGAAGGTCTCCCATACCGCGCCTGCGGCGGGTGACTGCCGAAGATCTTCCTCGGATCGAATATTTAGCAGAGCGCAAAGCAGGCCGGTATCTGCGATGTAGAGTTTGGGGCTCTTGACGATGGACTTGGTTCGGTTAGAGAACCACGGTTCAAGCAGTACGGCCTGGCCGGAAGCTTCCAACATGGTCAGCCATTGATTCGCCGTGGATGGTGCAATGCCGACATCCCGCGCGAGGTCCGCCTTGTTCAACAGGTTGGCCGAACGGAGAGCGCAAGCGCGAAGAAATCTTTCGAAATCCCGGAGGCTGCCAACGTTGGCCAAGGCACGCACGTCGCGCTCAAGGTACGTCGCAAGGTAGGAATTGTAGAAGGCGACCGAGTCGATGTCTGGGTTGGCATAGAGCTCCGGGAAACCGCCGCGCACGATGGCGGATTCGAGCTCGGTATTCGGCAGCGCTTCGCGAATCTCGGCGAAAGAGAGCGTTTCCAGTTCGACAATGTCGGCCCTGCCTGCCAACGATTCGGACACGTTCTTCATCAGGGTGAATTTCTGCGACCCGGTAAGGAGGAATTGCCCATTGCGCGTGCGGTGGGCATCTACGGCCACCTTGAGATGCCGGAAAAGGCCGGGGGCATATTGCACCTCGTCGATGATGACGGGCTGCGGATGGCGCTGGAGGAAGCGCTTCGGCTCCTTCTCGGCCTGCTCGGCCTCGGTGGGAAGATCCAGTGACACGAATCCGTAATCTGGAAAAAGGTGCAGGAAGGTTGAGGTCTTGCCAGTCTGCCGGGCACCAGTCAGGACGATCACAGGCCGCGTCTTCGCTGAGCGCTTCAGATGAGCTTCAACATTGCGCGAAATCCACATGTGTAAAATATACGATACAATCGCATATTTTGCACGCAGACCGATTTGGCTCAGAATCTCAATGGCTTTCAGATGCCTTCAGGACGAACGGGCGCGCCATGTGCCGCGAACACCAACTCTTCTATATTCTTTTGTCAAGTGAATAATCTTCCCGCGCAGTACACATTTGCCCGACCTGTTGCTCAACGAGCCCAGTTGGCCACGACTCGCCAGGAAACCAATTGGGAAGCACTAATACTTAATTTGACATTCAGCAAAAAACTTTAGTGGCATTTCACAAAACAGGAAAGTGGGTCACGATGGACCTTAGATAAGAAACGCAAAAAAAACTTTTAGGAGAATGAGAAATGAGTTTTCTGTTCAAGTTACAATCCCTCGTGAAGCGTGAAGAAGGTCAGGACCTTGTCGAGTATGCCCTTGTTGTTGCCTTGATCGCGTTCGGTGCAGTCGCCGCAATGAAGGGTTTGTCCACGGAGATCAACACCGCATTCAACGTGATCAGCAGCGACCTCGCAACTTCGCTTTAGCTAACAGCGTCGGCGCGACAAAGGCGCGCGCACAAGCGAGAGCGGCTCCATAAAAAAGACAAAGCCACACAATCTCCACGGCCCGGGCCCTTTCTTCTGCGCGCCTCTTCATACTCTAACTTGCTTTACTAACTGATGGGAGATGGTCATCTTCCCTCAGCTTAAAGAGCAAGATTCTCGTCAACTTCCTACACCGGGACATGGCGCCGGACGACTGCGCTCGAGTCAATCTTGCGGTTTGGCCGCAGCGCTCGCCGATCTTAGCGCCGCCAGCGCCGAGTTCGGCTCGACCGGAAGCTGTTACGGTGATCCGCGAGATAGTGATGAACATCCGAAATGACCACGGAGCCTTCGCCGACCGCAGACGCCACACGCTTCACGGACTTGGACCGCACGTCCCCGACGGCAAAGATCCCGGCACGCTGGTGGCGTAGGGAGCGCTCTCAAACCCATCTGCACCGCCGGTCAGGATGAAGCCCTTCTTATCAAGTCGCACAGTGCCGAAGAGCCGCCCGGAGTTCGGCTCTGCGCCGATCATCACGAATACGCTCCCGATCGGCTTTACTGTCCGCTCGCCGGTCACGCGATTTGCCCAAGCGGACTCCAGAGATGATTCACCTTCGAGCTTCTCGATCTCGGAATTGGGGTAAAGCGTGATGTGAGACGAGCTTTCGATTCGCGCGACGAGATACTGCGACATTCTGCTCGCCGGCGACTTATCACGGAAGATGTGGTGCACATGTTCATTAACGTCAAAGAACGTCCCATGTTCATACGCAAGCTGGCGATATCGTCCGTGGGTGTCGAAAGGTTCCTCGGCGAGCACTTTTGGGCAACGTGAGAGTGCAAAAGGGCACTGTTTAGGCCAGACTCCGAGCATGTTGTGGTTGATGAACATATTCGGAGGACTGCCGATCATGATGGGCGAGCACACCGGTTCAGAATCGCTGTTTTACTACCTTCGGCTGGATGATCATATTCCGGAAAACCATTTGCTGAGGCTCGTTGACAAGCACATCAGCTTCGCATCGGCGCGTGAGAAGCTGAAGGACTCCTATTAGTGAATAGGCCGCCCGTCGATCGATCCGGAACTGTTGCTTCGCATTTTGCTGATCGGCTACCTGTACGGAGTTACAAGCGGCGCAAGCTAGTCGAAGAACGGGTATTTGCGACGTGAAGCCGCCGCGACCGTCAACAAGATCGATTTGAACAGGCTGCCCCGCGGACGGTCTCATGAAACGGCAATAAGATAAATGACAAATCAAGGAGAGTTTGCCATTGCAAGTGGTACGATCCAGCCTTCACGCCGCGAATTCTTCCAACGATTTCTCAAAAGGGATTACGAGTAAATTCGTGACGTTGCGTGCCCCCCAACCAGTTACGGGAACCAACCCGAATTTTTAATCCAACTGTAGCTGACGCACTGTCGCGCCCGGTTTGTGTTTTTGAGTTAATGTAATGACCTTCTAATCAAGAGTGCTTCGTTGCTTCTGGGAGAACACAGACGGGGCAAAATCTGCTGGCGCTGATGCGGCCTTCCGTGTTTAGCTGGATACGCGTCCTCCCTGCACTCTTGAACATCCCCATACGAGAATCCGGAGGCGACTCTTCATGCCCTCTCTCTACGCGCTGCTTGTGGCCATCAACGCGTATCCTCCGCCGATTGACTCACTCGACGGATGCCTGAACGACGCGAATTCCGTTGAGGCTATGCTCCGCGCCCGCTTTGACGCGGAGTCTCTCCACCTGCTCCGCATCCAGGACTCCGCGGCCACGCGCCAGGCCGTCATCGACAGCTTCCGCTCGCATTTGGGCCAGGCGCAAACGTGTGACCTCGCGCTTTTCTTCTTCGCCGGCCACGGCTCGCAGGTGCCTACGGGCGGGCAATTCTCGACCGTTGAACCGAGCGGTCTGAACTCGTCAATTGTCTGTTATGACAGCCGTTTGCCGAACGGGCTCGATCTCGTCGATAAAGACATGGCAGTTCTGATCTCGGAGGTGACGGCCAAAGGAGCTCATCTCACTACGGTCTTCGACTCCTGCCACTCGGGCTCTATGGACCGCGCCCTCGGCGTGCGCCGCGTCAACGCTCGCCCGGACCCGCAGCCCGCTTCAAAGTATCTCGCCGATCCTGCCGCGCTCGAGGCCGCCATCCGCGACCTGCCCGCAATGCAAAATACCAACCCGATCACTCTCGCCTCCGCCGCCTGCTCGAAGCCCGGCCAGAGCGGCCCACATATTCTGCTCGCGGCCTGCGAGACCGACCAGACCGCACAGGAGTACATTGACCCGAACACGGAAGAGAACCACGGCGCCTTCACGTATTTCCTGACGGATACGCTCAACCGGACGAAAGCCGGTCTCGGCTACCGCGAGTTGATGCATCTGACGCGCGCCGCGATGAGCGTTGATGTGCCGTTGCAAACACCGAAGGCCGAGTCCTCCAGCGGCGACCATATGCTGGACGATCTCTTCCTCGGCTTCGATGCGGCCGCGCAGACCGACTACGCCATTGCCGCCTTCGGCAATACTACGAACCAGTGGCAGCTCGACCGCGGCGCCACGCTCAACATCGCTGCCGGCGACCGTTATGCGCTTTACCCCGTCAGCGCCGCAGACGCCGACCTCGCCGATCCCGGCAAAGCCTTTGCCTTTGCCACCGTCACCCAGGTGCGGCCCGCGGCGGCCGTGCTCCAGCCAGATCCAACTCCCGCGCTCGACGAAGGCTCGCAATATAAGACCGTCGCGGTAGACGCATCCGCCCTCGATCACGCCGCAATTTGGAAAAAGCGCCTTGCGCTCACGAATCCCAACACGCAGATTCCCGCCGCGGCCATCGAGTTCACCTTTACCGTGAATCCTGGCACGCCGCAGGCGCAGAGCTTTACCTGTCCGCCCACGGACCTCGTCGAACTCCCCTACCACAACGTGCAGGAGAGTCTGTATTCGGTTCCGGACGGTCGCCCCACTTATGTCGCCTCGGTCAGAAACAACTGGTCCAGGAGACTCTACGTCACGCTTCTTTATTTTTCCGCTGACTACAGCATCATGACCGGCCTGCTCAGCGCCCAGACCCAGTTTCTCGACCCCGGCAATCAACCCGTCTACACCCGCTCCGGCAGCCCGCTCCACGCCTCCGTGCCAGGAGCCGCGACCGAGACCACCGACTATATTCTCCTAATCGCTTCGACTGACTTGTTCGACGCGACGCTCTTCGCCATGGATTCCATCGGCACTCCGACGCAGGCCACCCGTGGCGCCGGCGACCCTGTTCCGCAGAACGATTTCTTCACCCGCCGCATCGCGCTCCACATTACACGAACCCTCCAGGCCGCACAGGAAAGCGCGGACAGGCGGGAAACCGCACCAACTCCGCAATCTGCACCAGGAGCCAGCGCTCACCCATGAGCCAATCCGCGCCTCCGGTCCTATTCGTTGCCTTCGCCAACCCGGACAATCCCGCCGGCGATGCCGGGCTCGCAAGGCTCCAGCTCGGCCAGGAAGCGCAAAACATCTACGCCGCGCTGGAGCCCGGCGAGGAGCGGGGCGGATGGAGGTTTTTGAACGGCGCCGCGACCAAGCGCGCCGATCTCATCGACTCTTTCACTACCAATCGCATCGTTCTCTTCCACTATGGCGGCCACTCGAACAGCCAGGGGCTGTGGCTCCCCGCTGAGAGCCCGGAAAAACGGCTCGTGGACGGCAAAACCCTCGACGGCTTTCTCGCGAGCCAGCACAGCCTGCAGCTTGCCTTCTTTAACTCCTGCGAAAACCATGCCTGGGCGCAGAAGCTTTCCGCGAGTGTTCCCTACGTCGTTGCCACCGTGACGCCCGTCCAAGACGAAGCGGCTGTCACCTTTTCCAACGCCTTTTACCGCGCGCTCTCGCAGGAACAAAACACCGTCGAAAACGCTTTCGAGATTGCCTCGAACGCCGTAAAGCTGGCCTATCAAGGGCTCTTTTCGGGATCTACTCCACAGAATGGCGCGCCGGCCGCGCCCACGCGCTCCACCGATGAGCTCATGGACGATGCCCCGCCGAGGAGCAACGTCTTCCCCTGGGTGCTTTACAAAAATCCTTCCGCGCAGCCCTGGCGTCTGACCGATTCCGCAGCCGATCCACTGGTGGGAATGCCGTCGCTGCCGCAGCGTTACCTCGAGAATCTGCCCGACTGCCCTTACGTCACGATCAAGGGCCACACCAGGGACAGTGCCGCACTCTTCTTCGGCCGCAACGACGAGATTCGCATTCTCTACGACTGGGCGCTTTCCATCCATCCCACGCAACCCATCCGGCTCTTCTACGGCCAGTCCGGCACCGGCAAATCTTCGCTCCTCAATGCCGGCCTGCTGCCTCGGCTTGGCGAGGACATCCCGGTCGTCTACCGGCGCCGCAACCTGGACCTGATCGACGACCTGCACTCCTCCATCGCCGAGGTTCTCAAAGTCACGCCGCCCGCCAATCCCGACACTGGCTGGTGGAACTCGCTCGTTCAGCAGTGGCTGGCTCGCACCGATCCCAGCCTCGTCATTCTCGATCAGCTGGAAGAGGCCATTACGCACTTCGTCAAGCCGCAGAACGGCGACGAGACGGCCCGCTACAAGACCCCGCTCGACGAAATCGGGGCCTTCATTGCCCGCGTCAAGGAGATATTCGCCTCGC
>Ga0302325_10023916_pt1 | contig 12723 bp, 11 predicted proteins | sample Palsa_T0_2_FD_201948 | JGI IMG/M metagenome (GOLD analysis project Ga0302325, IMG submission 201948) | Peat permafrost microbial communities from Stordalen Mire near Abisko, Sweden - Palsa_T0_2 | ecosystem: Environmental > Terrestrial > Soil > Palsa > Peat permafrost | place: Sweden: Abisko... | reverse complement strand
GCGTCGATCGCGAGCGCCTGGTCGGCCTGTGCATCGATCGATCGGCCGCGCTCGTGGTCGGCGCGCTGGGGATCCTCAAGGCCGGCGGCGCATACGTCGCGCTCGACCCCCGTCACCCGCCGGACCGCCTGCGGTCGATCCTCGACGAGTGCCGCGCCGGCGTACTCGTATCGAGCCGGGAGGCGGCCGCTGCGCTCACGGGCTCGCGGGCGACCCTCGTGCTCCTGGATGCCCGCGACGCCGAGCTCGAGCATGAGCCCGCCACGCCGCCGGCGGTCACCACCGATCCCGCCGACCTCGCGTATGTGATCTACACGTCCGGGTCGACCGGCGCCCCGAAGGGCGTGATGGTCGAGCACGGCGGCCTGTCCAACCTCGTCTCCTGGCACCGGCGGGCATTTGCGATCACCGAGGCCGACCGCGCGACGCAGGTCGCGAGCCCGGCGTTCGACGCCGCCGTCTGGGAGCTGTGGCCGCACCTGGCGGCCGGTTCCTCGCTGCACGTCCCGCCCGAGTACGTGCGCCGCGATCCGGTGGCGATCCGCGACTGGCTGGTCGCCGAGCGGATCACCGTGAGCTTCCTGCCGACGGCACTCGCCGAAGCGGTGCTCGTGCTCGAGTGGCCGCCCGATACGGAGCTGCGTTTCCTGTTGACCGGCGGCGACACGCTTCACCGCCACCCGCTGGTCGGGCTGCCGTTCGCGGTGGTCAACAACTACGGGCCGACCGAGGCCACCGTGGTGGCGACCTCGGGCCGCGTGCAACCCGTCCTGACCGAGACCGATCCGGAGACCCGATCGCTTCCGTCGATCGGCAGGCCGATCTCAGGCATCCGGACCTATGTCGTCGACGAACGGCTGCACCAGGTTCCCGCCGGCACGGTCGGCGAGCTGCTGATCGGCGGCTCCGGGGTGGCCAGGGGCTATTTGCGTCAGCCCGAGCTGACGGCCCAGCGATTCATCCCGGATCCGTTCGGCGGAGCGCCCGACGCGCGGCTCTACCGAACCGGCGACCAGGTCCGCCTGTGTTCCGACGGCGAGCTCGAGTTTCGCGGCCGCCGCGACCACCAGGTCCAGATACGCGGGAATCGGATCGAGCTCGACGAGATCGCGGCGGTGCTGAGCCGCCACCCGGCGGTGCTCAGCGCTGCGGTCGTCTGCGACGAGTCCTCGCCGACCGGACCCCGCCTGGTCGCGTACGTGGTCTCGAGCGCGCCCGCACCGAGCACCGACGGGCTCCGCGACCACGTCTCGGCTGCGCTCCCCGACTTCATGGTGCCCGCGATGTTCGTGTCGCTGGACGAGATGCCGGTCACCGCCGCCGGCAAGATCGACCGCGGCCTGCTGAGCTCACGGGCCGCCGTCGATCAGGCGCCGGCGCCCGGCTCGGCGCGACCGCGCACCGAGCTCGAGCAGGTGCTGGAGGGAATCGTCGCCGAGCTGCTGGAGCGCGACGAGGTGGGGGTCGACGAGAACTTCTTCATGCTCGGTGGCCACTCGCTGCTGGGAGCGCAGGTGATCGCGCGGATCGTCGAGCGGCTCGGGGTCGACATGAGCCTGCGCAGCCTGTTCGACAACCCCACCGTCGCCGAGATGGCGATCGAGGTCGAGCGGCTGCTGGTCGCCGAGTTGGCGGCGATGAGCGACGCCGACGCCGCACGTCTACTGGCGACCGACCCGGCGACCGAGCTGGGGACCGACCCGGCGACCGAGCCGATCGCGCCGGCGGGCTCGGCCGCCCTAAGACCGACGGCGACCGGCGCCGTCCCGGAGTCTCCTTGACCACCGAGCTCGTGAGCGTCGGCGTCAGGAAGGCCCGGGATGTTGCGCCGAGAGCTGATCGAGGTCTCCGTCTAGGCCCGGCCGCGGTCCATCTCTGGACGGCGCCGCTGGATCTTGGGTCCGAGACCCTGCGCCGGTTGTCTGAGCCGCTGGCTCCAGATGAGACCGAGCGGGCGCAGCGCTTTGTCTTTGACCGCGACCGCGACCGCTGGGTCGCCGGGCGCGGCTGGCTGCGCCGCCTGCTGGCCGCCTACCTGCACCGCGACCCCGCGCAACTGCGCCTCCATGCCTCGGAGTCCGGCAAGCCGGAGCTCGCCGGTGTGGAGCACTGGCTGCGCTTCAACGTCTCGCACTCCGCGGACCTGGCCGTGTTCGCGGTCGCTCGCGGCCGGGAGGTCGGAGTCGACGTCGAGCGCATCGACGGACACGACCCGGTGCCGCGGCGCTTTTTGAGCGACGCAGAGCAGGCGGCGCTCGCCCGGATCGCGCCAGGGCAACGGGCACGGGCGGCGCTTCGGTGCTGGACCGCCAGGGAGGCGTACGTCAAGGCGCTGGGATCGGGGCTGGGCGGCACCGCGCAGGAACTCGCCGCGGCCGCGACGCTGCTCGGGGCGCGAGGCGCCGGACGCGACGGCGTCGAGTGGACTCTGCACGCGTTCGACGCCGGCCCCGGATACGTCGCGTCGGTCGTCGTGCAGGGAGCCGGTGCGCACGTTCCGCTCGCCGCCAGGTCCATTGCGCCCGTCGGAGCCGGCCCCGACGCGCTGGATTTCGGAGCAGACGATTCGCCGGGGCGGCGATCAGTCGGCTGCCTGTCGGGTAACCATAAAGTTTGACCGGAACCTGACGGAGAGGGGTCCCGCGCTTACAGAACAGCCGCGCGCGGAGGTCCGGGACGCGGCTAGAATGCCCAACCTTAGGGACGTATAGACCAGTTTGGCAGGCCACAGCCGAACCGCACGCAAGGCCAAACAGGGGTGCAGAAGATGAGTGCTGATCAGACGGAACTGACAGGCGCGGAAGTTGACGAACCGGCAGTGCGGCTTGTGCCCGACCTTGCGGGCGGCCGGCCTCCGCGCTCCATGGCCCGGGTCGGCGCCGTGATCCCGACCCACAACGAGGCCGCCAACCTCCCGCACGTGTTCGCGCGATTGCCGCTCGACGAGTTGTTCGAGGTGATTCTCGTCGATGGCCACTCGAGCGACGACACCGTGGAGGTCGCCCGGCAGTTGCTGCCCTCGGTCCGGGTGGTGCTGGCGGGCGACATGGGAAAGGGGTATGCGCTCGGCTGTGGCTTCGCCGCGGCCCGCAGCGACATCATCGTGATGCTCGACGGCGACGGATCCACCGATCCGGCTGAGATCCCCGTGTTCCTGGATGCGCTGTTCGCGGGCGCCGACTTCGTCAAGGGCTCGCGCTTCATCGCGGGCGGTGGCAGCACCGACATCACGCGGCTGCGCAGGCTCGGCAATCGCTTCTTCACCGCCACCGTGAACCTCCTGTTCCGGAAGACGTACACCGATCTCTGTTATGGCTACAACGCCTTCTGGTCAGATGTCCTGCCCGAGCTTGGCATCGGCTGCTCCGGATTCGAGGTCGAAACGCTGACCCACATCCGCGTCGCCAAGGCCGGGCTGACGGTCACCGAGGTGCCCAGCGTCGAATACGAGCGGATCCATGGCGTCAGCCACCTGCGCCCGCTCCGTGATGGCCTGCGCGTGATGCGAACGATCCTGTCCGAATGGCTGCCGTCCACGCGCGCCCTAAGCGGGCTCGAGCCGCCGTCGTTCAATGAGCTGGACCGTCGAACCCAGACCGACGGGCCGCCCGCCGGCGTCGTCGAGCGCCGCGCCAACCCCGGACACGCGGTTCCGAGCTGAGCGTCCGCCGACCGGCCGAGATGCCCCAGCATGATCAGTGGACCCACTAGGCGCCGGCGGCCGGCTTCGCTCCGGGCGCGTCGACCACGACCTCCATCGCGGAGACCGCTCGGAGCGTGAACTCAAAGCGCTGACCGCTGCTGAGCCCCGGCGCACGCACGACCTCGACCTCGACCAGCTCCCCTTGCGCCCGGCATACTCGATACACGGCCTCGGAGCCGAGGCTGGTTCGTCGTCTGAGCTCGCCAACTCTTGGCTTGACGTGTTCGGTGACGGCAGCGCTCCTTGTCTGATCGCAGGTCGATGTCGATGAGCGGACCGAGCGTCGATTCGCGGCCGACCGACGTGCAACCCCGGGACATTCCGGCCACCCTGGTGATCGAGTGCGAGATCTCCGAGCGGATCGCCCGGATCGAGCCTCCCGGGGCCGCGATGAACGCCTTTGTACTGGTCGGATGTTTACCGAGCCGCTGGGAATGCTGAGCATAGCGCTGCCCGCTCAGGGACTCCAACCGAGTGCCCTCGCCCGGGCGATCGTCTCCGAGCTCGGTGAGGTCGGGATGATCGATCGCCTGCACCTGCGAGCTCGCTGACGACCAACGCGTTCTCGCTGCTGACCGCGCCGGTCGGGAACCAACGGGCTCGGGCCGGTGTTCTGGGCGCTCTCCGCGCGGCTGCGAGCTCCGGAGGTCGTCGGCTGGGCCGCGGCCAGCATCGCGGCGCCGAGCCTGCTCGCCACCCTCGCCCAGGTTAACCTCACCAACGTGTTCGTGCGGCTGCTCCCGGTGGCGGGACACCTCGGTCCCGGCTGGTCGCTCGCGGCTACGTGGTGGTGGCGATCGTGGGGCTTGTCGACGGGGCGCCGGCGCCGGTGCTGCTGCCGTTCGGCGACGGGATCGTGCTCACGTGGGCTGCCCACAGCCGCGGCCGTCGCCGCCGTCAGCGGGCTCTTGGAGTGATCCCGAAGCTTGCGGACCTTCAGGAGGGCACGCTGCCCGGGGCGGCGCCAGCTGCTGTCGTTCGTCGGATCAGCGCTCGCACGCCACGACTATCGTCGTCGGCCCGAGCCATGTCGGGCCCGATGCGCTCGGACCCGACTCCGTCCGGTTCTGTGCGCCCGACGCACGTACGTCGGGTTGGCGGCTCGCACGCGCGACTCGCCACTGTGGCTGACCACCCCGCGGGGTTGGAACGACACGTCGATCCAACGATACCGGGACGCGTCGGACGGCAGCCTGTAGCGGACCCTGTGCGTTCCCGTCCGCAGGACGCCGAGCGCTCGCGAGTCGAGAATCGAGTTGTAGAGCCAGACCTCGTAGTGGCCGCGACCCGTGACGTGAGGAACTCTCAAGCTCAACTCGAGCCTGATATTTCGCCTGGCTCCGGTCAGCCCGACCCAGCCGTGCAGGTTCGTGTGGATCCCGGGGAGGTGCATGAGCCGCCTCCTCGATCGCGCCCCGGCCACGCCGGACCGCGTCGACGGCGTCGTGGCGACCGGCGGCGTCGTTACGACGGGCGGCGTCGTTACGACGGGCGGCGTCGTGGCGACCGGCGGCGTCGTGGCGACCGGCGGCGTCGTAACGACGGGCGGTGCCGTGGCGGCGGACGGTTTCGTCGAGGCTGGGTCGGTCTGGGGCGCGGCGGCCGCCGTGATCTGGGGGTCCACGCGGTGCTTGGAGCCGCCGGTGGACAGTGCGATCCCGATCCCGATCACGACCGCCGCGAGCACGAGCGCGGCCGCCGCTGCGATGACCCCGCGTCGCCGGCCAGGCCCGCGCTCCGGCGCCAGTTGCTCGGTCGCCGTCGACGAATGGCCCGGCCGATCGTCGGGCTGCTCCGCGCCGGGCGCAGCGGCAGGCTCGACCATCGCGAGCTCGCCATCGGAGCGGGCGTTCGCCTCGCGGCTGGTGGCGGCGATCTTCTCAAGCGCTGCGCGCACCTCCGGCGCGGGGTCCCCGAGCTCGTCCGCCAGCCGCCCCACGAGCCGGCCCTTGCGCCACGCCAGCGTCTCCGAGTCGATCCCGGTCAGGTCGGCGAGTCGCTCGTCGTCCAGGCCCTGGTTCACCCATATGTTGAGCAGCGCGCGATCGGCCGCATCGAGCGTCGCCGACGCGTCGATGAGTCGCTGCGTGGCTACTGTGTCCACCGTTTCCTCATTAGTGATCCGTTTTAATGATAAATGCGTAGAGTAAGGCAGGTGCCCGTTCCATCATCGAACAGCAGGGATGCCTGGCCGATGCCCGGAAGCGATGAATGCCGCCTGAGCCTGGCGGCTGTCGCACGGCACACGGCCGGGCGGAGCCTCTCGGTGTTTGCCGTCGGCGCGGCGGTGCTGCTGTGCTCGCCGACCACCGTCTTCGCTCGCGCGCTCGTTCGGTTCGTTCACGGGGTCCCCGGCGCCGGGCGAGCGACCGTGGAGCTGAACACCGGCCACGGTGCCATCGACGTCGGCTCGATCGGCTTCGCCCAGCACACGCGGTGGCACAGCATCCGCTCGGGAGAGTTCAGCTGGACGCTGGTCGGCGCTCACGCCAAGCGGCTGGCGGGGGGGACCGCCACCGTGGGCCACGGCGCCTACGACATCGTCGTGTTGATCAGGCGGACTCACGTCCGGCTGGGCATCTTTGAGGCGCACAGCGCCCGGCCGGGGACCACGCTGATGCGCGTCATCCACGGCGCGCCGGAGCTCGGAAGCCCCGAGCTGACGCTCGACGGCAAGGAGGTCGTCAAGCGGCTCAGCTACGCACACGCCACGCCGTACCTGTCGATCAGCCCGGGAACCCACAGCCTCGCCGCGGAGCGGCCGGGCAGCACGACGCCCTTGGTGTCGGTCCCGCACGTGCGCGTGGCCCCCGGCGTCGCGTACTCCGCGATCGTGCTCGGCAGCGGCGGGCAGCGAGTCCGCGTGGTGACGTTGACGGATCGCGGCGCACCGCTGGTGCGCAGCTCTTCGCAAGTCCGCCGCAAGCATGCGGCCGGCCCCGGCTGGGTCGTCGTCAACCCGGGCGACTCGCTGTGGGCGATCGCGAGCAGGCACCTGGACCCGGGGGCCGACAACGAGCAGATCGCGCAGTACGTGGTCGCGATCTGGGACCTCAACTCCGCGCGCATCGGGACCGGCGACCCGAACCTGATCTTCGCCGGACAGCGGATCAAGCTCCCGCAGCGGCCGGTCTGATCGGCTCAGCTGTCGACGCCGGTGTACACGTCGTCCAGCAGGCGGTCGGCGTCCGGCAGCGAGAAGTTCTCGCTCAGGTAACGGGCGGCCTCGCGTCTTGGCGTGCCGCTCAACGCCATGTTGAGCGCGATCAGCCGGGCGCCGTCGGCTTCGTCCGCGCTCACGTTGGACGACGTGCGGTCACCGCCGGGCGCGGCGGCTTTCACCGCCGGCGGCGGGACCTCGGGTGCCGACTGCGAGCGCCCGGCATCCGGCGCGAGCCCGGGTTCGTCCTGCGCCGCCAGGCCGTCGGTCGGCGCTGTCGAGTGGCCGCTCGTCGACCGGCCTCCCGACGCGTGCAACCCGGCGGCGTCGCCCAGGTTGTCGTGCAGCCGCTCGAGTTCAGCCGCCAGCCGTTCACCGCCGGAGCGCGCCGACCCGATCACCGAGCCGAGCTCTGACTCCATCGAGCCGATGCGCTCGAGCATCCCTGCGGTCGCCTCCGACACCTTGTCGACAAGCTCCCGAGCCTGCTGAGCGGCTCGCTCGCGCGTGGCCTGTGACTCGGCATCGGCCCGATCGCGAGCTCGCCGGGCGTCGCCCTGCGCGGCGCGCTTGATCTCGGCGGCGCCGGACTCGGCGGCCGCGACGATCGAGTGCACCTGCTCCGACGCGGTCGAGGCCAGCGTGTCCTCCTCGGCGTGAGCGCGCTTGAGCTCCTCCACCTCGGCGGCGAGGGAGGACCGTTCGGAGTCGAGCTCGTTGGCGAGCGACGACAGATGGGCGTCGACCGCCCGTTGGTCGTAACCGCGACGGCCGACCGGGAAGTCGTGCTTCTCGATGCTCTGCCTGTCCAGCGCCATATCAACACGTCCTCTGCGAGTGACGCCGCAGCGTACCGGACGCGCGCGTCCTTCACACCAGTCAGCACGGCGAAGCTCTCGAAGTCGGAGCGACGTCGATCGCGGCTCAGCCTGCGGCGACGACCTGGTCGAGTTGGCGCTTGAGGTCCCGGATCTCGTCGCGGAGCTTGGCGGCGAACTCGAAGCGGAGCTCCTCGGCTGCGGCCAGCATCTCCTCCTCCAACTCGACGATCGTCTTCTCGATCTCCGCTGGCTCCATCGTCGTCGCCGCCGCCCGCCGGCGCGACCGGCGTGACTTGGGCACCTTGGAGTCGCCCATCAGGAACTCGGCGATGTCCGAGACTCCCTTGACGATCGACTCCGGGGTGATGTCGTGCTCGGTGTTGTAGGCCCGCTGGATCGCGCGGCGACGGTCGGTCTCCTCGATCGCGGCCCGCATCGCGGCGGTCTGCTTGTCGGCGTACATCACGACCTTGCCGTCGGCGTTGCGGGCGGCGCGGCCGATCGTCTGGATCAGCGAGGTCGCGCCGCGCAGGAACCCCTCCTTATCGGCGTCGAGGATCGCGACCAGCGACACCTCGGGCAGGTCGAGCCCCTCGCGCAGCAGGTTGACCCCGACCAGCACGTCGTACTCCCCCAGCCGCAGCTGGCGGATGATCTGGATCCGCTCGAGCGTGTCGATCTCGGAGTGCAGGTAGCGGACCCGGAAACCCATCTCCAGCAGGTAGTCGGTCAGGTCCTCCGACATCTTCTTGGTCAGCGTCGTGACCAGCGTGCGCTCGTCGCGATCGACGCGGACGCGGATCTCGTTCATCAGATCGTCGATCTGATTGCGGGTCTCGCGGACCTCGACGTCGGGATCGATGATCCCCGTCGGACGGACGATCTGCTCGACGATCCTGTGTGAATGCGTGCGCTCGTACTCGCCCGGCGTCGCGGAAACGAACACCATCTGCGGCGTGATCGAGAGGAACTCCTGGAACGTCTGCGGGCGGTTGTCCAGCGCCGACGGGAGCCGGAACCCATAATCGACGAGCGTCTGCTTGCGCGAGCGGTCGCCCTCGTGCATGCCACCGATCTGCGGCACCGTCTGGTGGGACTCGTCGATGAAGCAGACGAAGTCGTCCGGGAAGTAGTCCAGCAGGCAGTATGGACGGTCGCCTGGGTTGCGGCCGTCGAGGATCCGCGAGTAGTTCTCGATCCCTGAGCAGAACCCGAGCTCGCGCAACATCTCCATGTCGTATTGCGTTCGCTGGCGCAGCCGGTGGGACTCCAGCAGCTTGCCCTGCTGCTCGAGCTCTGCGCAGCGGGCGTTCAGCTCTGAGCCGATCGCGGCGACCGCGTCTTCGATCTGCCCCTCGCGGACGTTGTAATGCGACGCCGGCCAGATCGCGACGTGCTCCAAGTCATCCTCGATCAGCTCACCGGTGACCGGGTCGAAGTGCTGCAGGTGCTCGACCTCGTCGCCGAACAGCACGATCCGATACGCGGTCTCGGCGTAGGCGGGCCAGATCTCGAGCGTCTCGCCGCGAACCCTGAAGGTGCCGCGCGCGATCGCGGTGTCGTTGCGGGTGTACTGGATCGAGACGAGTTTGCGCAGCAGCCGGTCACGGTCGATCATCTCGCCCTTGTTCAGCGTCTGCAGGTTCTCGTCGTAGACCTCGGGCGAGCCGAGGCCGAAGATGCACGAGACGCTGGCGACGATCACCACGTCACGCCGCGCGAATAGGCCCGCCGTCGCGGCGTGGCGCAGCCGGTCGATCTCCTGGTTGATCGCCGAGTCCTTCTCGATGTAGAGGTCCTTGGACGGGACGTAGGCCTCAGGCTGGTAGTAGTCGTAGTAGGAGACGAAGTACTCGACCGAGTTGCTCGGGAAGTAGGTCCGGAACTCGTTGCAGAGCTGCGCGGCGAGCGTCTTGTTGTGGGCGATCACCAGCGACGGTCGTTGGACCGCCTGGATCGTCGCCGCCATCGTCATCGTCTTGCCGGTGCCGGTCGCGCCCAGCAGCGTCTGGAACCGCTCCCCGGACTCGATTCCGGCCGCCAGCGCCTCGATCGCCGCCGGCTGGTCCGCGGTCGGAGAAAATGCGCTGTCGAGCTCGAATTTCGGCACAGTTCGAGGCTAGCGGGAGAACAGGCCAGATCCTGTCCGCAAGCCGCGCGCCGCGCCGCCATCGCACCTGCCCGGGCCTTGCCCAGGCAGGTTCCTGAGCGGTAAACTTCCGCCTCGGGATGGCGTCGCTGCTGACGGCCGAGTTCGTCGCCGCCAACCACCTGCCCGCCGACTCGGACGGCCAGAAGCAAATGCTGGCCGACTGGCACCGCCGCAAGACCGCGATCTATAAGGAGATGGTCCGCGCCGGGCAACTTCCCGCGCGTAGCGGGATCGCGCGGATCGTCGACGAGGCGCTGGCGGCGAACACGTCGAAGCGGCTCGCGCTGGCCTCGCCGACGGCACGAGAAGTACCTCTGCGAGCTCGACGCCGCCGCCGGCGACGGCGACTTCGGCAAAGCAGAGCTCGGCGACAAAGACACTGCTCGACTCCCTCTCCCCGGCAGTCGATGAGCTCGAGCGGGCGCTGGCCGAGGTTCGGCGGTGGCGATCAGACACCGTGAAGAAGTTCGTGAACGACGCCGAGCAGTTCGTGCCCGAGCTGCTCAAGGGCGTCGAGCTCGCCAACCCAGGCACGCTGCTCTATGTCCCGGAGTACAACCTGATCATGCGTGCCGACGCCCCGCGTCAGGACAAGGTTTCGATCGTCCAGGGCTCGGGCTCAGGTCACGATCCGGCACACGTGATGATCGTCGGCAAGGGCATGCTCGACGCCGCCTGCCCCGGCGATGTGTTCGCGGCGCCGCCGTCGGACTACGTGTATGAGACGACGAAACTGCTGGCCACTCCCAAGGGCGTGCTGCACATCAGCAACAACTCCACCGGCGACCAGATGGCGTTCGAGATGGGCAAGGACGCCGAGGCCGACGACGGCAAGGTGGCGACCCTGATCGTCGACGAGCTGCTCGACGCGGTCGTCACCGACCTGCCCTACGAATCCGGCGACAATGTGGCGCTGATGATCAACGGGCTCGGCGGGACGCCGATCTCCGAGCTCGACATCCTCTACGGGCGTGCCCATCAGCAGCTCGCCGACCGGGGGATCAACGTGACCCGCAGCTACGTCGGCGAGTACTGCACCTCGCTCGATATGGCCGGAGCGTCGCTGACGCTCGTCAAGCTTGACGACGAGCTCAACCGTCTGTTCGACGCGCCCGCGGACGTTGCGGTCCGCGTCTTCTAGACGGCGAGCGGACGGATCGTGCCGCGCACTCCGACCCAGTCTCTGCTGTTGGCCCGGCACGGTCAGACCGCCGACAACGCGGCCGGGTTGATCCTCGGACGTCGCGACCCAGTGCTGTCAGAGCTCGGTTGGGCACAGGCTCGGGCACTGGCCGCGGCGGCTCAGGAGGCCGCGATCGCCGCGGTGTGGACTTCGCCGATGCGGCGGGCTGCCGCAACTGCGGAGATCGTGTCGGAGGTGACCGGCGCGCCGGTGTCCGTGCTCGCCGACCTCGCCGAGTCCGATCGCGGCGACTGGGAGGGACGGCCGGTCGCCGAACTGCGGCGCAGCGAGCCGGAGCGGTTCGCCGCATTCGAGGCGGCGAGCGACGGGTTCGCGTTCCCCGGCGGAGAATCGCTGGCTGAGCAGGTGGCGCGCACCCGCCGGGCGCTTGACCGGGTCGTCGCCGGGCCCCAGCCGGCGCTCGTCGTCGCGCACGTCGGCACGATCCGCGCGGCGATGCTCGCATTGGGGTGCCGGCCACCAGCGGAGGCCGACGTCGCGCACGCGCAGATCATCGAGCTTCCCTGGCCGGCCAGCGGCAGCGAGAGCATGACCCTGCCGTGATCTCGTTGAGCAGGTAGCGCAGGGAGTGGGTGCCATAGGCGATGTTGACCGCAGCCGGGCCGGCGAACGAGCCGACCGGCCGGTTCATCGAACGGATCGTCGGTGGCGCGATCACGACGCTGCACGGCTGGCACGGGGAGCGTCAGGCGGCGTAACCGCCCACCTCTGACCGGAGGCTCGTTTCTCGATCGGCACCCGGCGGTTCCCTGGCGTGGGAAGCTGGGTGACCGGTGAAGCAGTTCTCCGCCCCGCATCTGGCCGCGCTGGCCGTGCTGGTGCTCGCCGCGCCCGCCGCGGTCGCGGTCGCGCGGTGCTGCAGCGACCGGGTCACCCGGTACGTGTACCGCGCGCTGGCGGTGCTGATCCTCTGCGGCTGGATCGGTGAGTACGTGGCCGACGTCACCCAGGGGATCTGGAGCGTCCGCTACGACCTACCGCTGCAGTTGACCGACCTGATCACGGTCACGTCGGCGGTCGCGCTGTGGACGCGGGGCCGGCGCGCGGCCGAGTTCGTCTACCTGTGGGCGCTGTCGGCCTCGCTGCAGGCGACGATCACCCCCGACCTCTCCTGGAACTACCCGTCGGTGTTCTACTTCACCTACTTCGACTACCACGTGGTCGCGGTGGTGGCGGGGGTCGGGCTGGCGTTCGGCTGCGGTCTCTACCCCCGCCCCGGCGCGCCGTTGCGCGTGTTCGCCGCCACGCTCGCTTGGGCGGCCGTCGCCGCCGTGGGCGACCTCGTCACAGGAGGCAACTACATGTACCTGCGCGCCAAGCCGGTCAGCGGGTCGCTAATGAGCGTGCTGGGACCGTGGCCGTGGTACATCGTCGGGACCGCGTTGGTCGGGCTGGCGATGCTGCTCGTCCTGCAGTGGCTCGCCGGTCAGATCCGGCGCCGCGACCCGAGTGTTGTCAACCGGGCCGCAGCCGATGCCACGATCACCGAGCACCCGACCCCGGCGGTCCCGCCACCGGTTCGGAGTTAGCTAGCTCCCGCCGTAGCCCAGCTGTGCGGCGTAGGTGTGCCGGTACTGCTTCTCGGCGTTCAGCACCCGCGTGACGTAATCCCGCGTCTCGGGGAACGGGATCTCGGAGATCGTCAGGTTGTGCCCATGCGCGCGAGCGTTCGCCACCCAGCGG
>Ga0302325_10023915_pt1 | contig 12723 bp, 12 predicted proteins | sample Palsa_T0_2_FD_201948 | JGI IMG/M metagenome (GOLD analysis project Ga0302325, IMG submission 201948) | Peat permafrost microbial communities from Stordalen Mire near Abisko, Sweden - Palsa_T0_2 | ecosystem: Environmental > Terrestrial > Soil > Palsa > Peat permafrost | place: Sweden: Abisko... | reverse complement strand
GCAGTACTGAAAACGTTGACGACGCTTTCGGCCGGATTGACGCGTGCGGGCTTCGCGGCGATGTTGGAAGACCCAACCTGTTCGCAGCGCACGCGCGACAAGATCCATTGCATCCTGGACGGCGTCGACGATCGCTACTAGCCGGCGTAGCGCTATCTTGAATACGCGCGCGGGCATACTGGAGTACGTGAACGCCGATCGCAATGCACCGTACCTGCTGTCTGCAGACGGGAAGCCACGGCGCCCTCAAGGATCTCAGCGATCCTATTCTGGGGGTGTTCGACGGCATGCAATATCTGACGTGGCATTACGCTTGTGGAGCCCGGCGAAGGGTGGCTCTTATTCACCGGCGGAGTGATTGAAGCTCGCGATCCGCAGGGCGCCCTTTTTGAGCAAGCGCGTCTGGACGCATACTTGGCGGCGCACGCTTCCAATCCGGTGGAGGAACTGGTGTGGGGGCTGCACGCCGAGGTGCAGCGTTTCAAAGTGGGACTGCCGCGCGCCGACGATGTCACCGTGCTCGCCCTGCGGGTGGTTGCGGCGGGAGCAAATCCGAATCCAAGAGCCGAGGATCAGGCCTGGTGAATCGCCTTGACGGCTAACAGTGGCTCGTGCGCGATGATCCGCAAGAGGGCTGCAGCCGGTCCAGTTGGACGGCGGCGGTCCTGCTCCCAGTTCTGCAACGTCTTCACGCTGACGCCAATCAGCCGCGCGAACTCGGACTGCGAGAGGCTAGTTCGCTCGCGAATCGCCCGGATCCCGGAAGACCCGACTTCAAATCGGCGCGAAGCCTTCCGCTGGCCACGGAGAATCGCTCCCCCTTCGCGCGCGCTTTCCAGCAGTTCTTCAAACATCTTCGGTTTCATTCCTGAACTCCTGTTTGACCACCTTGCCGAGCCGCGCCGCCTGTTTCGGGGTCAGATCGGCGGACACGCTCTTAGGGTACGCATAAAGCAGCAGAATCAAGTCCCTCCGGACCGCCCAGTAGTAGATGAGGCGGGCGCCTCCGCGCTTGCCGCGCCCTCCAACCGCCACGCGAATCTTGCGTATTCCGCCGCCACCCCTGATGAGAGCGCCGAGACCGGGGTTTGCCGCCAGCCGGGACGGAAACGCCCCGTATTCTTCATCGCTGAGCAGAGCCGTAACCGTCAAGGCGCTATATGGCTTGAGATCGCCAAGCGTAAGATCAGTCGCTCTGCCAAGACTGCCCAGACCGGCCAACACACGTGATCCGCTGGCGGTCTGCCCTTCCGAGGCCGCCACCAAGACCAACGCACCTTTAGGACCCTACCGATTTCGGCCTCGCCTATCGTATCCGCGATATACTACCGACTAATGAGCGCCATCCAGGCCATAAGACCGGACCAGCCCGACCAGCGCACCGCGGAAGCCGCTCTGGCGCATCAGTGTCTCTATTACATGCTGATGATGCGAGAGTTGGAAGATCGCATCGAACGCAAACTCTATCGCCAGGGCAAAATCGTCGGCGGCGTCTATGTGGGGCGCGGACAAGAGGCCATTCCCGTGGGCACGGCGCTGCTCTCGGGCTCCGACGACGTGATGCTGCCCTCGCATCGCGATCTGGCCGTTTTCCTGGTGCGCGGCGTCTCGCCCGGCCGCATCCTGGCGCAATATATGGCTCGCGTCGGCGGACTTACGCGCGGCCGTGACGGCAACATGCACATGGGCGATATGAAGCACGGCATCGTCGCCATTATCAGCGCCCTCGCGGCTACTGTGCCGGTCGCCGCGGGGGTCGCCATGGCGTTGCGCTATCAGGGCAGGAATGGCGTGGTCTTCAGCTACTTCGGCGACGGCTCCACCAGCCGCGGCGACTGGCATGAGGGCGTCAATCTCGCCAGCGTGCAAAAATTGCCGGTGGTCTTCATCTGCAACAACAACCAATACGCCTACTCCACGCCGCTCGGTTTGCAGATGGCCTGCGCGAATGTGGCCGACCGCGGGCCGGCTTACAACATGCCTGCCGATATCGTGGACGGCAACGACGTTTTGGCTGTCCACAAAGCTACGCAACGCGCCGTGGAGCATGCCCGGTCAGGCAAAGGGCCGTACATGCTCGAATGTAAGACCTTCCGCATGACTGGCCACTCCGCCAACGATGCGGCGCATTACGTCCCCAAAGGGCTCTTCGATGAGTGGGGCAAACTCGACCCCATCACGCGCCTGGAAGCCCACATGATCGCCGAGAATTGGGCTAATCGCGCCGAACTCGACCAGCGGCACGCCGACGTCCGCAAAGAAGTGGACGACGCGGTCGAGTGGGCCGAAGCCAGCCCTTTCCCCGACCCTTCGACTCTGCTCGACGACGTTTACGAAAGCCAATAATCGATGCCCACCACGTACCTGGAAGCCATCCGCGCCGGTCTTTGGGAAGAGATGGAGCGCGACCCCAACGTTTTTCTGCTGGGCGAGGACATCGGCGCGTATGGCGGGGCCTTCAAAGTGACCGCCGGTTTTTTCGAGCACTTCGGGGCAAAGCGTGTGGTGGATACACCGATCTCTGAATCGGCCATCGTGGGCGCGGCCATCGGCGCCGGCCTGATGGGACTGCGGCCGGTGGCGGAAATGCAGTTTGCCGATTTTATTTCCTGCGGCTTCGACCAGATTGTGAATTTCGCCGCCAAGTGCCGCTACCGTTGGGGCGCGGCCGTCCCGATGGTGGTGCGCGCGCCGTCGGGCGGCGGCATCCACGGCGGGCCGTTCCACTCGCAGAATCCCGAAATGTGGTTCGTGCGCACGCCAGGCCTCAAAGTGGTGGCGCCATCCACCGCGTACGACGCCAAGGGCCTGATCAAATCGGCCATTCGCGATAACGATCCGGTGATTTTTTTCGAGCACAAAGGCCTCTACCGCAAGATCAAAGAGGAACTGCCGGTGGGAGAGTACACCGTTCCGATTGGCAAAGCGAAAGTGGCGCGCGAGGGCACGGACTTGTCCATCATTACTTACGGCGCGATGGTTTGGGTGGCACTGGAGGCCGCCGAGAAACTGGCCGAAGAGGGCGCGTCGGTGGAAGTGGTGGATTTGCGGACCCTGGTGCCGCTGGATCGGGAGACCGTCTGCGCCAGCGCCAAAAAGACCGGCAAGGTGCTACTGCTGCACGAGGACACGCGCACCGGCGGCATGGCCGGCGAACTCGCCGCCACCATTACGGAGAGCGTATGGGATTACCTGGATGGTCCCATTGTGCGCGTCACGGCGCCCGACACGCCGGTGCCCTACAGTCCGCCGCTGGAAGAAGCGTTCCTGCCGAATGCCGCGAAGGTAATCGAGAAGGCGCTCTGGCTGTGGAAATACTAGTGGTATGACAGCCAATCGGCGAAAAGCAACCGCACCCTTACAGGTGGGGCTCGGATGGGCAGCGCCCCAATCGGAGCCCCATCCCGTAAGGGTGGGGTCGTTTTTTCCACTCGCGAAAAGGATCATCGGGTCGCACTACTAGCGCCTCGACATAACCGAAATGTCCACCCCCATCGAAGTCTCCGGACTCAAGAAAAATTACGGCGCTCTGGAGGCGGTGAAGGGCATCGATTTCGAAGTGTGCGCGGGTGAAGTTTTCGGCTTGCTCGGTCCCAACGGGGCGGGAAAAACCACCACTGTCGAGATTCTGGAAGGACTGCGGACGCGTTCGGGGGGACGCGTCTCCGTGTTGGGTTGCGATCCCGAAGTGCAAACCAAGCAGTTGAAAGACCGCGTGGGCGTCTGCCTGCAATCCACCAAGCTGCAGGAAAAAATGAAAGTGCGCGAAGCCATGGAACTGTTTTCCGCGCTTTACACGCGCACCGTGGATTCCAACCAACTGCTCAAACGGCTGCAACTCTGGGAGAAACGCGAGGCGCTTTACTCCACTCTTTCCGGCGGCCAGAAACAACGGCTGGCCCTGGCGCTGGCGCTGCTCAACGATCCGCAAGTGTTGTTTCTCGACGAGCCCTCTTCCGGTCTCGACCCGCAGGCGCGTCTCGAAATCCACACGCTTGTCGAGGCCCTGCGCGCTGAGAAGCGCACAATTCTGCTCACCACCCATTACATCGAAGAGGCCGAAAAGTTGTGCGACCGGGTGGCCATTGTGGATGAAGGGCGCATCATCGCCATCGGCACGCCGCGCGAAATTCAGGAACGCACGCTGGCCAACTCCACCATCGAGATCGAATGCGAGCGTCCGGTTCCCGCGGGCGATTTGCCGGCCTGGCAGAATGCCGAAAAGACTTCGCTGGACGAAAAGCGCACGCGCATCGCGGTGGTCTCCACGCGGCCCGCGCGCACGATTGTCGAAATGGTGAAGTGGCTCGATGAACAGGGCATCGAACTGGCCGACATTCACATCAAGCGGCCGTCGCTAGAAGAGGCTTTCATCGAGCTCACCGGAAAGAGTCTGCGCGAATGAGAGCCTACTGGGCCTTATTCCGGATCAACATGCGGCTCACCGCGCGCGACCGCTCGGTGCTGTTCTTCAATTACCTGTTTCCGCTGATCTTCTTTTTCGCATTCGCGGAACTGTTCCACGCCGGTACAGGCGAGGGTATCGCATATTTCGTGGGCACGGTGCTCACCATGGGCATTCTCGGCAACGGACTGTGGGGCGCGGGCATGCGCAGCGTCCAGGATCGCGAGGCCAATATTTTACGGCGCTACAAAGTGACGCCGATATCGCCGCTGCCGCTGCTGGTGGCTTCCATGGTGAGTGGATGGCTGCTCTACTTGCCGGTGCTCGTGTTGATTTCCGGGCTGGCGCACATGCTCTACGCCATGCCTCTGCCGCAACATTGGTTTTCGCTTTTCCTGATGGCCTCACTGGGTGTCTGCGCCTTCCGAGCCATCGGACTGATACTCGCGGCGGTCACCAATACCATGGCGGAAGCCAACATCCTGATCCAGATGCTGTACATGCCGATGCTGTTCCTGAGCGGCACCACCATCCCCCTGTCGATTCTGCCGGCGTGGGCGCAGACGCTGGCGCAATTCATGCCGGCCACGTATCTGGTGAAGGGCTTTCAGGGGATTTTCTTCCGCAACCAGAGCATTTTCGACAACGGCCCGGCGGTGGGCGCGCTGCTGCTCACCACTGCCACGGGACTCTTTCTGGCGGTGAAACTGTTTCGCTGGGAGAAGGAAGAAAAGATCGCGCCGCGCAATCGGATATGGGTGGCGGCGGTGCTGGCGCCATTTCTCATTCTGGGTTGCTACAGCGCGTACAACAAGCAGACCATCGGCCAGAACGAAGCGCTCTTCCGCGACTTGCAGCGTTCCGGAACCATCCTGATCCGCAATACCCGCGTCTTTGTGGGCGATGGCACAGTGAAGGAAAACGCCAGCGTGCTGATCCACGACGGCAAGATCACCGACATCTTCGATGGCGCCGGTCCCGACGCATCCAAGATTCGCGCCGATGTGGTGGAAGGTTCGGGCAAGACGCTGCTGCCGGGGCTGATCGATGTCCACGTGCATCTTTCCTCGCCCGGCGGCATGTCGGTCTCGAGCGACGATTACGACAACGACAAGACGATGTTGCGCGACGCGGCCGCGCTGCTCTATAGCGGAGTAACGGCGGCGCGTAGCACCGGCGACGGTTTAGATGCGTCGCTCAAACTGCGCGGCTTGATCGCCAATGGCAGCAAGCTGGGAGCGCAAATCTTCCTCTGCGGGCCGATGTTCACCGCCGAGGGCGGACACGGCGCCGAGTACACGCAATACGTGCCCGCGATGATGCGCGATCAACTCAAGGCGCAGTTGGTTCGCATTCCCAAGACTGCGGACGAAGCCCATCAGCAGGTGCGCGAATTGAAAACCCGCGGAGTGGACTGCATCAAGGAGATTCTGGAATCGGGCTTCGGCCAGGGCATGCTTTACAACCGCATGGATATCGCGCTGTTCCGCGCGGTGGCGGAAGAGGCGCACGCGCAGAACCTCCCGCTGGCGGTCCATACGGGCGATTCGCGAGACGTCAGCGACGCGGTGGATGCGGGCGCGAGTTCGGTAGAGCATGGCTCCTGGCGCGACAAGATTCCCGATGCCGTGCTGGCGAAGATAGCGCATGATGGCATCTATCTGGATCCCACGTTAGGGGTGGGCGAAGCGTATATGGAATACTTCAACGGCAAGTCCGACGCGCTGGATAATTCGCTGGTGCAGCAGACACTGACCGCCAATCTATTGAAAGGCACGCGCGATTTCCTGACCTCGGGCAAAGGCGTGGACGCCGCCAAGGCTGCGATCTTCGCCAAAGCGTTCGACCAGAGCCGCGACAATCTGCTGCGAGCGTGGAAGGCCGGAGTGCCGCTGGTAATGGGCACCGATTCCGGCAATCCGCTGGTCTTTCCGGGGTCCTCAATGCATCACGAATTGCAATTGTGGGTGAAGGCGGGAATTCCCGCCGTGGTCGCATTGCAGGCCGCCACGGGCAACGGGGCGGAGTTGTTGCACGCCAGGAATTTCGGGACTATCCGCAAAGGCATGGATGCCACTCTGCTGCTGGTGGATGGCAATCCGCTCACCGACATCAGCGCTACCGAGCGAATCTCGCTCGTAGTCTTCAAGGGCGAAAGGCTGCAGCGGCCAGACCTGTTCGATCAGAAGTGAGCGATCTCCGCCGTCACCAGTTCCGGCGCTTCCATGGGGATGTAGTGATTGTGATCGGGCAAATACACGTCGCGTCCGCGAGCGAACTTCGAGGCGAGATCGGCAGCGGTGGGTGAGGCGTTGAGATCGAGCACGGTTCCCTGGTGCGTGGCGCCCGCGCGGAGAACGGTCACCGGCTGCGCGATCGACGGGATGCCGGAATACAAATTATTCTGGGGAGCGTTGCAGAGCCCATAGATGGCGGCCTCAGTCACGGGTGGACAGGCCAGCACGAAGGAATCGCCATCGGGCAGCAGAGCGTAGTCGCAGTAGTTTTTGAGAGCTTCCGGCTGCCACGCGGAGAACGGCAAGCGGGAGCGGAAACGGTCGAACATCTCCTGTGGCGATGCCCAACGGTTGCGGCGGCGCTGAATGTAAGAGGCGTCGGGCGGCGCGCCGCGAGAATAAAACTCGGGCGGGAAGATCACGGGATCCACCAGCACCAGCGCGCTGAAAATTTCCGGCTGCTGGATGACGGCCGAGACCAGCGAGTGGCCGCCCATCGAATGGCCCACCCCGATGGCATCGCGGATAGCGTAGTGACGCGCCACGGCCAGGATGTCGAGAGCGAAATCGGCCCAGGGAATCGGCGGCGCGGGCTTGCTGCTGCGCCCGTGGCCGCGGAATTCGACGGAAATGGCGCGGCGGCCTGGAAACTGGCGCACGATATGATCCCAACAGCGGCCGTGAAAGCCGGTGGCATGCGCCAACAGCAGCGGCGGATCGCTGCCCGGCCACTCCCACACAGCGATCTCGAGATTTCCGGCGGGAACGTAGTGCAGATGGGGGGCGTCCACGCTTCTTATTCTAACGGCGCGGGTTTCGATTTCAGCAGGCACATGCAGGGCAGTCCCAGAGCCAGCACCACCACGTATCCATACGCCTGGGTCAACAGGATGAAGGCCAGCGCCTGCGATTTCGGAATGCCGAAGGGCACCAACACGGTGACGGCCACGAACTGATAGATTCCCACGTATCCCGGCGTGGAGGGCAAGGCGCTGCTGAGTCCCAGCGCGGTGAGCAGCAGCATCGCCAGGGGAAACGAAAGCGGCAGGCCCAGGGAATGGGCGGTGAAGAGATTAGCCACCGCGTCAGTTACCCAGATGGTCACGGTAAGCGCGGCGAATCCCAGAAAGCGGCCCACGTGATGAAAGGCGCGCATACCGAGGAGCACTTGTTCGGCCAACTGGAGCAGACGAGCGCGCAACGCGGCGGGCAGCGGCAGGCGGCGCAGGAGGTTCTGGCACAGGTCCCCAGTATGCGGCAGCACTGCGATTACCACCGCTCCCAGGGCAGCGATGGTGGCCATGGCGCCCGCGGCGCCGCCCATCCAGGCAGGCTTGGAATGGACCCCCAGCAGAATGAGAGACGCCCACAATACCAGCGCGATGACATCCATGAGGCGCTCGCTGAGCGCGGTGGTGAGCACGTACGTCTTACTCAGGGACGAGCGGCTGCTGATGACCAAAGTGCGCACCACTTCGCCGGCGCGCGCGGGCAGAAACGCGTTGCCCAGATAGCCGGCCATGGTGGCGCGATAGACCAGGCCGACGGAGAGCCGCTCTTCGGCATTCAACAGAATGCGCCAGCGCAGCGCTCGCTGGAAAAAGGAAAAGCAGGTGCAGAGCGCGGCCAAGGCGAGGAAACTCCAGTGGGCGGCGGCGATGCTGCTCCACACGGTTTTCCAATCGACTCCGCGGAGCGACCAATAGAGCAGGAAAGCGGCCAGTGGAACGGCCAGTATCCAGGACCAGAAGCGGCCCCTGCCCTCGCCCGTCACGCGCACATGCGGCGCTCGATCTCGCGGCAGAAGTAATGATACAGGCAGAGGTGGACCTGTTGGATGAGCGGCGTGTGTCGCGACGGAGCGGCGAGCAGATGATCGGCCAGCGCGGCGAGATGCCCGCCGCCTTCGCCGGTGAGCGCAATGGTGGTCATCCCCATTTGGCGCGCACGCTCAAAGGCGCAGACGATATTGGGCGACGTTCCCGAGGTGCTGATGCCCAGCAGCACGGCTCCCTCAGACCCATAGGCTTCCACCTGGCGGGAGAAGACGGTTTCGAATTCGTAATCGTTGCTCCAGGCGGTGAGAGTCACGGGGTTGGAGGAGAGACAAATCACGCGCAGCGCTCTCCGCTCCAGCAGGAAACGGCCGACCAGTTCGCCGGTGATATGCATCGCATCGGATGCCGAGCCACCGTTGCCGCATACCAGCAAGGGCTGGCCGGCGAGGAGAGCACGAACTACTGCGTCCACAGCAGAATTCATGGCTTCCTGAGTGACAGCGTCGGCCGCGTGTTCCAGGAGGGATGCGGACTCGGCGAGATAGTTACGCAGCGACATAGCGAATGCACGCATTATAGCGAAGCGTTAGCGGATCACGGGCAAAGCGTCGGCCTGCATGGCTGCGGCGTTGATTAGCAGTCCAAACCAGACGGCATAGGCGTGCCGGGCTCGTCATGAGCGTTAACGGAAGAGAATATTGGCGGTTAAAGCCCAAGGCGCTACTCTAGCGATGGGGAAAAACCCTTACTCGCATTTCAGCTTCACAGCGGGCTTGTGCACGGCATTTACGAGAAGATGCAGAGATGCTCGCTCATTTGGAGTAGGTCTTGAGAGAAGTCTTGCCGACCACCGCTGAGATCGACCGTTTGTCTCGCCACTTCGCCACCTGCCGGATGGGCGGAGCGTGATCCAACACGGCCTGCACTCTGTCAGTAAATCACGGATCGACTGCGCGAATAAAGGCGATCGGAATCTCGACCTGCTCCGGACAGCAGCCGTTTTGGTTGTTCTCGTGGCCCACTGCTTGCCTAAGAGCCCGCCACAGCAGGCCGCCGGCCACTACGGCGTGCTAATGTTCTTCGTGCATACGGCACTCGTGCTGCTATTGTCGCTCAAACGTCAGATGGGTGCGCCCGGCTTGACGGTTCGCTTTTACATGCAGCGGGTATTTCGAGTCTATCCTCTCAGCGTTCTGTGCGTATTGGTTACCCTTGCGTTCCGGATCTCATGGCCGGATGCAGTATATACGCCCCGTTCGGGAGTATCGATAATGGCCAACCTGCTTCTGGTGCAGAACTTTCTTCACGAACGGGTTTCAATCAGCCCGCCCCTGTGGAGCCTGCCGTTTGAACTGCAAATGTATGCCGTTCTGCCCGCGGTCTTCTGGATTCTTCGTAAGCGCGGAATGTTCGGGGCCGTATGTCTTGCGGCAGGTTCTATGGCGCTGGCCACTATCGAGGCTCTGACGAATCCATTCGGTGGGCTATTTGTAACAAGATTTATCCCCTGCTTCATCGGCGGCGCGTTTGCTTACTGTATGTACAACTGGAAGCGCCGGCTCTATTGGTGGTTATGGCCGGTTGTCATTGCCAGTCTTGGACTCTTCTACGGCATCAACGCGCAAATCCAAACCGTGCCGGGAGATTGGGCGACCTGCACGGCCCTGGGGCTCTTGGTGCCGATGTTTCGGGAAGTGCCGCGTGGTCTGCTGTCGAAGGCTGCTGTTTTGGTGGCGCGGTATTCATACGGTATTTATCTTTCGCATGCGCCGCTGCTCTGGCTGTGCTTTCAGCGACTGGCGATCCTGCCCGCCGCCATCCGGTGGGCAGTTTTTGGCGCTCTGATTTGCATCACGCCGGTAGTGTTGTACCACCTCATCGAGGAGCCGACCATCCGAGTGGGCAAAGCACTTTCTTTTCGGATGTTTCCAATAGACGAAGTCGACACGCAGGCCAGTGCAAAACATTCTCTGGCAGCTTCGTAGCCGGGCTGCGAGCCGAGGCGGCCGCCACTCAGGCGGGCCTGCCGCTTAAAAAGGGCCTCTGCGGAACCATGGCCCATGACTCAGGGCGATACACCTTTCCGGTCGCTCCAACTCTGCTGGTTCTATGGTATTGTCAGGTTTGCGGCGAGCACTTTGAAGTGACTGCGCCGCCTGCTTCGAGCGGCTTGCCCGGTATCCAGCGCGAAAAGGAAGCGCACCACGCGGCCTGAGGATCGAAGAATCTCCTCTACGCGCCTTGAATTAGAATGCGCACAGATGGTTTGAGCCCCAACCGGCCGCAGCCCGATAGCACGCTGGACGCGTTGAAAAACAAGCGGTTCTTCGCGATACTGCTTGCGGTAGTGGTGGTCGACCTCTGGATTGTGCCGCTGCGGTCGAGTTTCTGGCTCGATGAAACAGCTACCTTTTGGATTATCAAGGATGGCTTGCCCAACCTGTTGGCCCGGTCCTTTAACTGGGCGGGGCAATCCCCGCTGTATTATCTGATCGACTGGGCGGCGCTCACGGTCGGCGGACGACAGGAGTGGATCCTGCGGCTGCCGTCGACTCTTGCGCTGGCGGTAGCGTTATGGCTGTTTTATAAGCTGGCGGCGCGCTTGTTCGATTCGGCCGCCGCGCAATTCGCCGTTCTGGCTTTTGCCTGCTCCGAACCGGTAGCTTTTGCGGCATCGGATGCGCGTCCGTATGCCCTCGGCCTCTGTATGCTGATCGGGTCGGCCTGGACCCTGGTGGAGTGGCTGGATACTGGGCGGACCCGCTATGCGGCTGGGCACGTGCTGCTCACTGCGCTCGTAATCTACACGCATTACCTGTTTGCGCCGGTTCTTCTGGTGCTTGGCGCCTACGCCATATCTCGTGAGTTGACCGAAGGCAAAATCGGAATTTGGAAGCTCCTGGCCGCCTGGGCGGCCAGCGGAATCCTGGTCCTTCCCCTGTTTGCGCAGCTCCGGCATTTTTATCAGAGCCGGGGCGCCCACTCCTTCCTCACCTCCAGTCCCCAGATCAGCGATCTGCTCGAAGCGCTGGCCCCTCCTGTATTGGTGGGCTCAATCGCGTTGGGGTTGTTCCTGGTATGGCTGATCCTCCCCCGTCGACTGCAGGGCCGCTTCGAAGCGCGGAGGGAGAGCTTGCTGCTGGCGGCTGGTTGGGCACTCGCTACGCCGCTGGTGTTGTTCGCGATTTCTGTCTTAACGCCGACCAAGCTGTTTATAACTCGTTATTACATTTCCTACATGCCAGGCCTGTGCCTGGTTGCGGGCTGGCTGGTCGCCTCGGCCGTGTCCGGCCGGGGAGGCTCGGTAGTGGCGACCCTTCTGGCCGGCGTCTCGATTGCTAGTTCGGGGATGTTGAACCACGGTCCGGAGGATTGGTCCGGCGCTATGCGGAAGATCCACTCGGAAGCCGGCTCGGCGACTATGCCGGTTCTCGCGGTCAGCGGCTTTGTCGAAGCCACCGATCCCAAATCCCTCGACGATCCGCAGCTTCGCGATGTTCTGTTCGCTCCGCAGGCGATGTATCCTCCGAGTGGACCGATGATCCGTTTGCCGTACCGTATCGACGCGGAATCCGAAAAGTATATGGAAGGCGTTCTCTCGGGGATCAAACATGAAAAGCACTTCGTGTTGCTGGTCCCCCACGAGAGCATGATGTTCGAACCGTGGATCCGCGGCAAGCTGGCGCCCGACGGGTTTCGGTCCGAGAGACTTGGCAACTTCGGCCTACTCGGCGTGTATCTGTTCAGCCGCGAGGGTGACTGATTGCGGCGAGGTTCGGGTTGAGTTCAAGGGGGAGCGTTATAGAGTGTTGCTGACCAAGAAGGCTGTGGTTTGGGCGTCGGTCTGGTCGTTTCTTGCGGTTGCATATTTCGGCACTCTGTTGACACAGCCTCCCGGGGTCTACGATGAGGGCCTGATCGTCTGCGGCGCGTCACGGATTCTACACGGTCAACTGCCTTACAGGGACTTTGATACCGGCTATTCTCCGGCGCAGTTTTACACGATCGCCGGCATTTTTAAGGTTTTTGGCGCGAGCCTCTTGGCCGAGCGAGTATGGGACACCCTGTGGCGCCTGGCAATCGTAGGACTGACGGTTGTTCTGGCGAAATCGGCGACGCCGCGGCAAGGAGCGCACCCGTGGCCGTTGATCTGTGGAGCCCTCGTCACCGGCGCAGTGGGCAACCACCTGTATCCCATGATTAGTGGCATGCTGCCGTGCTTAGCGGCGGTTTGGTGTGCCGTCCTGTATATGAATGACCGCGGGATGCGGTGGCTGTTTCTCTCGGGGATTGCGGCTGGGGT
>Ga0302325_10023914_pt1 | contig 12723 bp, 11 predicted proteins | sample Palsa_T0_2_FD_201948 | JGI IMG/M metagenome (GOLD analysis project Ga0302325, IMG submission 201948) | Peat permafrost microbial communities from Stordalen Mire near Abisko, Sweden - Palsa_T0_2 | ecosystem: Environmental > Terrestrial > Soil > Palsa > Peat permafrost | place: Sweden: Abisko... | reverse complement strand
TGCACGCGCTCCGCGACGTCGCGGCCCGGCTCGCGAGATGAAGCTGTCCGCCAGGTTCCGCGGCCTGCCGGTTTCTGCGGGCACGGCCGCGGGCGTGCTCGCGATCGTCGGCGACAGTGTTGACGAAACTGTCGACCAAGGCCTGGCGGCAAGCGCCACGCCCGAGGAGGTCGCCGCCGCGTTCGCCGCGGTAGCCGCCGAGCGGTCCGCGCTTGCCGGACGGCTGCGGGCCGCCGACCGCGGCGATCAGGCGGACATCATCGAGATCGGGGCGCTGATCGCGGCCGATCCCGCGCTCAGCGCGCAGGCCGTCGCGGCGGTGCGCGGCGGCGCGGACGCGGTCGCGGCGGTCCGCGAGACCGCCGAGCGCCACGCCGTGGCGATGGAAAGGCTGCAAAACCCCGCGCTGGCTGAGCGGGCAGCGGACATCAGGCAGGTCGCGGTTGCTGTCATCGATCGCCTCGGAACGAGAAGTGGCGACTCCCCCAGGTCAGGCACTTTCGCCGACTCAGCGGCCGGCGCCGCGGCCGGCGGCTTTATCCTGGTCCGCCGCGAGGTGAGCGCGGCCGACCTGATCGAGCTCGCCGACGCTGACGCTGCTGGCCTGGTCGGCGCGGTCTCGGTCGTGGGCGGTGCGAGCTCGCACGCGGCGATCATCGCCCGCGGGCTCGGGCTCCCGATGATCGTCGGCGTGGATCCGGAGGTGCTTGCCCTGCCGCCCGGTCAGGCCGCCGTCCTCGACGCCGATTCGGGCGAGCTCGTGGTCGGCACGCAGCCAATCGCTGATGCGCAGCTTGTCCCAGGTGCGCAAGCGGCCTCGGACGCTCGAGCCGACTCGGATGCTCACGTGGCCTCAGATGCTCACATGACCATGGGTTCTCAAGTGCCTGTGGATGCCCAGGTGGCCGCAGACGCTCAGACGACCGCAGGAGCCCGACTGGCTCCAGGCGCTCAGCTAGCCGCAGGCGCTCAAGTGACCGCAGGCGCTCAAGCGGCCAGCGGCGCTCAAGGGGTCTTGGACGCTCAGATGGTCGCGGGCGATGATTCGCTGCCCGCAGGGCCCGTGCGGACGGCGGACGGGCGCGAGGTCATCGTGCTGTGCAACGTGGCCTCGGCGATCGAGACCCGGCGGGGGCTGGCCGCGGGCGCGGCCGGCGTGGGGCTGCTGCGCACCGAGATCCCCTACGTGCAGGCGGCGGACTGGCCCACGCGGGCGCAGCACCTGGCCCAGCTTGGCCCGATCCTCGCCCTGCTCGCGGGCAGGACCGCCACCGTGCGGCTGCTCGACTTCTCCGGCGACAAGATCCCGTCCTTCCTCGCGACGGGAGCGGCTGCCGGGGCGGGCGCAGCGACCTGGTCACGCGCAGCTGCTGGGACAGGTGCGGCGACCCGGACAGATGCGGCTGCGGGGCCGGGCGCGGGGGCCGGGGCGGAGGGGTCGACGGGGGCCGGGCTCGCCGCGCTGCTTGGGCACCCGTCCGCGCTCGCCGACCAGGTGCGTGCCGTACTCGAAGCCGGGCGGGAGGCGCGGCTCGGGGTGCTTATCCCGATGGTCAGCTCCCTGGGTGAGGTCAGCCGGGTGCGTGAGGTCCTCGCCGAGACGGCGGCCGAACTCGGCGTGGCGGCGCCGTCGCTCGGGATCATGGTGGAACTTGAGTCGACCGCGGTGAACGCCGCGGCCTTCGCGCCCGCGGTGGACTTCTTCTCGATCGGGACCAACGACCTGACCGGCGACGTGCTCGGGCTCGGGCGACGCGACCAGGCGGCGGGGCCAGGGCTTGCCGCCCACCCTCGGGTCCTCGCACTGGTCAAGCGGGTCGCCGCGGCGGGCAAGGATGCCGGGATCACGGTCTCCGTCTGCGGGGACTCGGCGGCGGATGCCCGGGTGCTGCCGCTGCTTGTCGGCGCCGGCGTCGAGGCGGTGAGCGTGCCGGCCGCCAGAGTCGGCACGGTCCGTTCCTGGGTATCGAAGTTGAATGCGGCGGAGTGCGCGGAGCTGACCGGACGGGCGCTGCGTGCCTCGTCCGCGCCCGAGGTATGGGACCTGGTGCCCGCGCTATGAAGACATCAGCGGAGCGCAGAAAGCACCGTGCCGCCACGGCCCGCGCCCAGGTCGCGGGAGATGGAGCGGGCGGACTCCACGACGGCGCGGGCCAGCTCATCCTTGGTGGCGTGATCGAGGATCCGTTCGGCGGGACCGACAAGCCCTATCGAGCCCGCCACGGTGCCGTCCCTGCCGACGATCGGTGCCGCTATCCCGGCGTCGCCGACCGTGGCCTCCTGGTTCTCGATGGCGTAGCCGCGCCTGCGGACCTGCGCGAGTGCCTGGCCGAGCGCCGCGCGGGTCGTCTTGGTGTGGCCGGTGAGCGGAGTGCGCTCTTCCGCGAGCACGCGCGCCGCCTCCGCCGCGGGAAGGTAGGCGACGATCGAGTGCCCGAGCGCGCAGGCATGCCAGGGAATGGCCGCGCCTACCTCAAGGATCTGCACCGTGTTGTCCGGCCGGAACACATGGTGCAGCACGATCACCCGGGTTCCCGACAGCGTCGCCACCCATACCGCCTCGTTCGCCCGCTGGGCGAGGGACTCGGCCCACAGCAGGGAACGAGCGCGCAGTTCGGAGCCGTCGAGGTAGGCGTTGCCGAGCTGCAGCACCCCGGCACCCAGGCTGTACTTACCGCTCGCTGGGTCCTGCGCCACCAGGTCGTGCGCGACGAGGGCGCGCAGCAGACCGTGGACGGTCGGCTTGGCGAGACCGACCCGCTCCGCGATCTCAGTGACGCCGAGCCGCGGCGTCCCCGACCCGAGCGCGGCGAGGATCGCCGCGGCCCGTTCCACAGACTGGATCATGAAGTCCTTTTCGGTAATGTCGAACACGCTCAGGATAAGGCATCGTGAATGGCAGCCAGGGTAGGAATAGTGCTCGTCTCACATAGTGCCTCGCTCGCCGAGGGCACCGCGGAACTCGCAGGCCAGGTCGGCGGCGGGTCGGTGACCATCGCCACCGCGGGCGGCACGGACGACGGCCGACTCGGGACCAGCATCGACAAGGTCGCGGCGGCGATCAGGCGGGCGGACGCGGGGGCAGGCGTGCTGATCCTGCCCGACCTCGGCAGCTCGGTGCTGACCGTGCGCACGCTGCTCGCCGACGAGCCGGATGAACTGCCCGACCAGGTAGCGGTCGCGGACGCACCGTTCGTTGAAGGCGCGGTCGCGGCCGCGGTCACCGCCGCCGCCGGCGGCAGCCTCAAGGCCGTCCTCGATGCCGCGCAGGAGGCACGTCATGCCAGAAAACTGTGAAGCGACGATCACGCTGACCGGTGACCTGCACGCGCGGCCGGCCGGCGCGCTGTCGGTGGCGGCGGCCCAGTTCTCCTCGGCGGTGCAGCTGGCCGTGGCCGACAGCCAGGCCGACGCGAAGAGCGTCCTCGCCGTCATGCAGCTCGGCGCGAGCAGCGGCCAGCAGGTCACCGTGCGTGCCGTCGGCCCCGACGCACGGAACGCGGTGGACGCGCTGATCGACATTCTTTCCACCGTCACGCGGGTCGGCGACTGAGCGGGAGGCGCGCACGATGGCGTGTGGACGCCCGGAAATGGCTTCGTGGGGGCCAGAAATCGATAGTGCTGAAGGTTTGACCGGCTATTGGCGGTCAAACATTCAGCACTAGTTCGATCTTGGTGCTTTTATCTGGATAAATCCGGTGTGGTCGGGGTCATGGGTCATGGGTCGTGGTCGGGGTCATGGTCGTGCGGTGTCAGGCGCGGTGGGCGGCTTCTTCTGCGGCGGCGGCGGGGTCTGTCGCGTCGCCCCAGGTGGCGGCGGCGCGGATGACATGGGGGTGGCGGATCCTGACGATGAAGTACCAGACCAGGCCGAGCGCGGTCCAGACGAGGAAGATCTGCGGCAGCGCGTCGTAGGTCCCGACAAGCGGGGGGAAGATGTGGTTGGGGATAAGGTTCGGTATCCAGTTCACGTAGAAGACGAACACCATCGTGACCGCGCCGAAGATGCCGAGTACCCAGGCCAGGGGCTTGTTTTCGCCGATCTTGTGCAGGTAGATCGGCGCGGCGAGGGCGACGAGGGAGTACGCGAGCATGAAGCCGTAGGTCGCGAGCGTGCCGTACTCGGCGTTGAGGTTCCCGTCGGTCGAGCCCGCGAGCATGTAGGCGAACGGGAGGATGGTCATCGGGACGGCCACCGCCCAGATCGAGACGTCAGGCGCGTGCGTGTGCCGTGAGGTGTGCGTGAAGGCCTTGGGCAGCAGCCCGTCGTGGCCGAGTGACAGCACGATCCGCGAGCCCGCGGTGAGGCAGGCGAGCGTGCAGGCGAACATCGAGCAGGTGATGCCGAGCGCGATGAGGTGGCCGAGCCAGCCGAGGCCGACGACGGAGGCGAGCTGCGGCAGCGGGGCCGTCGTCTTGGCGAACGCGGCGGCGCCGAACCCGTACACCTGCGTGTAGGTCACGAACAGGTAGAACACGCCGATGATCGCGAGAGACCACAGGATCGCGCGCGGGACGCTCTTCGAGGGGTCCTTGGCCTCCTGGCCGAGCGAGCCCGCGGACTCGAAGCCGACGAAGGCGAAGATCGCGAGCACCATGCCGACGACGATGCCGCCGCTCCCGGACCCCTTGAACGAGAGCTGGCTGGTGTCGATGACCCCGCCGTTGTGCACGTAGACGGCGATGCACAGGGCCACGATGATCGTCACGGACACGCCCTCGAGGATGAACGCGAGCCGCTGCGAGATCTTGATGTCCGACACCGCCATGGCGGCCGGGGCCACGCCGCCCACAATGTAAAGGATGTCCCGCACGACCTGGTTGGACGACGACGCGATACCGAAACCCGCGAGGAAGTTGTCCGCGTAGATCGCGAAGCCGACCAGGCAGGCGACCCCGGTGAACAGATAGGCGAGGATCAGGCCCCAACCGGCGGCGCTGCCCGCTCCGGGGCCGAGGGCCCGGGTGACCCAGACGTAGAACGAGCCAGCGCTGTTGATGCGGGTCGCGAACTGGATCGCGCAGTACGCGACGATCAGCAGGACGACGAAGCTAATCCCGAACGACAGCCAGGCGCCATTGCCCGCGTCAAGGAAGACGAAAAGCGGGAGCAGCGCCATCGCCGCGCTGGGGGCCATGTTGGCCACCGACTGGGCGAGCACCTCCGGGGTAGAGAGAACTCGTTTCTGCAGGGTAATGCCGAAATCAACGGCAATTTCTGTCTGGGCAGTCGCCATAGGTCCGTTCCTCTAACTTAGGTTCTTGAATCTTGCTTTTCCTCATCGCGCGCCCGATATAGTGGCGGTTTTTGCCATCGGGCGCGCACCCGGGGGTACGGGGGCCAGGGGGATGGCCAGGGGGGATGGGGGGCGGGAGCCCCCCATGCGGGAAGGAGGCGGGAGCCCCCCATGCGGGAAGGAGGCGGGAGCCCCCCATGCGGGAAGGAGGCGGGAGCCCCCCATGCGGGAAATCCCCCGGGAGACCTCAGTGGTGATGGCAGTGGTCGGCAGCGGGGGCCGGGTTGTCGAGGGATGGGTTGCCGACGAAGAAGCCGGCCGGGAGCAGGCGGAAGCCGATCGGGTGGACCGGCATGACCGGCCAGTCCTCGGGGCGTACGACGTGGTTGGTGCCGAAGGTGAACCAGAGCACAACGTCGGTGTCTGTGAGGTTGCGCTCGGACTTGACGAAGGAGGGGAGGCCGCCGCCGCCCGCCGACTGGTTGGGGTAGTCGCCGGTGGCGAACAACTCGTCCTTGTCGTAGGCGGTGACCCAGAGCGGGTTCGTGATGAAGCCGGCCCGGCGCTCGACGGCAGAGCCTGGGTGGGCGAACGGCCTGATCACGTGCTCGGGCATCAGCTTGTAGGCGACCGACTGGCCGAGGGCGTTCGTCACGTTCTCGTTGACGATCTTCCAGTAGCGGCCGGCCAGGGGGTCGGCATGGCGGCGGGCCATCGTCTCGTCCGCGATCAGCACCTCGTTGGTGCGCCAGGCGTTGCCGACCGGGTTGTCCGGGCCCTCGGGCATCGCCTCGGGGGTCACCTCGTAGACGCGGTTGGCCGTGCCGTCGATCGCCATGTCCAGGCGCAGGTTGAAGAAGTGCTGGTGGTGGGGGGCGTAGACACCCGGGGCGACGATCGTGCCGTGCCCGGGCGTGGTGCCTGGTTCTACCGCGCCGTTGGAGATGACGCCGGTGAGCTTGACCTCGTACTCGATGCTGCCGTCCTGGTACAGGTACCAGTAGTAGCCGTACTCGTAGTTGCCGACGGTAACGATGCTCGAGATGACCATGCGGCGCATGCGGCGGACTTCGGCGTAGCCGGTGCGGAAGTCGGTGTGCTTCCAGGCGATGCCGTGGTCCTCTTCGTGCAGGCAGATGGCGTTCGGCATGACCATCGCCTTACCGTCGTTGTCGTTGACGACGCCGTCAAGATAGGCGATCTCGCCGAGGCAGTCGCAGCCGAGTTCGAGGGCGTTGGTGAGCAGCCCGATGCCGTACTCGCCCTCGTCGAGTACCAGCTTGCGGTAGTGGGACTTGCCTGGATCGCCGTAGGGGACGAACATCTCGGACAGGCTCGCGCGGTGGATGATGCTTCTTTTGTCGTAGTTGATGGCGTGCAGGACCAAGCCCTCGCGGGCGGTGAAGCCTATTCTCAGGTCCCACTTCTGCCAGCTGAGGTGGTGGCCGTCGATGGTGAAGCTGGGGCCATCGCGTTGTGTGATGTCGAACGGCTTGACGTCTGTTCGCGGGCCTGCGGGGAAGTACGGGATGTTCTTGGGGTCGGAAATCTTGGCCGTGGAGTAGTTGGCGGGTTTGGTTGGGACCGGGACGACCCCGTAGTCCTCCACCCGCACGACGGTGAGCGTGTCCAGGTCGACGAGCGTGACCACGCCCTCGACCGGGTGGGCGTAGCCGTTGTCCTCCGGATCGTCGCGGACCCAGGTGAGCGGCGAGACGAAGCGGCCGTCGTCGGGACCGACGCCCGGCTCGACGTTCGGCGTGGACCACGGGTCGATCATGCACAGGCTGAAGTCTGTTACGCCGCGCTTGCGCATGGCCTCCTGCCAGCGGGGATCCTTGCGGACGATGTCCTCGGCGGCCATGAACTCCTCGAACATCACGCTCGGCTGCACGTTTTCTACGCGCTTGTAGCTCTGCACTTCGGCTTCCGGCAGCTTGACGACGGCTTCGTAGGTCGCCCGTTCCGCGCGCTCCCTGAGCACGACCTTGACGAGGCGGTCTGGCTTTTGGCCGACACCGTTTTCAAAGGCGATGACGTCGTGCTTGGACGGCTCGTAGAGGGAGATGTAGACGAACCGCGCGGAGTCCTTAAGCCCCTCGGACTCCTTGACGGCGGCGGAGGCGGCCTCGATCTCCTCGGCGGAGAGCGGGGCGAGCGGGTGAACGACCTGACCGGCCGCGTCCTGGCCGGCGTCCTGTGAATCGACAAGGAAAGCCATGCCATTAGCAGAAACGCCGGATGTTACGCGGCCAATCGCTATTTGTTACGCGAATGTGAGGCACCGTCCCGGTCGTGTTGCTATCGGGCTACTGGGTGGGCTAGCTGGTACGGAGGCGGGACCAGGCGTCGCCGCCGACCACCTCTTGCGGTCATGGGATGGCACGGCGGTGCGTTGCCCTGCCGGATTTATCACGATAAAGTTACCAAGGTCGAACTAGTGCTGAAGGTTTGACCGGTGATAGGCGGTCAAACCTTCAGCACTATCGATTTTCAGGCGCTACCACGATCTATGTGGCGTGTAGCACAGGGGTTCCGCGGGTTGGCGCCGATCAGAGCGAGTGCTGCGCGGGACCGTGGAACCACGCGCACGTTCGGGATGATCCTCTGCGTTTTTCTTTGGGGCTGGCGGCCGCATTGTGCGGGAAGGGGCGGGAGCCGGTAAGCTAATCGGGACGTCCGGGGGCGCGTGCGTGAACGCCGACGGGTCGCGCGGGTGTAGCTCAATGGTAGAGCTCCAGCCTTCCAAGCTGGTCATGCGGGTTCGATTCCCGTCACCCGCTCCACGTCAGTTAGGTTTTTCGTTTCTAAGTTCGGATTGATACCCTTACGCCCTGCCTGGCGTCGACCATTGCCATCGACTGCCGTGATTCAGCTTTTCGAGCGCACAATTCGCTAGTGGTTACGTGACGATGTAGCATGCGGCTAGCCGCATCCGTCTACCAGATTTTCTACCGACCCCGACATATGAAACCGGCCGTAAACCACCGGATCCTTGTACCGCCGCATGTCCTCGGGCCGGGCTTGAGATGGGCGGTCCAGCCTCCTCGGCTGGTCATGCGGGTTCGATCCGGCCAGAGGATGCGGCAGCCCACCGGACGTTGGCCACTGCGACTCCCTGGGCAGTCGCCCTGACCTTGAGTACGACGAACCGACGGCTGAGGACGGCACCCGAAGCCGCCGATGCCGAGGCTTGTGTCAACGGCTTCTGAAAACTGGTGACCCAGCACCGGGTCCAGAACTTCTGCTGGTATGAGTTCCCGGTGAAGTGGATGACCGGCCCCGACGGCCACGCGCGGGTCGTCGCCTCGCTGGCTCGCGCGTTTGACCTGCTGCAGATGCCGCGCTATGCCGCCATCTGCCGGTCGGCGGCGACGCGCGACATCCTGGCCGCCTACCAGACAGGAACCGGGAAGGGGAAGGCCGCCTTCCGCCGCGCCGTCACCAAGTCCGGCATCACCCCGCCTGACCTGCCCGGACTCACCTGGGGCGCGGGCGAGCCCGACATCAGCTGGGCCATCTCCCGCACCGCCAACCTTTGCCGCGCACTCGACCTGCTCACCCCGGGCAGCGACTGGCCAGACCGCCGCTACCAGCTCACCCCCATCGGCACCGCGACTGCCTTGGAAGCACTGCGCGCTCACGCCACCGGACCCCGAACCCTCACCTAAACGCCCAGCGGGATACCGCCGTCTGCTCCGTACCGGTCGCCTCGGCGAAACCGACGACCGTGCGCAATGGTCCGCGCAGCTGTGATCACCAGTTTGTCAGCCACAGCATGGCGGCAACGTCGTGGCTCATGATCGGCGCAAGCGGGTCAGTATGGTCGGTCGGGATGTGTCTGGTTGTACGCGCTCATGGCCTGTCCGGGAATGCTGCCGTCGGTGCCGATCTGGAAGCCGTTGGCGGCCGCCCATTCCCTGACCTCGGACGTGCCGGCCTGCCATCGGGTGGCGGTGATCTGGTCCCGGGGCTGGCGTGCCCGGGCGATCCGGATCGCTTCGGCGATGAGGTCGGCGGCGCGGCGTGTTCGCTTCATGGCGAGCTCGGTGAACACGGCGGTGGTGAGTTGATCGACGGTGCGGCCGGGTTGCCGGCCTTCGAGCGCTCGCACGGTCTCGGTGAGTTCTTCCAGGCTGTAGGCCAGGACCGGGTTGTCGAAAAGGCCGTGCTGTGGGCCTGACGGGCGCGGTGGCATGCGGATACGGTAACCGGGGCCGGCGCGTGGTGCCGCCAAATTGGGGGCTGCTGCCCTGCGGCTCAGGGTTATGAGATGCCCGGGATCCAGGGACGGCACGACCGCGACTGCTGGCGAGAGTGCCGACCTCGCTACGCTCCAGCTGGCCTCGGTCCAAAACCTCGCCGTCGTCCTGAACCGGATGAGGCGGCGATCCGTTGGGCTGAATGGGAGGAACCGACATTGGCTGCCGGCATTGGGTAGTGACGGGTGCGGATCGATCGGTCGGACGGCGGCGACGATCGTCTCGACACCGCTGACGCGCCCCGGGTGCACGGGGCCGACGCAGCCGGGGCGCTAAGCCGGGCCGGGACGTCGCGGACAATGACGCCGTCGCCGGATCGGAAACGGGGACCGCGATCCGGGTGGCCCGCGCCCTGGAGTACCGGGCCACCGTGGAGGCCGTCGGCCGCGCCTACGCCATCGACAAGGGCTGCGCGCGGGTGCGGGAGATCGAGGAGAAGACCGTCACCCCGGCCATGCGCCGCATCGAAGCCGAAGACCCCGACCGCCACCTGACTGGCCTGGATCACCGCCTCAAGGGAAAGGACAGGCTCGCCGAGAAGATCGAGTCTGACGTGAGGAAATGGGGCGTGACGGCAGAGCAGGCGTTCGCCAATATCAAGGACGCGATCCGCTACACGATCGAGTACCCCGACGATCGCTACACCGACGGCGTACTAATGGATTGCCAGCGCATAGAGGACGCGGGGTTCGAACTTGCCGAACGCCGGAACTCATGGGATGGAGATCAGTACAAAGGGATCAACAGCCGATGGCGGGTATCCGAGAACGACCAACTGTTCGAGGTTCAGTTCCACACGAGAGCCAGCTTTGAGGCCAAGCAGCAGACCCACGCCGCCTATGAGCAGCTGCGGACGCTGCCGGAGGATCACGAAGACATCCACAGATTGCGCGACTACCAGCGAGAGATAACCGCCAAGGTTCCGGTTCCACCTAGCGCATTGGATATTCCGAACTACCCGTAGGAGCAAATCATGCCGACGAAGGTAACCTACTACGCGATCGTCAACGACTACAGCAGCCGCGACGAACCTGGCGGAGTCCTCCGGCGGGTCGAAGACGGGAACGCAGAGTACGACGAGCAGTTCGGGCACGACCTTGAATGGACCCAGACTCCGCTTCTGTACTCCTTCGAACGCGGCAACCTCGACAACCAGCTCTACAAAATCACCGAGGAGGAAGCGGATCGGATCGTCGAGCGCATCCGACGCTCCGTGACTGGACAACCGACCTGAAAGCGCCCGGCTCGACTGCGGCTCTCCTCAGCCTCCCGCACGCCGCAGGGATCTGGTCCGCAGGGCTGCCTGGTAGGCCTCGCCTGGCAACCTGGCCGCACCGGGCGCGGGCCACCAGCGATCCCGGCCGGACGTGAACGGGTACCAGCGGCCATCGGGTCCCAGCCGGATCTGCACGCCGGCACCGGAATCGCTGACCATTCCCTGGCCGGCCACCAGTTCACCGATGGCGACGGCGATCCCGCCGGTTCCGCCGTGCCGGTAGGCGAGCACCAGCCACCGCAGCTCCTCCTCCGGCCAGCCGGTCAGGCGTGCCGCCTGGGCGGCGTGCGACGCTCCTTCTGAGGTGGCGAGCATCCGCACCGCGTCGACCAGCGGGTCGTCGGCTTCCGCGGCCGGGTAAGCGTCCGTCAGCATCGCGGCCGCCCGGTCGGCGGCGTCCGCGACAAGCAGCCGTAGCTGCGCGAGATCGGGAACAGGGCCGGGCGGCACGTCGTGGTGCCAGGCGTCCACGCTCACGCGGCACCGCCGCTACCGCCGCTACCGCCGGCACCGCCGGCACCGCCGGCACCCAGATCCTGGCTCAGGTTCACCAGGGCGCGCAGTTCCCCGTCATCGAGTTCCGTCAGCGCGCTTCCGCCACCCGCCAGCACGGCCTCGGTCAGCCCGCGTTTGCGCTCAAGTAGCGCGGCGATGCAGTCTTCCACTGTTCCCTCCGCGATCAGATGGTGGACGTTCACCGTACGGTGCTGGCCGATCCGGTGCGCGCGGTCAGTGGCCTGGTCCTCGACGGCGGGGTTCCACGGCCGGTCGAAGTGAATCACGTGGCCCGCGCGGGTCAGGTTCAGGGAAGAGGTCGCGTCGCGCACGTCCCCGCCGTTGATGTTGACGGTCCACCCGGCCACGGCATTCCGCGCCCATTAGGGTGACAGCCATGGCGGGTGACGCATTCGAGGAGACCCTGGCGGGGTTCCGCCGCTGGGCGGGCGCGACGGACCGCGAGCTGAGCGGTGACCCGGAGGAGGACGCCTCGGAGCTCTCCACGGTGTTCGGCCTGATGCCGGACTACCTGGGAATCGACGCCCCGTCCGGGCTGAACGCGGGCTGCCTTAGCGAGCTCCTGCTTGACGTGTACCCGCGCAAGGTCACGGTGCTCGACCGGAAGGACGTCGCGTGCACCATCCCCGCGCTCAGGGACCTGACGTCCTACCTGGCCGACACGGCGGCGATCACCGCCGGGACCGCGCGAGCCATGGACAGGGAACTGGACGAGATCGAGCCGGACTTCGCCGACGCCGTGATGGACCCGGCCCGCTGGGGGCCGGCCACGGCGATCATGCACGCCATGCACCGCGACGGCGTGGACATCAGCGACAGCGCTTCGGTCGATGCGTGGATCGCGCAGCAGAACGCGGGCATGGCCGCTGGCCACGCGGGCGGGTTCGCCGCCCTTCAAGCCGACTCGCTCACCTGGGACGGCGTCGACCTCAAGGAGGCCTTCGGCATCCCGGACGTCGTCGCGCCGGTCCGGCTGCCCGACGGCGAAGAACTCGCGGCGCTTGCGGTCGCGGCGCCGCTCCTGGCCGACCTGCGTGGCCTGGCCCGCGACGTCCGCGAGGCGACGGTGCGCGCCGCCACCGTGGATCCGCTTCTCCTCGCGCTCGCGGTGGAGTGCGAACTCGTGGAGCGTGACGGCGACACGCTTGTCCCGGGCGACAACGTGGAGCGGCTTGACAACGTCACCGAGGGCGCCGCTGCCCTGGACGCCTGGGACTATGCCTTCGGACAGGTCCTTGACACCACGCTGGAGGCGGCGGACGAGACGGAGCCGCTGGCAGGCGAGGACCTGGACCTGGCCGGCCACGGCATCGCCCTGGTCACGGAGCTGTTCCTCGGCGCGCGGGCAGGAGTTACCGTCACGCAGCTGTCCGAGAGCCTCAAGAGCGCGGCTATCGCCGAGGTCCCACCGGACGCCGCCGGACGCCAGTGG
>Ga0302325_10023911_pt1 | contig 12723 bp, 10 predicted proteins | sample Palsa_T0_2_FD_201948 | JGI IMG/M metagenome (GOLD analysis project Ga0302325, IMG submission 201948) | Peat permafrost microbial communities from Stordalen Mire near Abisko, Sweden - Palsa_T0_2 | ecosystem: Environmental > Terrestrial > Soil > Palsa > Peat permafrost | place: Sweden: Abisko... | reverse complement strand
TCTCGCCCTCCAGGATGGCGTCGGGGGCGCCGCCCGAATCGCCGCCGACGACCGGCAGGCCGGCCGCGGAGGCCTCCAGGTAGACGATGCCGAGGCCCTCGACGTCGAGGCCGCCGCGCCGGGTCCGGCACGGCATCGAGAAGACGTCGCCCGCGGCGTAGTGCGCGGGCAGGTCGGCCTGCGGGACCGGGCCGGTGAAGTGGACCGAGGGAGTCAGCCCGGACCGTTCGGACAACTGTTTGAGGGCGGGCCCGTACGGACCCGCGCCGACGATCAGCAGGGACGCGTCGGGGACCTGCCTGATGACCTCGGGCCAGGCGCGCAGCAGCGTGTCCTGGCCCTTGCGGCGGACCAGGCGGGAGACGCAGACCACGACCGGGCGGTCGGCCAGGTCGTAGCGGGCCCTGATCGCCGCGCGGGCGGCCGGGTCGGGCCGGAAGGCGGCCGCGTTGACGCCCGGGTGGAGCTGGGTCAGCCGCGCGGCGGCGGCCGGGGTGAGCGCCCGGGCGAGCCTGACCCGGAAGTACTGGCCCAGGTAGGTGACGACGTCGGTGCGCTCGCCGATCCGGCGCAGCAGGCTCCGGGCGACCGGCAGGGCCGCCCAGCCGGCCTCGTGGCCGTGGGTGATCGCGATCGCCTTGCGCACGCCGGCCCGGCGCAGCGCGGGGGTGATCAGCCCGAGCGGGGCGGCGGCGCCGAAGATGACCACCTCGGCCTGCCGGGACCGGACGAGCTCGGCCGCGCGGCGGGTGACGCTCGGCCCGCCGATCATCAGCGACGTCGGGTGCCGGACGACCTCGAACGGCTGGCGGGCGTCGAACTCCGGCGCGCCGTCCCACTTCGGGGCGTAGACGGTCAGGTCCTCGGGATCGAGGCGGAGGGCGAGCTCGTGCACGAACGACTGGATGCCGCCCTGCCGGGGCGGGAAGTCATTGGTGACGATCAGCGTGCGGCGCATCGTGCCTGCCAGTGTAGAGCGACACAACGTCGTCCCGCGAAGCAGGACATCGGGGGGTGCGGGGGCCGGGGGTGATCGGGGGTTGGAGCCCAGCGGCCGGAAGACTGTCCCTACGGCTCCGCGGCGCCGTCGAAGTTATCCGCGTACCACGACTCGTCCATCGAGACCTCCTCAACATCCCGGCCCGGCTCCGGCGCATCGATGATCATCCCGTTGCCCACGTACATGGCAACGTGTCCGATGCCGTTGTAGTAGAGCAGGTCGCCCGGCTGGATCTGGGAGGTCGGGATGTGCGGCAGCGCCGCCCACTGCTCGAAGGTGTCGCGCGGGATCGTGACCCCGGCCGAGGCCCAGGCCGACATCACCAGCCCCGAGCAGTCGAAGCCGTCGGCGCACGGGCCGGTCGAGCCGTACACGTACGGGCAGCCGAGCTGGTCGAAGACGAACGCGACCGCCTTCTCGGCCTGGGTCGTGGTCGGGCCGGTGTACTTGGCGGTGGTGGTGCTGCCGGTGCCGGTAGACGTCGCGGCGTCGACCGCCTGCTGCTGCTGCGCGGTGAGCGAGTCGAGGATCTGCTTCTGATCGTCGAGCAGCGTGAGGATGTGGGTCTTGGTGTGCGACGTCTGCGCGGCGAGCTCCGCTACGCCCTGCTCGCTGCGCTGTTGATCCTGCTGCACGTTGCTGAGCTCGGTGGCGGCGGCGAGGAAGGTCTGGGTCTCCAGCGTCCGGGTGTTGGTCAGCTGTAGCACGATCGACGCCTCGGCCAGCACCTGCCGGGGGTCGGACGAGGTGAACAGGCCCGCGAGCGACGTCTGGGCCGAGTCCTCGTAGGACGAGTCGGCGATCTGCTGGACCTGCTGCTGGGCCGACTTGTAGGTGGCCTCTTCCGCTGCCAGCTGCTTGTTCACGGTGGCGAGCCTGGCCTTGGCCGCGGTCAGCTGCTGCTCGGCGCTGTCGTACTGCTGGTCCGCCTGGTTGAACTGCGTGGTGAGACTGTTGATCTTGGCCTGCACCTGGTCGATCGACGGCTGCGGGAGCGCGCCGGCCGTCGGCGTGACCCCGATCGCGAGCCCGACCGCTGCCGCCACGGCGACGCCGGCCAGGGCGGCACGCCGGCGCGAACCCAACAGACGGGCAGCTAGTTCCGCGCGGAACGTCACCTTGAGCTCCCTCACCGTGCCTTGCGATCGTGATAAATCCTGGCCAGGGTATTGAGTGAGCGCTTGCGCGGCGGGCAGCTTCCGGCAATTGTGATCATCGCGTGATTGATCATGGAAAATCGGGACAAAACGACACCGATCGCGGCGCGGGGCGGGGCGCGCCTGAGCGGGAATGTCGGTAGGCGGTCCTACCGTGGAGGTCATGACTGAGACCCGCGACGGAGCCGTATCGGACGCCAGGGACGTCCGGCTGGCCGACCTCGACTTCACCGTGGTGGACGTGGAGACGACCGGCTGGGCCCCGGATGACGCGGGCATCACCGAGATCGGCGCCGTCCGGGTGCACGACGGCCGGGTCGTCGCCGAGTTCGGCTCGCTGGTCAACCCCGGACGGCCGGTCCCGGCGCCGATCACCGAGCTGACCGGGATCGACGACCAGATGCTGACCGGCGCGCCGCCGGTCGCCGCGGTCATGCCGGGGCTGCTCGCGTTCGCCCGCGACAGCGTCCTGGTCGCCCATAACGCCCCGTTCGACTTGCGCTTCCTCACCGCCGCGTGCGCGGGCATGGGCCTCGGCTGGCCCGGCTTCGAGGTGCTGGACACGGTCCGGCTGGCGCGGCACCTGATGGCCACCCCGCAGGAGGTCCCGGACCGGAAACTGGCGACGCTGGCCGGGTTCTTCGGCACGCCGGTGCGGCCGTCGCACCGCGCGCTCGACGACGCGCGGGCGACCGCGGCCGTGCTCGGGCGGCTGCTGGCGCGGCTGGCCGAGCGCGAGGCGATCAACACCCTGGCCGAACTCGACGCCTGGCTCGCCACCCGCGACGCGGCCGCCGCCGCCGCGGCGGCCGCGGCGGCCGAACGGCCCAGCGGCGCGTTCGGCCCGCTGGCGCGGCTGCTCGGCCGTCTCGCCCGGTGGCGGCGGGCGCCGCGCGGCCACGTCCAGCGCGGGAGCTAGCCACCGGGGAGAGCGCTGTCGGGCGGGGATGTCGGGCGGGGATAGGGTGAACCGCTAGAGCCGACCGCCAGTCGGCACCGGTCGCAGCGCGCCCAACCCGGCGCGCCGGCCGGCCCAGCGCACCGGGAGGCACCCAGTGGTCACCGCCATCTGCTTGGTCAAGGCCGAGATCGACCGCATCCCCGAAGTGGCCGAGGTCATCGCGCAGATGCCCGCGGTGAGCGAGGTCTACTCGGTCACCGGCGACCACGACCTGGTGGCGATCATCCGGGTCCGGGCGCACGACGAGCTGGCCGACGTCATCCCCGGCGGCCTCAACAAGGTGCCGGGTGTGACCGCGACCGTGACCCACATCGCGTTCCGGACCTACTCCCGGCACGACCTCGACGCCGCGTTCGCGATCGGCCTGTCCGACGCCGGCTGAGCGGTTAGAACGTCCGGAGGGCGATCTCGGCCGGGGCCGCCAGCAGGCCGGCGATCTCGTCGTCGAGGCGGCTCAGCGTGATCGACGTGCCCGCCATGTCGAGCGACGTGCAGTACTCGCCGACGTAGTTGCGCCTGATGTTGATGCCGCGCCGGGCGAGCTGCTCGTGGGCGTGCCCGTAGAGCAGGTAGAGCTCGCTGATCGGGGTGCCGCCGAGGCCGTTGATCATCAGCGCGACGTCGTCGCCGGAGTTGAACGGCAGGTCGGTCACGACCGCCTCGAGCAGCTCGTCGACGATCGCGTTGGCGCTGGCCAGCTTCTCCCGGCTGCGGCCGGGCTCGCCGTGGATGCCGACGCCCATCTCCATCTCGTCGTCGCCCAGCTCGAACAGCGGCGATCCCTTGGCGGGCGGGGTGCACGAGGTCAGCGCCATGCCCATCGTCCGGGTGACGGAGTTGACCTTGTTCCCGATCCGCAGCAGCTCTTCCAGGTCGGCGCCCTGCTCGGAGGCGGCGCCGACGGCCTTGATGACGAAGAAGTTGCCAGCCACGCCGCGCCGCCCGACCGTCCAGGTCGAGTCCTTCACCGCCACGTCGTCGTTGACGAGCAGCGTGCCCACGGTGATGCCGTCGGCCTCGGCCAGCTCGGTGCCCATCTCGAACGCCATCCGGTCGCCGGTGTAGTTGTTGATGATGTGCAGCACGCCCATCGGCGAGTTGAGCAGCTTGGTCGTCTCGTACACATAGTCCATCGGCGGCGCGGCGAAGACGTCGCCCGGGCAGGCGGCGTCGAGCATTCCCTTGCCGACGGCCATCACGTGCGCGGGCTCATGGCCCGAGCCCGATCCCTGGATGATCGAGACCTTGTTGTCGTGCGGCGCGTCCGCCCGCATGATGAGGTTGTACTCCGGGATGTACTTGAGCGTGTCCGGGTTGGCGAGCGCGATGCCCTGGAGCATCTCGGGCACGAAATTCCTGGGATCGTTGACGAACTTCTTCACGACAGGGCCTCCATTGGTTGTCGTCGGTCACGGTCTCGGTTGGTCGTTTCAGGGGGACGCCGGGCGCTTCGCCCATTCCTCGGCGAGCGCCTCGAACATGACCGCGACGGCGACGGCGCCGGCGTCGAGGGTGCCGATGCTGCGCTCGCCGGTGTACGAGGCGCGGCCGCGCTTGGCGATCATCTCGGTGGTGGCCTCCGCCCGGTCGCGCGCGGTGACCGCCGCCGCCCGCAGCACCTGCGCCGCCGGGTGCCCCGCCTTGATCTCCTGCTCGAGGACGTCCACGGCCGGCTCGAGCGCGTCGAGCAGGGTCTTGTCGCCGAGGTCGGACTTGCCGCGCGCCTTGATCCCGGCGATCGACGCCCGCAGCATCGCGATGATGTGCTCGCCGTCGAGCGTGGTCACGGTGCCGGCGGTGGAGCCCGCGCGCAGGAACGCGGTGCCCCAGATCGGGCCCGAGGTGCCGCCGATGCGGCTGGTGATCACGATCGCGACCTTCTTGAGGAAGGTGCCGATGTCGGTCCGGTCGAAGCCGTCCCAGCCCTCGAGGACCAGCTCGAAGCCGCGGGCCATCGAGTAGCCGAAGTCGCCGTCGCCGACGACCGCGTCGAGGTCGCCGAAGTACTTCTCGTTCGCCACCGCGGTGGCGGCGATCGTGTGCACGACCGCCTCCACGTCCGCGAGATCCGCGTCGGACATGCTCGTTCCCTCCGTACCCTCCGCGCCGGCCAGCAGCCCGGCTAGGTCCGCCAGCGTGATCTGGTCCCCCGGCGGCGGCGCCGGGCTGTGGTTGGCGATGAGCACCGTCGGCTCCCCGCCGTTGCCGGGATCGCCCAGCGACGAGACGACCATCGCCGCCTCGCTGAAGTCCTCGCCGGCGGTGATCTCGTTGACGGTGACCAGGCAGGTCAGCCCGGCCCCGACCGCCGCCAGCAGCCCGTTGCGTGAGTCCTCGACGACGACCGCGCGATCGGCCGGCACCTCGAGGGTGCGGGTGGCGAGCAGGTAGATGTCCGGGGCCGGCTTCTTGGCCGGGACCACGTCGCCCGCGAACACGGTGACCTGCCGGGCGGTCTCGGCGCCGACGGCCCGCGCGAGCGTCGCCCGGACCGACGGCGCGGCCGACGTCGAGGCGACGGCCACCAGCCAGCCGGCCGCCAGCGCCTCTTCGACCAGCCGGGCCACTCCCGGCCGGGGCGGGACCGCGCCCCGCGCCACCAGGTCGAGGTAGATCTCGGTCTTGCGGCGGTGCCAGGCGGCGACCGCGGCCCGCTGTCCGTCGGGGTCGGCCGGCAGCCCGGCCGCGGCGACGAACTCGGGGGTGAGCAGGCTGGCCAGCCGCTCCTTGCCGCCGCCGATGAGGACCTTCTGCTTGTAGTCGTCGACCGACCACCGGACCGGCAGCCCGAACTCCTCGAAGGTCTGGTTGAACGCGACCAGGTGGCCGTGCAGCTCGGTGTCGGCGAGCACTCCGTCGCAGTCGAGGATGAGCGCTGACGTCACCATCGCGGGGTCACCAGGCCCGGCCGACGCTGCCGAACCGGCGCATGTGCTCGGCCGCCATCTGCATCACGTCGGCCCGGACGGCCGCGAACAGCGACGGCGGGTCCCAGCGGCCGCGCTCCCGCGCTCCCTCGAGGAACGCGAGGTTGGACTTCATGTAGACGATCTTCAGCGCGGTGGAGATGTTGACCTTGGCGCAGCCCCGGGCGATCAGGTCGGTGAACTGGGCGTCCGTCATCCCGGTGCCGCCGTGCAGCGCGATCGGGATCGGCTCGGCCGCGACGATGTCGGACACCCGCTGCGCGTCGAGCTTCGGCTCCGACCGGTACACGCCATGGGCGTTGCCGATCGCGGGCGCGAACACGTCGATCCCGGTCGTGCGGATGAAGTCGAGCGCGACCGGCAGCGACTCGCGGTCCGCCTCTTCGTCGGAGCCGATGCCGTCCTCGACGCCGGTGATCGCCTCGATCTCGCCCTCGACGCTCGCGCCGACCGTCCGCGCCTCGGCCACGATGTCGACGGTCAGCCGCTGGTTCTCCGCCACCGGCAGCCGCGAGCCGTCGAACAGGACCGAGTTCCAGCCCTTGCGCAGGCAGTCGCTGATGAAGGCGCGGTCCGGGCAGTGGTCGAGGTGCAGGGCGACCGGGACCTCGATGCCCGCCGTCATCGCCTGCCACAGGGCGAACAGCACGTCGAGGCCGATGGACCGCACCGTCTTGACCGAGGTCTGGATGATGACCGGCGCGCGCTGCTCCACCGCCGCCGCCAGCACCGCCTCCATGGTCAGGTCGTTGACCACGTTGATGGCGGCGACGCCATAACGCTCGGCGAACGCCCGGTCGACGATCTCCTTCAGTGGCACGACAGGCACGCGCTGACACTCCTCGTATCCGGGTAACGATTTCGAACCTAGGCGGACCCCCGACCGCGCGAATCAGTGGAAACCCCCGCTTTCGGCTGAGGGCTTCCCCTACCGTGGCGACGCCGCCCCCGGTAGCGTCCCTACCTCACGCCTCGTACCCGGTTCGCCTGGGCGGCAAGCTCGGTGCGGTTCCTGGCGCCGGTCTTGCGGAGCACCGCGCCGGCGTGCTTCTCGACCGTCTTGACCGACAGGACCAGCCGCTCGGCGATGATCTTGTCCGGCAGCCCCAGCTCCATCAGACCGCGCACCTGGCGCTCCCGCCGGGTGAGCGGCTCCTGCCCGGCCTCGCGCAGCCCGCGGTGCAGCCGGTCGAGCACCTGGCCCGACAGCACCGCCTGGCCGCGCCCGGCCGCGACGACCGCCCGGGCGAGCTCGGGGCCGTCCGCCCCGAGGTCCACGCAGCCGCGGGCGCCCGCCCTGATGGCGGCGGCGACCAGCGCGTCGTCGCCCGCCTCGCACAGCCCGACCACGGCCAGGCCGGGGAAGGCCGCCAGCAGCATGGCCGCCACCGCGGGCAGTCCGAGGTCGGCCAGCACGACGTCCGGGTCAAGCTCCCGGCAGGCGGCCAGCGCGTCCTCGGTCGAGGCGGCCTCGCCGACCACGTCGAACCCGGGCTCACCGACCGACAGCAGCCGGGCCACCCCGGCCCGCAGCAGCGGCCTGCCCGCGGCGACGAGGACCCGCAGCCGGGACCCGCGCCGGGCCTGCCCGGGCCGTCTGAGCTCGGCCGCGCGCCGGGCGGTCTCGGCCAGGTCCGCCTCGGCCGCGTCAAGGTGCAGCCTGATCGACAGCAGCCGCCGCCCGAGGCTGTCCTGGACCTCGCCGAGCAGCCGGTCGCGCTCGCTCGCGGTCGCCTCGGCCCGCGCCCGCTCCTCGGCCGCCTCGTGCATCCGGGCGGTCGCCAGCGCGATCGCCGCGTGCCGAGCGAACAGCTCGAGCAGCTCGGCGTCCTCGGGGCCGAACAGCCGGCGTTCGTCGCGGCTGAACACGACGCAGGCGCCGATGACCTGGCCCCGCCACTCCAGCGGCACGCCGATGACCCCGCGCAGGGTGGCGCGGTCCTCGGCCGCGACGTGGCCGCCTTGCACCTGGTCGTACCGGTCGAACCAGACCGGCGCGCGGCGGGCCACCACCACGCCGGTCATCCCCTCGCTGAGCGGGAAGACCTGACCCGACTGGCAGGCGACCCCGATGTCGGCTTCCTTGCGGTAGGTGCCGGCCACCTCGTCGACGCTGCAGATCGAGCCCGCGGTGCAGCCGAGCAGCTCCGTGCAGCGCAGCAGGATCCGCTGCAGCAGCGGGCGGAGCGAGAACTCGCCCGCCAGGTCCTCGGCCACGGCGATCAGCCCGGCCGCCCGGGCGGCGGCGTCGGTCGGCAGCGCGGCGAGGTCATGGCCACGCCCGCGGGCGACGATCCGGCGGTCGGCCGACACTGCGCCCCTTCCGCATCTGCGACAACGCTGTCGCCGCCGCGCGGCCTGCGCAGCGGTCAGTTCCGAGCATCGCCCCGTCCGCACCGCGTCGTCAAGGCGGCGGGAACGCCGCTGGGAGGTGGCGGCCAGGCGCGGAGGTGGAGGGTGAAACGGGGCGGTGGGGTGGCGGGGGGCATGGGATGCAAAGCGCCCCGGGGCCAGAGGAGTCTGGCGCCCGGGGCGCTGCTGTCTTGCCTGGCGGTCGGCCGGGTCAGTGCTCCTCGTGGGAGTCGTCGTCGCCGGCGCCGATCGCGGCGTGCTCGCCGCCCTCGATCGCCTCGTGGCCGTTCGGGCCGTGGCCGTTGCCATGCCCGTTGGTGGGCTCGACGGTCTCGGTGAAGGCCTGGTTGGCGTACGCCCTCGCCCAGCCGAGCGGGCCGCGGGCGGCCGGAGCCGGAATCCCGTTCTCGTCCGCCTCGACCGGTGTCGGCAGCGCCTTGTAGACGTGCTTGGAGTCGACGAGCGCGCGCTCCTCCTCGGTCAGCGGACGCTCCTCCTCGACGAACTCGCCGTTCGGCAGCTGGTGGATGATGCCGATCTCGACCCCGTGGGTGAGGAGGCCGGCGTCCTTCCGCTGCAGCCCGAGACATATTCGTTTCGTGATGTAGTAACCGCCGATGGGCAGTATGAAGACCGCGAACCGCGATATCCAGGTGATCGTGTACAGCGGCACGTCGAACGCGTTGGCGAGCACGTCGTTGGCGCCCTCGGCCCACAGCACGCCGTAGAACAGGACCGCCGCGACGCCCACGCCGGTGCGGACCGGGGCGTTGCGCGGCCGGTCGTTGATGTTGTGGAACGACTTGTCGCCGGTCGCCCACTGCTCGAAGAACGGCCACAGCCCGGCGCCGGTGAAGATGATGCCGAGCGGCACCGCGGCCGGGATCAGCACCGAGAGCGAGAGCGTGTGCCCGAGGAAGTTGATCTCCCAGGCGGGCATCATGCGCAGGCTTCCCTCCAGGATGCCCATGTAGAAGTCGGGCTGGGACGCCGACGAGATCGCCAGCGGCGTGTAGGGGCCGTACAGCCAGATCGGGTTGATCTCCGCGAACGTCGCTAGCACGACGAGCGCGCCGAAGATGAAGAAGAACCAGGCCTGGCCCTTGAGCAGGAAGTACGGGAAGAACGGCTGGCCGACGACGTTCTTCTCGGTGTTCCCAAAGGCCGGCATCTGCGTGTGCTTCTGGTGGAACATGATGAACAGGTGGGCCGTGATCAGGCCCAGGATCAGGCCCGGGATCAGGAACACGTGCAGGATGTACATCCGGGGGATGATCGAGTCGCCCGGGAACGCGCCGCCGAACAGGAAGTACGACGCGTACGTGCCGACGATCGGGACGCCCTGGAGAACGCCCTCGGTGATCCGCAGGCCCGCGCCGGACAGCTGGTCGTCGGGGAGCGAGTAGCCGAACAGGCCCTCGATCATGCCCATCGTGAACAGCACGATGCCGATCAGCCAGTTGATCTCGCGCGGCTTGCGGTACGCGCCGGTGAAGAACACCCGCAGCATGTGCGCCATGATCGCGACCATGAAGAGGTCGGCCGCCCAGTGGTGGATCTGCCGGATCAGCAGGCCGCCGCGGACGTCGAAGGAGATGTTCAGGGTGGACTGGTACGCCTGCGACATCGTGATGCCGTCGAGCTTGGTGTACGAGCCGTTGTAGACCACGTCGCTCATCGACGGGACGAAGAACAGCGCTAGATAGGTGCCGGTCAGCAGCAGGATCACGAACGACCAGAGCGCGATCTCGCCCAGCATGAACGACCAGTGGTCAGGAAACACCTTGTGCATCAGCACCCGAACGCCCTTGGCGCCGTGGAACCGGTCGTCGAGCCAGCCGCCCACTCCGGAGACGGGGGCCGGGATCTTTACTGCGTCGTCGCTCATCCGCGCTCCCAGAAGCTCGGGCCGACCGGCTGGGTGAAGTCGCTGGCCGCCGCGATGTAGCCGTCCGTGTCAACCATCAGCGGCAGTTGCGGCAGCGGGCGGGGTGCCGGGCCGAAGATCACGCTGGCCCCGGCCGACGCGTCGAACGTCGACTGGTGGCACGGGCAGAGGATGTGGTGGGTGGTCTGCTCGTACAGCGCGACCGGGCAGCCCACGTGGGTGCAGATCTTCGAGTAGGCGACGATCGTGTTGTCGAGCGTCCAGTTCTGCGTCGACACGGTGACCCCGCCGACGACCCGGGTCGGGACGTTCAGCTGGCCCGGCTCGAACGAGATCAGGATCACGCCCGCCTTCGCCAGCGCGTCCTGGTCGTCCTGGTAGCCCTCGGGGATCACGGTGATCATGGACCCGGCGACGGTCAGGTCGGCCGGCGTCAGCGGCCGCAGGCCGCCCAGCGTGACCGCCCGCAGGCCCTTGCGCCAGACCGTGGTCCGCAGGCTGGTCTGCGGCAGCGGGCCGAGGTCGCGCAGCAGCACCAGCGGCGCCAGCGCCAGCGGCAGCGTCGCCAGCAGCATCGTCCGGCGGATGAGCGGCCGCTTGGTGATCTGCGAGATCGCGGCGCCCTCGGCGAACGAGCGCTGGAACGCCGCCCGGTCGGCCGGGGCGGAGTTCATGTCGTGCCGCTGCTCCTCGATCTCGATGTTCGGGGTCAGGTGCCTGACCCAGATCATCGAGCCGATGCCGAGCGCGAGCAGCGCGATCGAGAGGCAGGAGCCGAGCGCCAGGTTCGACCGGAAGGCCGCGACGACGGCGTTGGCGCCCTTCGGGATCGTCGACTGCCCGACCTCGAGGCCCACATAAGCCGCGATGAACCCGCAGCCCGCGAGGAACGCGAGGATGAACAGGGCCGCCACGACGCGCTCGGCGTTCTTGGCGTGGTCGACCATCGTCGGCTCGGCCGAGAAGGCCGGCTCTTTGGGCTCGTCGATCACGTCGACGGCCTTCGGCGTGGGCGAGGGTGTCCCGATCACCCGACGGGGACCGGAGATCTCCTCCGGAGACTCACTCATCAGAGCTGATCCTCTCCGGCATGGACCACTGGGTCCCGCCGCTTGGCGGTGAGCCACATGGCGATGAGCACCAGGAAGCCGAGCCCGCCAAGCCAGGCCAGCAGGCCCTCGGTGACGGTACCGGTGCGGCCGAGGGAGAAGCCGCCGGGGTTTGCCTCGTTCCTGGTGGCGATGATGTAGCCGATGATGTCTTTCTTCTCGGCCGGGGTGACGGTGCCGTCGGTGAACGCCGGCATGGCCTCCGGGCCGGTCAGCATCGCCTCGTAGATCTGGGTGGGCGTGGCCGCGTTGAGCGACGGCGCATTCTTGCCGTAGGTCAGCGCCCCGCCCGCCCCGGCGAAGCCGTGGCACTGGGCGCAGTTGGTGCTGAACAGCACCTGGCCGAGGGCGGTGTTGGCGCCGGCGGTCGAGACCTGGCTGGCGGCCGGGATCGCCGGGCCACCGCCGAGGGACGAGATGTAGCCGGCGATGTCGTAGATCTCCGCCGGGGTGAAGTCCGACGGCTTGCGCTCGTTCTCGGCGCCTAGCTCCTTGGCGGGCATGCGGCCCGTCGACATCTGGAAGTCCACCGCGGCCGCGCCGGCGCCGATCAGCGACGGCGCCACCGACGTGCCCTGGGCGTCGAGCCCGTGGCAGGAGGCGCAGCTCTGGACGAACAGCGAATGACCTTGCGAGGTCTGCGTAGTGTCCTGGGCAGGTGATGCCGCCGACGCACCGCCGCCGGCGAGCGCGGCATAACCCGCGCCGACGGCGACAAGTCCGGCGGCGATGGCCGCATAGCCTGCGGCCGGATGCCTGCGCCGGGAGATGATCGAACTCACTCGGTATCCCCTGGGTTACTGGATGAGGTAGATGGTCGTGAACAGCGCGATCCAGACAACGTCGACGAAGTGCCAGTAGTACGACACGACGATCGCAGTGACCTGCTGCTCGTGAGTGAATTTCTTGGCGACGTAGGTGCGTCCGAGCACAAACAGGAACGCGATCAGGCCGCCGGTCACATGGAGGCCGTGGAACCCGGTGGTCAGGTAGAAGACCGACCCGTAGTTACTCGACGAGATGGTCAGGTGGTCTCTGGCGACCAACTGCGACCACTCGTACGCCTGCCCGCACACGAAGTACAGGCCCATCAGGAAGGAGAGCACGTACCACTCGCGCAGCCCCCACTTCATGAAGTTCCAAATGCTCGCCACGCGCCTGATCTGGCCACGCTCAACCGCAAACACGCCCATCTGGCAGGTGACCGACGACAACACGAGCACGGTCGTGTTGGTCGAGCCAAGCGGGATGTTCAGATGAGCCATGGGCCACGGGAGGCCCTGGCCTTTGTCTACCGAACGGATCGTGAAGTACATCGCAAACAGCGCA
>Ga0302325_10023910_pt1 | contig 12723 bp, 17 predicted proteins | sample Palsa_T0_2_FD_201948 | JGI IMG/M metagenome (GOLD analysis project Ga0302325, IMG submission 201948) | Peat permafrost microbial communities from Stordalen Mire near Abisko, Sweden - Palsa_T0_2 | ecosystem: Environmental > Terrestrial > Soil > Palsa > Peat permafrost | place: Sweden: Abisko... | reverse complement strand
TCAGAGCTGCCGCTCTTGCGTTCGAAACTGCGCTAGTCGGCGACAGCGGCGATTCAATTCGATCAGGTTCTGAACAGGTGAGGAACTGGCGAGAAGAGGTAAGTCTTGTAGAATCTGGAGCCACCCGCCGGGATCGAACCGGCGACCTGCTGATTACGAATCAAGCGGAGCGGGTCTTCTGGGCGCCTATAGTGATGTAACTCATTGATTATAATGGAATCGGATTTTGCTGGGACCGCTCCGTTGGTACCAAAACCACTGCAAACCACTGCAGACCACTGCAAGTGGCGACCACTCCAAACCCTTAGACGATCGCGGCCGGAAATGGCAGTCGGAACGGAACGATTCGCACTGGCACCGTCTGCGACTTCGCCGAGGTTGTGAGCACGGTGATCTTAAAGGTCGTGGCAGCCAGCGCGATATACTCTATTGTGGAGAGGGAAGGGATTCGAGCCATGAACGTGACCATCGAACTTTCCGACGAACAAGCGGCTGCGTTGAAAGCGCAGGCCCTAGCTGAGGGACTCACGGTCGAACACTGGCTGGAGCGGCTCGCGTCACAGTTCGCGCCGTCGGCCTCCATTGCCCATCTGCAGAAGACCAACCCCGAAGAGTGGGCACGCCGGTTTCACGAGTGGGCCGAGAGTCACGACCGCACGACACCGCTTTTGAGTGAGCACGCCATCAGCCGCGAGAGCATCTATCCGGACCGTGTTTAGCGCATGCTGGTCGACACGAGCGTCCTGATTCGAGCTCTGCAGCCTCACCATCCGCTCTTTATTCCGGCTGATCGCGCGATTCGCCTGCTGCCTGGGAGGGGCAAAAGGCTCCATATAGTCGCCCAGAATTTGATTGAGCTATGGGTGGTCGCGACCCGGCCCCTTGGAGAGAATGGTCTCGGCATGACTCCGAGTGACGCAGCCGTGGAACTCGGCCGAATCAAGAGCATGTTCCTCTTCCTGCCGGAGACGCCGGCTATCTATCCTGCGTGGGAAGCTCTGGTGCTAACACACGCAGTATCGGGAAAGCCTTCTCACGATGCGCGCCTGGTCGCCGCAATGCAGGTGCACGGTCTCAAAACTGTTCTGACATTCGACAAAACGGGTTTCGCGCGTTTTCCTGGTATTGAGGTGATTCACCCGGCGACTGTCACGGCGCAGTCTGTGGAAGAGAATGGCTGAGCGATGGAATGAAGCGTCCGTTGTTGACCGCGGACGTGTGAGTCCCTTGGTAGCCTACCAAGCAAGACTTAGCCGTCGAAATACTCTTAAGGAGCGTCCGGGACTGCTTTCGCGGATACCTTCTGCGCTTTCTTCGCGAGCAGTTCCCTGGCGATCCGGATATCGGTCAGGTCCACGATCCCGTATCGCCGGTCCATTGACGCGGTCCTGTGCCCCATGATCTTCATGCGCATGGGTTGTGGCAGACCCGCGTCGCGCATGTTGCGGTTCGCGCTCCGGCGCATGTCATGGAACAGTAAACCATCGACTTTCGCCTTCTCGCACGCAGTTTTCCAAGCACGTTTCAGGTCTACCAGCCGCTGACCTTCATAAGCGAACACAGCCTCACACTCCGGGTAGAACGTGTCACGCTCTTCCCTCGCGACGTGTAAGGAGTCTTCCATGAGACCCGGAACAATCGGCACGGCTCGGGTCTCGTCGTTCTTTGTCTCGTAAAGCGCGATCACGCCCACCTCAAAATCCACTTGATCCCAGTTCAGTTTCGTTAGCTCGCCTTTGCGGACGCCGGTATAGAAAGACGCCGCGGCCAGCGCCTTCGCGCCGGCATACGGCAACGCATCATAAAGTTCCTGGAATTTTCCTTCGCGAAGGAAGCCAGTCCGTACGTTCTTCTCCTTGTACATGGGGAAGTAGGGGACCGAGAAGTGAAGTTTGCTGTTCGTCTTTAGTGCGTAATGCAGTGCTCCTCGGAGGCCAGCCAGTTCGCGATTGATGGTTGTCTGGCTGACGCGCTTTTCGAGACTGAACGAGCCGGTCTTCGAGTACTTCTTCGCTCTTTCGCGGGATCGCTTTTCTCGATATTCGCGCAACATATCGGTCGAAAGCTTCTGTGGCGGCAAGTGCCCGAAGAACGGTTTGATGTGGAGATCGAGCCCGGAGTGATACATGCGCCTGGTTCCGACCTCCAGGTCTGCGTCTACATGCGCGAGGAACTCGTCGATCAGTCGTCCGACTGTTAGACCCTTGGCACTTGGCGCAAGTTCGCCGCGGGCGCGCTGTCCCAGAAATTTATCCAGTTCGCGCTGCGCATCTTCGCGGCGTGTCGATCCAGAGGAAATGGGCCCGACCTGACAGCCATCGACATAAGCTTGGTAGTACCAGATGCCTTTTTTGCCGCGCTGAAAAAGCGTACCCGATCCGTATGCCATTGGAATCTCCACATATCCTGACGTAGACCGTCATGTCCGGTGTTTTTCGATCCATGCATCGAGGTCCCGTCGCAAGAGATGCACACGCCGCCCGTTTCTCACCACCGGCAATTCGCGATCATAGATCATATTCTGGACCGCCGATTTAGAACGTCCGAGGTATACAGCCGCTTCGGCGACGTTCAGAAGGACGCGTTCCACGGCGGTCGGCTTCTGCAATCGGTTCGCGACGCGGTCCGCAACCTCATCAGCGATTCGCTCGGCAATTAAAGACAGGAACTCCTCGGACCCCGGCACGGCAGCCATCCTTGGAAGCTCTTTCTCATCCCAGGCAACGGAGGCAATCTGAGGACGAAAACACCCCCAACAGGCATCTTACACTCAAATCGGTATCGACACAATATTTAATTATTGCAAATCTATCTGCCTTCGTGTAATCATATGGACGATGGAGCGCAAGCCGCAGCAGCAGACCCTGTCTATTCGGATCTCCGATACTCTCCGCGAATTTCTGGAACGTACGAAACAGATCCTCTCGAACGGGCGGGGTGGCCCCGTTTCCACCTCGGACGTGGCGAAGATCCTCCTGGAATCGGCAAAGGAAAATCGCCTGGACTTCCGGCTGGAGGTCTCCGCGCTTCAAGAACGGCCGACCGAATCGATGTGGGCCATTCGAAAGAAATGCGACGTGAAGCAGGCTCTGTCAAGGGCGGAGTGGATGTTCCTCGGCCAATACATTCAGATCGCTTGCGAAGAGGTCACAGAGAATCCTGCGAGGCCGGAGCCTCGATCCTTTATCGCACTGCTCGAAGCGCTGCTTGCGGTGAGAACGCTCCGCAAAGACGGCGACGCCATGCTTGACCTCTATTACCTCGATAACGTCGGAGTATCCGGGGGAGTGCCTATCGACGAACTCCAGCGCCGCCCTGAAGTTGTTTCCCAGACGTTGAGAAATCTAATCCAACAACTGCAGGGAGCGGCCATCGCGAAGCCGGTCTTTGCCGGGCGGATGCTATATGCGGCGCTGCGCGATGAGGAAGTGAGCGATATCGTGGCTCTCAACGGGGCCCTCGAACCATATTCGGTGACATTATTTCGGCTAGCATGCCGCGGCCATTGGATTCGCGAGCACCGGCCGGTGCGCTTGCGGTCTGCGAATGAATACGTTTCCGAGTTTATTCCGCCAGTGCAGGCCGACGGCTTCCATCTGACGTTCTTAATCAATTCAGGCGGCGAACTCAAGATCATGCTCAACATGCAGGCGAAGGATGTGGGGTATCCACTCGCCTCGTATCCACAGATTCAGGAGTTTGCCGAGATGCTTCGACGTCTGGAGCCTGGCGGGATCTGGAACGGTACACACTTCTTCGGCCACGCGCAGCCCGCCGCGACTAACCGGCCAGCGTGGCTCCGATTCTGGCGTCGTAGTGATGAAATCGCTGTCGCGTTCTCCCTCAGCGAATGGGAGTTGTTGAAAGGCTTGTTTACAAGAGCACTGGAATCGCCGGAGCTGCGGCCGATCCTTGCGGAGCTTGCAATGGTCTACGGCGAGTTGTAGCCATGACCGTAGAGTTTTGGCGGATAGGAATGGGGCATTAAATGTATGACTACTACGAAACAGAGCGGCATTGAACCAGCAGGCGATTCTCCTACGGTAGCGATCGCGGACAAGCGTGTCATTTTGTCCATGGGTGGCAAGGGTGGCGTAGGTAAAACCAGTGTCATGGCGGGCTTGGGTGAATGGTTCGATGTGAATCAGATTCCAGTGAAGATGCTGGACCTCGACACGGAGAACAAGGCTCGTGGTTCGCTGACGCACTTCTTCAGAGGCCGCGTGCCGAAGGTTAACATTCACACGCCAGCGGGACTCGATAGCTTTGTCGATCAGCTCGCTGACGGTCCGCCCGTGATCCTGGCGGATATGGGCGCGGGTTCGGGCCAGGTCACTTACGATTGGTTCGACAAGATGTACGCCGACGTTAGCGATGCCGGAATTGTCTTTACGGCCATTGGCGTGGTGACGTCTGATCCGGCCAGCGTCGAGAGTGTACTCGCCTGGGCCGCCCGCTTGCAATTGCGAACCGCTTACCTGATCGTCGAGAACTGCATTTCCGTGCCCACCGACTTCACCTATTGGCGCGAGAGTGAACAGGCGCTCCAATTCCAGAAGATGTTCGCGCCTGCCGTGATTCACATGGACTATCGATTGCCGGATCTGGAAAATGCCGTGCGCAACCACGGCGTGACACTGGGCGAGGTGGCAGCGAGAGAAACGAACGCGCCGGAATTGCAGAAAGCCTCGCTGGTCATGCGCGCCCAGAGCTACCGGCGTCGCATGTTTGCTGAGTTTGAGAAGGTGAAGGAGTTGCTATTGCCGTGAACCATACAGACCAAAATAACGATTTTTTCAACGACGATGTGATCGACAGCATCGCCAACGGAATGCCAGCCGAGCGGCGTGCCGCCTACTACCGGGAAATGCGGCATTTCCGTTCGCTTCCGCACGATGACGAGATGCTCCATATCGTGTCCATCCAGCAATTTCCCATGTTGATGATGGTGGAGATACCGCAGCGCCTGGCGATCGAGCGGGAGAAACTGGAGCGCGCTACCGGCGAGTGCATGGTGGCCTTGCAGCGGACCAATGAGCGCCTGGCGCGCCTTCCCGACGAAGTTGCGGGCGGAATTTCCCCGGAGGCCATCGCGGAAAAAATCAACGAGAGTTTGCGGCAGCAGTTTCTGAAGTCGACGATTCCGCAAACCGGCCAGGCACTGACAGCCGTTGCCGGTGAAATCAAGCAAGCAGTGGCTGGGTTGCAGCAAGGCACCACCAAGATTGTCGCAGCACACAGGCACGCGGCGCACGAAGCTCTTAGCGCCGTGAAAGAAATTAAGTCCGCCATTTCCGAAGTCACCACAACGGCTCGCCAGGCCACAGCGGAACTGTCCAGCACATACCTGCACGAGTACCGCTGGGCACTCGGGGTTTTGCTGGTGCTGGCACTGGTCCTCGGACTCTTGTTCGGCATCTTTCTGGAAGGCTCGGGGTATTTGCCTTCCTTCGAACCAACCCACGAGACGGAGCCCGCGGCAATCCCCAGGACGAGACGCTAGGACATCTGTGCTCACGATCCGCGCCATGTCGGACGGGAGAGGGTATGCGTCCCGATATCTAGCGCAGAGCGATTATTACGCCGAAGGTGAACATGTGGTGGGCCAATGGAAGGGCCGTGGCGCAGAGATGCTGGGACTCAGTGGCCCGGTTCAAACCGAGGACTTTGAAGCGGCCCGTCAGGGGTTGGACCCCGCCAGCGGTGAATTCCTGCGGCAACGCCACAGCGCGGACCGCGTCAACGCGGACGGAGCGACTCTCGCCCAAGGCCGCCACCTTTATGACTTCACTATCTCCGCTCCCAAGTCGGTCTCCATTATGGCGACCTTGGGTGGCGACCAACGGCTGATCGCGGCGCACGAGAAGGCGGTCGCGGAGGCCGTCGAGGAACTCGAAACCCATGCGGCAGCCCGCGTCCGGCAAAACAGCGCGAATGGGGACCGCACCACCGGAAATCTCGTTCTGGCGATCTTTCGTCACGACACCAGCCGGGAACTCGATCCTCAGATTCACACGCACGCAGTCGCCGCGAATCTGACTTACGACGGCACGGAAGGCCGTTGGAAGGCCCTACAGGCATCCGCCATCTACGAACGGCGGGCTTACCTGACCGAGGTGTATCGTAACGTGCTGGCCCGCGAAGTGCGCTCGCTCGGTTATCAGGTAGTAAACCGTCGGGAAAGCCGAGGGCGTGATTGCGGGTTCGAGATCCAGGGCATCTCCGACGGACTGTTAACGAAGTACAGCCAGCGGAGCCGGCAACGTGACCAGGCGATCCGGAAATTCGTTGAGCGGCACGGCCGTCCGCCAACGGACAAGGAGGTTGCTGTACTCGTGCGCGAGTCTCGCGCGGATAAGCTGATCGAGATTTCAACCCAGGAGGTTTGCAAACGCCAGCGGGAGCGTCTGACTGCAGAGGAGACGGGCCACCTGGCAGAGTTGCGGACCCGCATCCGTGCGTGTCCAGTGGCCTTGGTGGCAGCGGAGCCGTCGGTCCGGCATGCGCAGGCTCATGTATTCGAGCGTGTTTCGGTAGCCCGCGAGCACGAAGTGTTTACGGAAGCTCTTCGCCACGGGCGCGGCCAAATTAGCCAGGCGGAGCTTAAAGGCGTGCTCGCCCTGCAAGAGATGTCTGGCCGGATCTTGCGCGACGGAGATGAGATCGCCACCGCGGAAAGTCTGCAACGCGAGCGGGAGATGATCGCATGGGTGAATAACGGCCTTGGTAGTTGTGAGCCCTTCGGAGGTAACCACCAGTTCGTGGCGTCCGATCGGTTGCGGCCAGAGCAAAAGCGCGTAGTGACGTTTGTTCTTAGTTCGCGCGACCAAGCCGTGAATATACGTGGGGCGGCTGGCACCGGAAAGACCGCCACGTTGCAGGAACTCCGTCGGGGGCTGACCGAGGCGAAGCAGGAAGTGCTCGCCGTCGCGCCGACCATGAGCGCGGTCGAGGAATTGCAAAAGGTCGGATTCACGGACGCCATGACTCTGGAAAGATTGCTGCAGGACCAGCAGCCACAAGCAGTGCTCCGGGGCAAGGTCGTGATCCTCGACGAGGCCGGAATGGTCTCGGGACGGCAGATGTGGGAATTGCTGCGATTGGCCGGGCAACAGTCGGCTCGCATCGTGTTCAGCGGCGACACCAAGCAGATTCAAAGCGTCGAGGCCGGAGACGCCTTGCAAGTGCTGGAGCGGGAATCGCGGCTGAAGAGCGCTTCGCTGACACAGGTGCAACGCCAAACGAAGAAGGAGTACCGGGAGGCGATCCAGGAGTTACGACGGAATCCGGAGCGCGGCTTCGAGAAGTTGGAATCGATTGGCGCTGTTCGCGAGGTTGCCTGGCTGGATCGCGCGGAAGCAGTGGCGCAGGCCTTTGAAGCAGCGCCTGGGCGGAGCAGCCTGGTGGTCTGTGCCACGCACGACGAGATCGAGCGCGTTACCGAAGCGATCCGAAAGAGACGGGTGAATAAGGGCGAGCTGCGGAAGGGCGTTCCATTAACACGACAAGTTTCCCTGAATTGGACCACGGCTCAGAAGAACGACGTGAAGGGCTTTCGAGCGGGCCAAATACTGGGTTTCCATCGCGCTGTCAAAGGGATCGCAAAGAATGAAGCATTGGAGGTCGTGCGGGTTGAAGGGGAGCGGATCATCGCTCGCGCCGCATCTGGCGGAGAGCGGACCATCACCGGCAAGCACGCCAAGAGCTTTGACGTACTGGAACAGCACGCCATCGAAATCGCCGCCGGCGACCGGTTGCTTCTGACGGCCAACCGTCGTGAACCTGGTTTCCATGCTACGAACGGTGAGATCGTGACCGTTTCGCAAGTGGATGCAGCAGGGCTGATTCGATTGGAAGACGGACGAGCGTTCCCGGCGAACTATCACCAATTCACGCACGGATACGCCGTTACGGCCCATCGGAGTCAAGGAAAATCCGTCGACTCTGTCATCATCTCCGCTGATGGAATGCAGAAGGAGTTGTTCTACGTCGCGGCTTCCCGTGGGCGTCAGAGCGTCACAGTCATTACCAGCGACAAGGAACGGCTGCGCGGAACCGTATCTCGCTCGACGGCACGGAAGTCGGCCTCTGAGCTGGCTCGAAGGACCCGGCCCTGGTTGCAGCCAGGAGATCAGCGGGGCCTAGCGGCCGCAAGAGCACTGGTGCGGCGCGCGGCGCAGTTCGTCACTTCACTACCCGAACGAGTTTGGCAGAAGCCGAGAATGGAGAGAAAGCATGAACACGGTATCAGCCGATAGCCGGAAGAGCTGGAGCGTCAACTTGGAGGACAGGCCGGCCGCCTTAGAGATCACGTTGCTGAAGCGCACGTACGTTCTGCCCTGGAACCAGTTCTTGTATGCGGAAGGAGGCAACGACGAGGTGCGCGCAGTGTTTGCGACGCACGATGTGATCATCCGGGGTGGCGGCCTGGACGAACTCTTGGCTGACATGGCAACGCAGCGGGTTGCGGCGATGCACGAACCCTCCAGACCGGATCGTTTCTCCAGCCCCGCTCCGCGTGGCATTAGGGAAATCGTTGTCCAGAAGATCGAGGACTGAGCTGCGATAGTAAACTGATATGTGGAGCCCGCTCCCATGATGCCAACCAACGAATATGTGGAGGTTCGGAATGGCGGTTACTATGTTGCCGGAACCCGCATCGGGCTGGACGTCGTCGTCCACGACTTTCGGGACGGTCGGACGGCGGAGGCTATCTTCGACGCCTATCCGTCAATCGGTTCGCTGGCCAAGGTTTACGGGACCATCACGTACATTTTGGAGCACCCAAGGAGATCGAGGCTTACCTGGAGGACCAGGACGCATTTTCGAGGAGTTCAAAGCGCGACATCCCATGCCTGCCGACATGATCGAGCGTTTTGAGCGGGCCAAGAGCGAACGGTCCGCCAAGCTCGATTGAAGATCACGTTTCAGCCTGACGCGAAATCTTGACCCAGACACTTAGGAGAGGCTTGCTGCGCGGGAGCCCGTCATCGACTTTAAAGGCGCAGTGACGTAATTCCAGACGGCACTCCCGGTCCGACGGTTCTGCAAATGCTACCGATGCTGGCCGGGTGCTCGTTGGGGGGACGTCCGGACGACGCGGGTATACGAATTGCCGGCGTGCCGTTGATCCCTTCGTCACATTCCGTTGGCGCGGCGATCGATGGACTCCTGACCGTCTGTTGACGTGGACGCCACATGATCTGCGCAACCTAGCTCGCTGGCGTCCGTAGAGTTGCGGCAGGTGGTTTCGCCTGCGACGGCCTGAAGTAAGAAAGAGAGACACTATCCCTAAGCCTGCGGCTTAGGGTCGCGCGTGCCCGCGCGACAGGCGTTCTGTTCGGCATCTGTCCAGTGTTTGTCAAGCTTCTGTCAAGTGATTGTTCGGTATCCATCCAATGTATACTCGAAGGAGATTCCGACGGTGTGGCCTCCTTTATGGATGACAGATTGAAGAACATCCTTGACACGTTACCGACGAAATCGCCACGCTCGCGCCTGGAGCCGTACCGCGAATTCATCCAGGAACTGCGCCGCCGGGGTCGCACGTACCGAGATATCGCGAGCCTACTCTTGGAGAAATGCCAGGTCCAGGTGTCGGCCAGCGGAGTTCACGATTTCGTTCGGACTCGCTCCCGGAGCGGGCAAAAGTCTCCCCGGCGAGCGAAAGGCACGATCATATCGATGGCGCCACCCACCCTTCCACAGATTGAAACGGCAGCGCCCGCCGCCAAAGTCGACGCGCCAGTGGATGCAGTCCGGCGACGGATTGCAGCACTCAAAGCTCGGAAGTCCGTAGCCGAACCGACCCCGGAGGGTTTCCGATTCGATCCAAGTGAACCGCTTCGGTTGAAGAAGTCGGGCAAAGAAAACAGCCGATGAATAGCGCCGGCATTCATCGCAGCCAGTTCGCCAATGTCTATCGCCAGCCGGCTTTCTTTAGTTGGTCCGGGGAAGTGCGGAGCTCGTCGCTTTTTAATGAGACCCGATCAATTTATCGCGGAAATCGCTGTGGGTGTGGTGGTGGGATGAGGAGTCTGCCGCCTCAATGCGCCGCGATCGCCTGATCACGGAATCCGCCCTCCGCCTTGACACGGTAGAGCTCTGGCGTTCGAGTCGCCAGGGGCCCACTGTTGTCATAGACTTACAGCGATTTCCTCACTCCTTATGCGCCCCTTGGGCACAAGTTGGGCACAAATTTCTGTGCCCAAGACCGATCCTCGACGCCGTTTAACCGCGTCTACCCGGACTTACCAGAGGCACTCTCATTACGATCACCAGCAACCGGACGATCACCAGCAACCGGCGCTCCCTTAGCGTCCACTTCTCTCCGTAAGGCGCGAGGCGAACCAGCATCGCGATTGACCGACAGGACGCGGCGGGTTTGGCCTCTAAAAACCGGTATTGCAGGATAGCAAGCAACTCCCCCCGATTGCTAGCGGAGTGCTGCGCGGCGCGGGACATGGTTAGCCAGCGGCGGGCCCGTAATGTTGTACACACGTTCGGATGCGAGCGCGACGGAGAACACCAGAGCCGCCCTGGTTTGTGTCGTCCAGGTGTATTCTATGGATCTCCCAGGCGCCAATGATATCGCCATTCCGGGAAATGCGGTGCCCAAAACGCGCATTCGGAGAACCTCGTCCACGAGCGGTTCGCCGGCGCACAAAATCCCTGCCGCGGCTATCAGTGCGGTCCTCAGAATTCCGCCCACGACCTACGTTACCAAACGCGCAACCTCCACACTCTTCAACGCAACGGGGTACCTCGGAAGCAGGAGCAGCAACCCGGCGGAGACCAGCGTTGCGGCGGACAGCGTCGTCAGCAAGGATGCATACGACCCCGTCGCGTCAAATACCTTGCCCATCCAGACTGGACCTATGGCGCCCGCGATGGCGTAGGCCGTCCAAGTGAATCCGTAGAGCATAGAAAAAGCGCATAAGCCGAAATAGCGGGTCAGCAGGTACGGCGTGAGGTCGGCTTCGGCGCCCACGCCCAGCCCGATCAACACGGCCGCGCCCATTCCAGGTAGGGCCGCTCCCGCCGTGGCGAGCAGCAGGATGCCGGCCGCCGCTGCCGCGTAGAGGAAGAAGCCCACGCGGGGTCCGAAAAAGCGATCCAGCAAAAAGCCGGTGATCAGCCTGCCACAGAAGCTCGCCAATCCCAACAGGGACGCCGCCACAGCCGCATTCCTCGCGGCCACGCCCCGGTCCGTCAGTAAGGGCGAGAGATGCGCGATGGCGCCGTTCACACTGATCGAGCTCAAGAAAAGTGTGCCGATCAGAATCCAGAAAACGCGGGACCGGACCCCTTGTGCGACCGTGGTCCCATCGAGCGCCGCGTGCGCCTGCATGGCGCCCGATGGCTTCTCTCTGACGAACAGCGCCGTGAGCGGAAGCCCCAGGAGCAGCACCAGCGATCCCAGCACCACGTAAGCCGCGCGCCATCCATATCCGGCGATCAACCCCTGGGCAATGGGCGGAAACAGCATCGCGCCCGTGCCGACGCCGGCCATCACCAGCGCCAGCGCCAGGCCGCGATGGGCATCGAACCACGTGGAGACGGCGCGCGAATACCCCATCTGGGTGGTCCCGTTTCCCACGACGCCGAGCACCACGAAGACTGCGTAGAGATGTGCCAGGCGCGGGGTCAGGAATCCGAGCGAGGCGAACGCGAGTCCGAACACCGCCATGCAAGGGAGAATCACACGGCGTGGGCCAAACCGATCAAGCAATTGGCCGAGCGGCGGCGAACAGACCGCGACGGTGAGGGCCGCGAATCCGAAGGCTGCGCAGATCGACTCCCGGCTCCATCCAAACGCCCCGCTCAGGGGTTTCAGAAAAATGCTGAAGGTAAAGACCAGCAGCGAGCCGAAGCCGACCATCGCCCCGAAATAGGCCGCCAGCACTACCTGCCAGCCGGGGTTTCGGCCGGACGCGGAAGCTTTAGCTGCGCGCATAGCCATGCAAGGCGGTGCGCTTACCTCCCACGCGGTGCGCTTCGTCGGAAAGCGCGTGAACGCCGCTTGCATCGATCCAGCGATTGTAAAAGTTGAACAGCGCGCACACCGTGATGGCCAGGTAGATGGCATCATCATCCCAACCGGCGGCATAGAGCGGCTTCATATCTTCTTCCGTGATTCGCGGCGAGTCATGATTCACTTTATCGACGAACCGAAACAGGGCCTTGTGCTTCTCATCCAGAGCCGAGCTCTCGAGATCCCGCAGCACGCCCCGAACTAACTCGTCACTGCCCAGCAATTCTGCCGCGACCGCGGCGTGAGCCTTGAGTCAAAACGGGCACTCGTTCCGATAAGAAGTGTATGCGGCGATCAGCTCCCGTATGCCCGGACTGAACGGCCCCGGACCGCGCAGAATCTCCTGCGTGAAGCGGGCCAGGTGTTCCGTGGCCTTCGGCAAATAGGCGAACATGTGCCAGATCTGCGGATACTCGGCGCCGCTCGCCTGCATCGCGCGAATGTTGTCCAGATACGGTCCGGGCTGGGAACTGTGCTCCACGCCGGGCAGGAACATTGGTTCCATCCCGGGTTTCTTTGGGGATTCCATCTCTCTATTCTAGAAGATCAGCTTCAGCGCCAGTTGGAACAGGCGCGGCGGGGTGCGCGACTTGAAAGTGATGAAATGACGGGACTCTTTATTTGTGGCATGTATCCGTGCGTATGTAGTACGCTAGGAGAAGAGGCCGCACAATGACGATTCCCAAATC